>JAEEGL010234293.1_pt1 | contig 15314 bp, 15 predicted proteins | sample 9134231 | NCBI WGS metagenome assembly JAEEGL01 (sample SAMN16246548, study PRJNA631951) | gut metagenome | biome: gut microbiome; feature: rumen; material: fiber-attached | host: Bos | place: Iran: Karaj | collected 2018-10 | reverse complement strand
GCACCGACCTCGCTCAGGAATACAACGAGGGGCGTGTCACGCCCCTCACTGAAGATGAATATATCAATGTGTTAAAACAATGTGTATCCGTCATCCCTGATGATGTGGTCATCCACCGCTTAACCGGTGACGGGGATAAAAGGTTGCTTGTCGCTCCCCTCTGGAGCGCAGATAAAAAGCATGTCATAAACAGGATACAAAGAGAGCTGTTTGTCTATTGAGAATATCCATCGCTTTGTTTGATGTGTACCCTCCGTACTGGTTTGTCCAATAAAGAAGGTACATATCAAAACGACGGGGATTGTATTATCTTTATTTTAGCTTTTTAAGGCAGATTAACCCTTTTAGCTCCTCCGGTATTCCCCTGCCCTATACAGGTCACAAACAGTTCATCATTCCTTATGGTCATATGAACGTCGCAGATCATCATTCCATCGTCATCCAGCAAGAAAGGAACCGGGTCTCCGTCATCATTGACCGCTGCTTCAATCTGACACAAGCCGGGAGTCAGAAAGCAATCGCTTTCACGATAAACCGGATTTCCACTGCTGTCAAAACAATAGCGCTGGGGATACTCCTCATCTTCATAGTAAAAAATATAATAAATGCCATTGGTATCAGAAAAATAAAGGTCAGGAGTATAAATGGAAACCTCCTTATTAATGGAAAACAAGAATTCCTGATGCCAATCCTTACCGATACGGTATATATCTGCACGCCCTTTCTCCTGACCGCCATAGAACACATCATATTCATCCGGTGCGGCATACAGATATTTGCCATCCGTACCTATTATATGCGAGAAATGCTTATCAGCATCCTCAACCAACACAAGACTGTCCTTTTTAGCATCATAGCGGTATATCACTTCAGCCTTCTTCAGATAATTATGGTATCGGACATACAGTTCGTCCTCAAGCTCATAAAACCGGAAAGAACTGTCTACCCCATCCGGATCAAGCAACGTTTTTTTAGTCCCATCCTTTAGGTTCATAACACAAAGCATATGATCGTGCCGTTCAGCCGGTCCGTTGGTTTCACGGAGTCCCTTGCTGTAAAACATCTTTCCGTTAAATATATACATAGTATCCGAAGCAATATCCGAAACATCATCAAGTGAAGCATTCCACTTGTTTTTAAATATGCATTTCAGGTCCTTACCATCGGTACGAACGCTGTAGTAGTATTTCTTTGCTTTAAAGTATACCCTATCATCCTGAACGGTTATTATCTTATATACTCCTTTAGACACGCGCTTCTTACTGTCCGAACCTATCTTTGTACGGTAAAGAGTATTTTGGGTCTCACGTGTATAATAGTAAAAATAACCCTTATAGATCATAAAAGGTTTTTCACTGTCAATACTTTTCAGGAATACCCGAGGCTGAACCCCTTTGCCTGCCATGCTTGAATTATAGCCATACAAAACATTGTTGTAAGAAAAATACAATGTCCCTTCATATTCTACACTGTTCATTACAGCTGCGCACTGCATCCCTATGTCAAGCTTCGACAGGTCAAGGTCTTTTGTGGAAGCGGAAGCACTGATAGTGGCTTTAAAACAACATATAGCTATCACACTAAGTATAATTAGCGAAAATGTGGCTATATAATTGATTACTCTTTTCATTACAGATTACCCCTATGATAAATCACTTATTGCAATTTGTGATAAAACTTGTCTTTGTGCATTAGATGCGGTATCTACCAACACAAATCGGAGATAATTACCGCTTATTTTTACACTTTCTATTTCGGCGGTAAGATTCACGTTATAATACTGAGAGCCATATAAATTCCATACTCCAGTGTCATCTATAATAACTCTTTTTTTATAAGTTCCTATTGAAGAGCCTACGGAAGCTTCATATCTGTAAATTTTATTGGAACTACTGCTTTCGTTCCCTGAAGACAGATATACAGAATGCTTATTGTTTGATCTTTGTGATATTTCAACACCTTGAACAGAAGTAGGTAAATTACTCGGATTATTAAACACAATATCACATGCATTTCTTAGTGAAGGATTCCCCCAAAAAGAAACAACATTGCCGGGACTGGAAGAAAGGATATAGTTAACAGTGTCAAAATTATATACAGAGAATTGGTTTTCCTTTACGCCGCTGGAATTTTCACAACGTTTCCAGATTAACAGATATGAGTTATTATTTTCGTATACTATTGCAGCGTCCATTCTTCTCATGGCTCCGAAGTAATCTCCCGTAGTGTTCGAATAGCTCAAATCGATCAGTCTCTTAATATCTACATTATTAACAACATTAGATTCATATTTTAACTGTTCAATGGTATGCCCGGAATAGGATATCCGTCCTAATTGTACAGACCATTGATTTTGTCCTGACTGATATAATCCGCATGATATCAGGAAATAGTTATTACCGTTGTAGGTATATTTTTCAAGTGTTTGTCCATGACCGACATCTTCTAACAACATAGCATTAACTCTGCTAAATGAATTATCAGTATAGTCAATAGCACATTTACTAAGCAGTACGTAATTGCCGGTTTTCTGTGTTAAAACGTTATTGCTATTATAAAAATACCACTTTCCATAATGTTGTGCAATATAAATATAGTTTCCATCAATAACGTAGCTTTGAATTGCATTTTCATTGCTCAATCCGTTACTTCCACTGAAATCTGCTTTATAGATAGGTGTTGCTGTTATTGTAGGTACATCCCTATATTGTTCGTCTGTTTCTTCTGCCCCGAACAGCCCCATTTCCGAAAGTTCCCTATCAAAATCGCTCTCTTTATATGTTAATCCTTTTGCTTTAAGGTATTCTCTAAACGCCTCTTCAGTTTCAAAATCTTCTTCAGTCGCGATAATATCATGTACCCCGTCATATACTTCACTGATTTTAACGCCATTTCCGATCACTATTCCAAGTTCCTTGGCTTTAGCCTGATCATCCACATATGAATACTCCGTTGTTACAGGCTCCTCATTATTGATTTCGGAATAATCTAATCCTTCTAATGCTGACGCATTGATAGCAGAATTATCTACATTACTTATTGTAATGCAAACTATGGAAATTATTAATGTAAGGATAATTATTACTTTCTTATTTTTCATTTTTGTTGCTCTCCTTCCTCGTATTTTTCAATTTCTTCATGAACTGTTCAACGCACTATTATCTAACATCCTGCTTCAACTATTATTTGTCTGGTGTGCACTACCAAAAAGCTTTGATGGAATCATAGAAATCTCCATGTACCCCTCTATAATAATATAACGTACGAACCTAAAAAAAGGGACAAAAATTTTTATTTTTATTAAATACATACATCCATTATACAAATTTATCTTTTAAACCATTGACAAAAGTTATAACAAGTTATAAAATGAAGCTATAAGTTATAACAAAATATAACAAGTTATAAAAGGAAGAAAAAGTTATAACAAAATATAACAAGTTATAAAGGAGAACACATCATGCAGGCAAATCCTTTTACATTATCTTTTGGAATGGAACCAAATCAATATATATCCAGATTTTCTCAAACAAACGAAGTCATTGAAGCTTTTACGAGTGCCCCCCCCTCTGCTTATGTATATATGATCACAGGGATCAGAGGTGCCGGAAAGACGGTAATGTTATCTAACCTTTGTAACAGCTTTTCGGAATATAAGGATTGGATAGTTTTAAATGTAATTCCCGATTCTGATATAATAAAATCCATTTTAGCTAAATTGGCCAGCAAAAAGGAAACAAAGAAATGGATTGTCAGTGCAAAACTGGATCTTTCATTCTTTGGTATCGGTGTTGGAGCATCTGTTGAAAAAGAAAAAATATATGACATCGAAACAGCCTTTGAAGAAATACTCAGGCAACTGTCAAAAGATGGCAAGAAACTGTTGATTGCCATTGATGAGATTGTTAATAATGAGTTTGTACGTGTGTTTGCTGCTACATTTCAGGTTTTGATAAGGCAGAAACTTCCGGTATTTTTACTCGCCACCGGATTATATGATAATATATATAATCTTCAAAATGAAAAGAGCCTTACTTTTCTTTACAGAGCTCCTAAAATAATGCTTGAACCTCTGAGTATCAACTCAATATCCAGAAGTTATGAACAAGTTCTAAAAATCTCAACGGCGGATGCTGATCGTATGGCCGAGTTAACAAAAGGGTACGCATTTGCCTATCAGGTACTGGGATTTATTTATTGGGATAAGAATATAAAAAAGGGATTATCCAAAAGTATAGATGATCTTTTACCTGAATATGACGAGTACCTGGAAAGCTATGTCTATGAAAAAATATGGAGTGAACTATCGCCGAAAGAAAAAGAGATTATTCGGATCTTGTTCGCCGGCAAGGATGAAAAAATAGCCGATATACGCGAACAGCTTAGTATGACATCAGGACAGATGTCGGTATATAGGGACCGGCTTAAAAAACGCGGGATAATCAATGCAACCAACTATGGATACATGTCATTGAAACTACCAAGATTTGGAGAAATATCGAGGAGATGGATCTGATACTGATAGCTCCCCGTCGCTAAATACAACGACGGGGAACTTATTACCTTTCATTAGACCCATTATTGTTTTGGACAAAAAACAGCTCTATCAAGGATAAGTATATCCTTCCTCACCCGGATGGATTATTTTCACTTCCGGCCACACTTCAGGTTCTTTTATACGTATTATAGTTTCATTTGGCTCCGGAACAGGCGTTTCTTTTATTTCTGAATCAAGATTTGATACCGCAAATAATAAAACGATAAGTACTATTACAAATGCTATCATCAGTATAAGTAATTTCCTTTTTCTCATGATTTTTCCCCTACAATACTCCTCAAAATAAAACTTAATGCACCGCATATGTACTATTTGGCGCCTTAAATACAACTTCAAACCCAAAACTAGCACTAGTCATATTACTTTTACTTACTGTCAATAATTCTAAATTCTCCCAGGTCGAATTATTATATGCCGTGTTTTTTGAACTAAGTTGGATATAATAAAATCCAATTATATTTGTATCCATGTAGTAGTAATCTTGAAATGTTTCTACAATTGGTCCCCATGAACCATAATGGGAGTCTCTTTGATCCGATAATGTAGCATCATATGTGTAAATATATATTTGGTCAAACGAATTTGTAGTATAATTCTTTAGCCAGACTACATTCGTCCATTGGGTTGAAGATGTCTGTACGGTTCGATTATAAACAGTAACACTCTGACGATATGCTCCTTGAATAGTCAGATCTTCTAAATAATCTGATAAATCAGAGTAATTAAGAGTAACCTGCCAGGGTGCTGACTGATACCGAGCCCAATCAAAAACCCTAAACTGAAGATTATTCTGGCTATAATACGAGATAAACGCCTCAACACCTTTGGCAGCTCTGTTGGTACTAGTTAAATACAGATAGTTACTTACATCTCCGCCTGCAACAGTTGGACAGATTATATTATAAAATAACGTTGTACCCGTTGTAAAGTCATTTTGAAAAGTTGATGTATAATATGCTCCGTACCCTACTCCTCCAGGAACAGGCGGGTCTGAAGTTTCATTATCCCTACTAAATTGTTTGACTTTTGCGGCCTCCTGTTCTCTTTTCTCTTCAAATAAACGTTCAAACTCATAATCATGACCATTACGTTCTGTAATAAGAGCTATTTCGCCCTCAATATGGTTTATTGGCAAATATTCATTTGTTTCTGGATCAAAAAGATACTCCTTACCATCCGCATCCACCTTGTCAGCTATAGCAATAACATTATCACCGCTATTACTATTGTTATTTGCAGCATATACAGATACTGTTTTTAGAGCTAATACTATTATAATCAAAAATGCTATTATTCCCTTTTTCATTGACTTCTCCTTTCCAATTTGGGACAAAAACTACCGTTAATCGTTTTGGTGTGCACTACCAATATTGATAGATGGAATCATAAAAAGCTCTATGTACCCCTCTACTATAATATAACGTACGAACCCGGAAAAAGGGACAAAAAATTTTTTAGTTTTTTTTAGAACTAAGTCTTTTTATAGCACAAATGAATGTCGCTAAATTCAGCGACGGGGAGCTACCACGAAAAAATGCATCATTTCGACTTCTTTTTTTCGCTAAACACTACCGTTATTTCACCGTTGTCGATTATATGTAACCCATCTTTTTCCCGAAGTTGGTTTGGTAAAAATCTAACATAAATGACATCTCCGACTTTAGGGACATTCTTTTTCTCGTTATCAACTATGAACGTTCCCGAATGCAATTCCAAGATGTCGCCTTCTTTCACATCATCAAAAGATGTCAGTACCTTTACTTTACTATCAAATATGTATATCCATATTTTATCCGTGTGCCTTTCAAATTCTTTAAGAATTTCTGTGATTTCAAAAGCAATCTCTATCGGGGCATCGTTTATCCCTGTTATGTTAAGTTCGTCTTTATTCTCTTCTTTTTTTAACGATGAAACTACGACAACTCCAATTACCAGAACGCATAGCAAAAATATAAAGAGAAGTATACTTACAATTCTGTGTTTTTGGGTCTTAAACATATCAGCACCTCACTTCCATATAATCAAACACTTTTTTGATAATTCAAGACTTTTCCCTATCCATATATTAGACGGACGAAACAATAAAAAGGTTCTACTCATTATACATCATCCATTTTATTTATGAAACTTTATTATGATTTTTCCGATTAATGAAGATTTATTATGTTATATATGGATTTCTGCATTTTTATGAAGATTTATGATTATAATTGCAATTTATGAAGATTTATGACAAAAAACCCATAGCAAATCGACAGGAGGTACTGTAATGAAAAAAGATAATCCATTTACACTTACACTTGGACGTCAGCCCACTGAATATATAAACCGTTATGAAAACATGGATTCTATCATCAGCACTTTTGAAGCTGATAACCCTATAAGCCAAGGTATCGTGAACGTTTGATCAACCGTGGTCTGTTAATCTCTTCACAGCACGGGTATCTGACATTGGCTCTTCCCAGATTTGCAAATAATTATCGTTTCGTATCAATAGCAACGAAACGATTACCCTAACAGTTACCTGGCTATAGATGATACCGAAATCGGCAGAGGTAACAAGATTCCTTTATGGATGTTTGGGATATTATACTGATAACCATAGAAAATCCCCATCGCTTTGCTGCGACGGGGATTGTTTCATTGGCTTTCCTATATTTTTTCTTATATTACCCTTATGGTAAACTGTAACTTTAGTTTATTATTTGCCCCTTTTTTCACCGTAATCCTTGATGTTCCCTTCGAAATTGCAATTAGTTCTCCGGAATCCGTAACTTCAATTATCTCAGGATGCTCCGATTTAAATGTAATCAATTCCGTGTTAAGACTTCGAGGATCTATAACCCCTTTTAACAAGTTTTCGGTATAGATCAATTCCTCATCAAAAATCACTTCCTCATAAGTAGCCAAAAGGGAAATCTGTTTTTTTGTTCCTCTATTCAATTGTGTTATCTTATCTGATAAAGCTATTTTCCTTAATCTATCAATGATTACTGTTTCTCCATTGATCGTTAATGTAGAATAGTATGAACTATCGTCACCGGGCAAAACTCCCTTTTTTATGTAACCCGGGCACTTTATAACTGTTCCTTTATCAAATGAACCACCTGATATATATTTTATATTCTGGGGTATATAAACTTCTTTCAGCAAAGGGCATCCCACAAAAGCTGTTTCTTCGTTCATTCCTATAATTTCCAAGCTGACAGGTAATTCTATAGACTTTAATTTATCTAAAAAGCAAAAACTGTTATATATCTTTTTTAATCCTTTTTTAAATATAATACTCTGTAATCTGGGACATGAGAAAAAACAGCCTGCTATTACTTTTGTATTTTTTGCTAATACTACCTCCTCAAGTGCCGCCATGTTGTTAAAACAGTTGTCCAGTGTCTTTATCTTCGTTTTTTTCGAAAAGACAATTTTCTTTATCGTAAGATTTCCATTAAATGCTCCCTCCGAAACGGCGACAACGCCTCTCGGTATTATTACTTCTTCCTTTTTTATACTGGTGGGGCAATAATACAATTTCTTTTTATCTTTGCTAAAAAGCATTCCTTTATATGTCTTATAATACTTATTTTTTTTTGATACCTTTATTGTTTCAAGTTCTTCTATTCCAAATTCCGATGCAGTACATTTTCCAAGCGCATACATTTCTCCAAAATGTTTCCCAAGGGTTAATGACTTTATCGGTATTTTCCGATGCATATCATAAATGCCTTCAACTATTATCCCATCCAAGCTGTCGGGTATAATAATCTCTCCCGCATTTCCGAGATAACCTGTAATAAATGCTCTTCCGGTACTTTCCTGAACATAATATTGGAAATTGCCACACTCTTTTATATTTTTGTTATATACTATCCAGCCTTCAGGTTCGATCTGCTGTGCATGAACTGTTATTCCCTTGTTAAGAAAAATAATCAGCAAAATCGTGCCCAATATAGCTAAGATGCCTTTTTTATTCTTCATCCGTCACCTCCGAAACTGATGTCGGTAAACTAAACGCAGATATAGGGATAGTATATATATAAAATCTTCCATTTGCAATAGTCTTATTACTAAAGAAGAAAGTACAATATAAAGTATCTCCTATAACTTGCGGCGATTCTATCTCAACACCTGAACTAGACAAGTCACCAGCATTATCTACTACGGTCGCATTAAAAAGCCAAGTCATATAAAGAGTCCCCGAAGACAAAATATAGGTTGTAATATATCCAACTTTCGGGATATCTGTACTCTTTCCTCCATCAATAAAGATTATATCATTATTTTTTAAATCTAATCCCTGAAAAGAATTATTGGGTAACATAACATTCGTTGCGTTTTGTATAACACTCGACAACAAAGCTGCTTGAACTGATGAATTTGTACAAGGTGTATCTTTGCTTCCCGATGGAGCAGTTTCTTTAGCATCAAATATTGAGGAAATCTGACTCATGTTATAAACACTATATTGATTTTTACCGGTACTGCTTTTTGCCCATATAACTAATCTTGATTTGTTAGTTGAAAGTCCAGCATCTACTCTTAATAATGTTCCAAAGGAAGATCCCCCGATATTAGCATACTCTATAGAGGAAAGTGTCGGAATATCAGTATCGTTTTTAGTAGTTCCTGCAATGTAAGTTATTCTGCCTATCCTCAAAGACCACTTATAATCCGTAGAACCCGCTTTGCAGGCAATGATAAAACGCGGATGACCTTCACTATCATAATCAAGGAAATCCAAAGTCTGACTATGTCCGAAATTATTTAATGTCATACGGTCAACAGCTGATGCAGTATTTAAATAAATATGACATCTTGTAAGTCTCATATTTGCCCCATTACGCTGAAGAATATAAATATCGCTTCCCAGAATAAACGTTTTTTGAACCGCATTCGTCCATGCCCCGGATAAGTTGTCCACGATTTTATATAGTGGTGTAGCAGTAACATTTATATTATAATTTGCATTTATTTCTATCATTTCCTGTGGTATTGGCATTTCTTCAGGATGTTCTTCTATATACTTATTATAATCTTCTTGGTTATCAAAACCATCTCTATCTGTCATTATTCTTTCCTGGATATTTTCATTCGATTCAGTTATTTTACTCATTCTCATACCTCCAAATAGCCAATTATTATTTTTGATTTTTATTGGTGTGCACTACCAAAAAGCATTGATGGATTCACAGACATCTCTATGTATCCCTCTATAATAATATAACGTACGAACTCCAAAAAAGGGACAACTTTTATTTAAAAAAAATATCCTTGCACCCCTCGAACAAAGATGATATAATAATTTTAGTTTTTAGCGGATTATGATATCTGTTTTGCATATAATCCGCTGAAACATATAGTTTTGACACGATTTCAGCGGATTATATGCAAATTGGGGGCAAAAATGAATTTAATCGGAAGACTTAAGGAGCAGGATCAATTAGAACAATGTATTATGTCAGGGCGTCCCGAATTTATGGTTGTATACGGACGGCGCAGAGTTGGTAAAACTTATCTGATCAAGGAATTCTTTAACAATGTGTTTTCATTTTATTCAACCGGCATGATGAATGAAAAAACCCGCAGTCAGTTAAAGGCATTTAATGAAGCCCTGACCAATTACGGCGATACAATCTCCACCATTCCTAAAGATTGGTTTGAGGCATTCAGAAGACTGAGAATAATCCTCGAAAGACACGATGTCTATCGGGATGCCGCGAGTTCCCGACGTGTCATTTTCCTGGACGAGGTTCCCTGGATGGATACCGCACGTTCCGATTTTAAAGCTGCTCTTGATTACTTTTGGAACAGCTGGGGTTCTTCTCAGCAAGACCTCCTTCTTATCGTATGCGGATCTGCCACATCATGGATAATCAATAATATCCTTTTTGATAAAGGCGGGTTTTATAACCGAATAACACGCCAGCTGCACCTCAGTCCGTTTAACCTAAAAGAATGTGAAGAGTATTACAACAGCAACGGGATACCCATGACGAGAAAACAGGTCATAGACAGCTACATGGTCTTTGGCGGCATACCGTATTATCTTAACCTGTTGGACAGACGACTGAGCCTCGTGCAGAATATAGATAATCTTGTGATTAATCCACAAGGACAGCTGCATAATGAATATGATCATTTACTCAGTTCATTGTTCAAAAATCCAGGCAATCACATAAAAATACTATCAACTCTTGCTGAAGAAAAAAAAGGCATGGAACGATCTGAGCTTGCAAAAAAATCCGGAGTTTCCGATGGAGAAAACCTTACCAAAGCTTTGAAAGAACTGGAGCAATGTGGTTTCATAAGAAAATACAGAAGTTCTCCCGGCAGTATTAACAATGCAATTTTCCAGTTGATCGACCCTTTCGTTTTGTTTTCATATTATTTCCTAAAAGAAAGGGAAATTGATTCCTGGCAGAAGTTTTATAAGTCTTCTCCTTATTATAGCTGGCGCGGTAATGCATTTGAGATCGTATGCCTGTCTCACATACCACAGATAAAACAGAAACTTGGCATAACGGGAGTATCCAGTTCCGAATATTCCTGGAAAAGTAAAAAAAATAAAGGCGGCGCCCAGATAGATCTGGTCATTGACAGAAAAGATGAGCTTATCGATATTTGCGAAATGAAATACACCGATAAAGAATTTGTTATAGATTCCGACTACTACGATGAATTACTGAATAAAGTTGATGTATTCCGTTCTGAGGTTAAGCCCGAAAAGGCAGTTCACATAATTCTTGTAACCGTTAACGGCCTGAAAAGAAACGGCCATTCCGATATTGTTCAAAATACTGTTACCGGCGATGATCTGTTTACCTAGGACAAAAACAAATCCCCGTCGCTAAATTCAGCGACGGGGAGCTATCATGAAGAAATGCATCATTCCAACTCCTTTTTTTCGCTAAACACTACCGTTATTTCACCATTGTCGATCTTCTTTTTTTAACGAGGACACTACAGTAACCCCTATTACTAGAACGCATAGCAAAAATATAAAAAGAAGTATATATACAATCCTGCGTTTCTTCATCCCTATTAATTCCTTGTTCCATTATTTAACTTTCAATTATTAAAATACCGCAATATTCCCATACACGTCAAACGTCTCGGTATTTCCGCCCGATGTCGCAGTTACGGACATCCGCACTCTGTAAATACCGCTTATAACATTCGTTGAATCTGTATTATGTTGACTTGTACCACTATGCGACCAAGACATAGCATCATTCCATTTCAAATTATTAAATCTTTCAAGATACACCGTAATATTGATAGATGTTATTCCACTTTTTCCTTCTATCCCTGAAGTCACACTCGCTGTACCTGATGTTATCGAAAGGGAACACCAAGCTGTATCTACAAACTCATACGGTGAATCGTCTTCTATCTGTACGGGGTCCTCCAAATCATCCGCTTTTATTGTCGATTCCGGTATAATAATTGAAAACAATGTCAAAAAACTGACTACAAACAATAAAGCCCTCCATCTTCTAAATTGCATTTTACTTCCTCCTGTTATCATTTTCACTCATTTTTTTGATGCAACATTTTTATAAAATCCTCTTTAACTAAATCTTCCGAAATTAAAATATAGACATAGATACCATCAGTAACAATAAGAAAATTACTTGTATCCGTATCAATATATTCTCCGGAATATTGCCCAAATTCCACTTTTTCATGTTCTCCGTTTTCTGTACTCAAATGTACATTTAACTTAGGTAAACACTGTTGGTAACTTATTTTATAGTCACTGCTTTCATCATCGGAAACATACTTAATATTATAACTCCACTCATTCCGATGCGCCCACTCCAAATGATATCCCTCCGGTACCCATACCGGGTCATAATACGTTTCTATTGTCTCAGGACTTTTGATATCTGCATCATGATTAAAAGTATACCCTATCTCTTCATGGTTACCTTTGTTTTCCATCCTTAGGCTCTTGATATATGCAGATACGACTGTAAATCCACAGAGAATAGTGATAAAACATATACCAACTACAATGCAGGCCACTTTGTTCAAGACCAGTTTTCCGATATGCCAATATTTCTTTTCCTGCTTCCTTGCAATCTCACAGCACCTTTCCTTAAACCCGGATGCTTCTATCTTTGTTAATAACTGCTCAATTTCCTTAGTTTCTTCCGGAGTCAGGGTGGGCTTCCCATAGTAAGCTTTTACTATCTCCTTCAAATCCTGTCTTGAATTGTCGGTCATTTCACCCCCCCCGTCTGTTGTGTTGATTATCTTCTCATTCTCATCGTTCATTCTGACAACTCCCTTCTTTTTCATATAGTATCTTTAATTTTTCCAGGCTCCTGTACACACGCTTCTTTGCTGCAGCTTCAGTTATCCCGTAATTATCGGCTATCTGCTGCATGCTCATATTTTCATAAAAACGATCCTGTATATATCTCAAATGTTTGGATGGCAGTTTATCCATAGCCTTGAGCAATATAACCTTGTCAAAACCTTTTAAAACTTCATCTTCAAAGGATTCCGTATACATCCCTTGCGTTAGTCTTATTTTAGGCTTATGAAAATTATCCTCATCAAAATCATTTTCATCAGATAAAGGAATTTCAAACCTTGTAATAAGCTGATTCTTGCGGTAAATGTCTATCGCCATATTTCTGGCCGTTTTTATAATATAGCTTCTAACCTTTTCCTCCGGCGCATTCTTCAGTTTCCCAACATTTTGGGTAACAGAAAGAAAGGCTGACTGGATAGCGTCTTCAGCGTACTCTGGATCCTTTAGCACGCTGAACGCTATTTCCGCAACCAACCTTATATATTTGTTATACAGTTCATCAATAATGATATCCGGAGTATCATCTGATCGTCTGCTCATCACGTTTATTCCTTACATTTATAACTTTCAATCGATAGGTCGAGGTCCATATTCTTTTACAAAAGAACTTTGAGCTTCCGGACTAATCCACGCAATACAATTTCCATAAAGGAAATCCCCTGCCATATAATAAACTCCATCACCCTCAGTATTATTTACTGTTATCTCACACTGAGTTATTGCTTTTGTCGAAAAAGAAAAAGCTTCAAGATTTTCATAAATCCTATCTATATCAGAAAAAGAGGGGATACTGTTTTTATTGAGCGTGCATAGTATCAATTCAAGTTTTTTACCTGAAATCTCTGAGGCAGTATCAATTTTCAACTCCTGAACGGAATACGGATATTTAGCGACAAGGTTTTCCGCATATAATAATATCTCGTCCACTGCCATATCTGTCTTTTGCTCAGGGTCTTGTTTCACAAGCTTATCAACATTTTGTACCTGAGCAGACACGCCATTTTCATGATGATCAAAAATCATTTTGCCATTGATATCGTAGATTTCAATGCTTACATTTTTAACCTTACTGTCAATCGTTTGAGCATGAACAACTTCATAAATTGCCTGCACCGCTTTAATATCATTGATCGTACAACGTCCATCTCCTGATGATACCAGATTTACAGATAGTGTTTCATTGTTAATGCTTACATCTGAATAATCGATGTTTTTTTCTTTTAAGAACGATGTTATAGTCCGAATGGGTTTGCCCGCTGCGTATGCTTTTAAGGCTTTTTGCACCACAAAAGTGAGGGCACAGACCACAACTACAGCTAGAATCAACAAAATAAATAGTTTTCGTCTTCGGGTTTTTAACAAAATATACCCCTTTCTTATAAGATTTTCAATTAATATTATTTTGAAGTAACCGGTTACTCTCTTCAACAGCGTCAATTTTTTTTGAACAAAACAATAAATGGGTTTTCCAAATTCTTCCCTCTATATATATATAACGTACGAACCCGGAAAAAGGGACAAAAAATTTTTAGTTTTTTTTTATTTATGAAGCTTTGTTACGATTTTTCCGATCAATGAAAATTTTACCGGTTATTTATGAATTCCTGCATTTTTATGTATATTTATGATTATAATTGCAATCTATGAAGATTTATGGTAAAATTCCCAGCCGCCTGACCACACTGCAACGGGAATATTGCCCTAAGTTTCTGAATGCAATTTCGGTGTCTCTCCTTTTTTTATGTCAAAAAAGATGTTTGCAAACATTGTTTTATAGCACAAATAAGTGTTTGCAAACATTATTTAAGAGTATCTGGCTATAGATGATACCGAAATCGGCAGGGGTAACAAGATTCCTATATGGATGTTTGGGCTATTATACTAATACCCATAGAAAAACCGCGTCGCTGTTATATATACCCAGAATCCTAGATACATATCAGACGACGGGGATAATATTATCTTTATATCAGCTTTTTAAGGCAGATTAATCTTTTTAGTCCCTCCGGTATTTCCCTGCCCTATACATGTCACAAGTTTCGTAGCAATAGTATTCTTTCTTTTTCATCTGTCAATCAATGCCGGTATTAATACATCCTTGTTCTGCCCATTTATAACGCAGCTAAATCTATACTGCGGTTGAAGATATCCCTTGGAATCAGGCTCGTATTCTAAAACACAGTCTGTGATATTGATATTTAACCGCTCGTCATTAGATAATCCCTTTGCTATGTTTTCTCCTCTCAACCGGAATCTGCCGTTAACTATCTGCATAAAAGCTTCTTTCTCTGAAATAATGGGATATTTTCCGACATATGTACATTTATATACACTGTTATCATAACTCCGAAGTGTATTACTAACAATCGTACATATATAGCTTCCATACAGGAATCCGTTATCATATTGGACAAAATCATACATAAAAGCATATTT
>JAEEGL012049157.1_pt1 | contig 15315 bp, 5 predicted proteins | sample 9134231 | NCBI WGS metagenome assembly JAEEGL01 (sample SAMN16246548, study PRJNA631951) | gut metagenome | biome: gut microbiome; feature: rumen; material: fiber-attached | host: Bos | place: Iran: Karaj | collected 2018-10 | reverse complement strand
TTTTATCTTTCGCATGCCTTCGAAGAGCACAGCGACGAAGACGGCGGACTGCGCGATTCGAGCTGGAAAAAGGGCGGCAATTTTCTGGTTAAAGCAGGGAGAACGCTCGGCGACTGGGGCGATTTTGAAATCCTCGCCGGCTGGGCACAAGCCCCCCGGGGCGTTCCTACGGGCGTCAATACCGGTTACCGGCGTTACTGGGAATTCACGAGCTGGCGCGTCGCCTTTACGTCCGCAAAGCTCAACTTCCGCACCTCAGTACTGGGCGGACAATTCCAAATCTGGGCAACAGATCAGGGCAATACGCTCGAAGCATACGACAATCCTGCACGAAACAGGCAGATCACTGCAGTTGCATCCACTTCGGTGTGGCAGGATGATGACTACGGCGGGCGCATCGACCTGACATCCATGCCGTGGTCTCTGGGAAGTGCAGGTTTCATGCGGGCTTTGCTTCGCACGGATTTGAGGTACCAGTATCACGATTCACACGAAATTGCCTATCAGCCCGAAGGTTATACCGACAACTCTTCCAGCCGGTTCTATTTCGATATCCGTCCGGCTCTGGAATGGCAGATAACTTCGGCAATCCGACTGTTTGCCTCGGGCGATGCAGCCGGAGCCAAAGCGATTGACCAGGACATCGAATCCACGAATCCGACGAACCAGCCCAAACTCGAAGACTTGTACGACGGCGGTTTCAGCACAGGACTCGATTACAACATCCTCAGTTCACTCGATCTGAATCTGCGCGCTGCACGAAGACTGCGCATGCCCACACTCAAGGAACAATTCCGCAGTCTGCCCGGTTCCAACGAACCCATCCCAAAACTCGATCCCGAAAAAGCATGGGATTTTGAAGCCGAAATTCACTGGAAGCCCATCGATGAAGTTGCACTGACGATCGGCGGGTTTGACACCGAAATCCGCGATCTCATCGAATTCAAATATATTAATAATACAAAGATTTCTCATAACGTTTCGAAATCCAGGATCGCAGGAACCGATATCGCCATTGCACTGGGTGCATGGGCCGGATTCTCGTTCGATATATCGTATCACTACCTGTACGCATACGATTTATCACAGAATCACGAGCTCAACGACAGACCGGCGCACAACCTGCGTTTTGCTGTCCACTATGCGCCCATCGACAACCTGAAATTCACCGTTTCGGGACAATATGAATCCAAACGACGCACGGAAGCATGGCTTTCGAACAAATATGCCTGGATGGGCGATGTATTTTTGCTCGGCGCAGAAATCGAATATCAAATGGATCATTTCTCAATGTATCTGCGCGGAACGAATCTATTGGATTATAATTATTCGCGTGCATTCGGCTACCCGGAGCCCGGCATAAACGTCGTTCTGGGTGCTAAAATTGTACTCTAAAGAAGGTCTGATCAATTGACCTCTTTCACCAGTACAAGGGCTGTTGAGTTCTAAAATTTCCAGACTTTATGAAAATTGCAAAAAGCTGGATGTTTGTTGGGGCTAAGCCCTGAAGGGGCGATAAGAGTACAGCCCGGGGTGGAGCGTTAGCGCAACCCCGGGAAAGGTGATTACCCACCAATGTTTTAGCCCTGAAGGGGCGACAGGCAAAAAACAACAAAAAAAAGAACTCTACGTTCTTACCCCGCAGCTCCCTCTCCGTAAACGGCGAGGAGGAGCGGGTTTCAGAAATATAGAATTAATTATTCAGAGGTTCCCTAAAGGCACATAAGAGAGAGCTCTTTAATTCCCCCGCAGACGTTACACACCAACCGGGGGAATGCGCACAGTGACGCCAGCGGCCTTCTCATGCATGGGCTGAATAATTATGCCAAACGAAACCGGCTAATCCAAGAACACGAGAAATGCAAACAGGATTACAAGCAACGCAATTCCAAAGTTAACAGCCAGCCAAATCAGGACGACTTTCTGAAATGAAGGAGGAGAAGGTATGTTTTTGGGGGCACTTCCCAAACGAAAATCCTCTCTGTCCCCTCCTGAATCAAAACGATTCAGAGAACTACTGTTGTCCCCATAAGCCGTATTGTCCGCATCAGAAGACGTGCAGCCCCCATCACCCCGAAGCGATGTACCACAGTAGAGACATTTTTCATCTTCGCTGTCGTTCACCCCTTTGCATTTTGGACATTGAATCTTCATAGCACACCTGTACCTTTACAAAATAAAGACTGCCGCACTCCAGCATCTGCAGCAGGATATCATTTTCAATTCAATAATAAAACAATTCGGAATCATCCATTGATGAGTCTTTAAAAATTAGGTATTCTTCAAAGAATTCATGGGCATTGTATCCCTGATGTCGGAAATATATCTTTTTTTTCTTCTAATTTGGGAGAGGATTATGAGTTCGAAGAAGATTGTGTGTATTCTCGCAGTTTTGTCCGCTTCTGTTTTTTCGGCATGTGATGATAATTCGAGTGCAACGCCTGCATGCGTCGGAGACAGCTGCAATACCTGCGAAGATGCCTGCGAGGCAGATGCATGGAAATGCACCGCCGACGGTTATCAGGTTTGTGCAAAGGGAGAAGATGGCTGTCTGGCCTGGGGCGATACCCAGTCATGCCCGGATGATAAGATTTGTGATGCAGACAAAAAGAAATGCATCACTAAAAGCGGCGATAACACCGGAGACAATACCGGCGATAACACCGGAGACAATACCGGCGATAATACCGGAGACAATACCGGCGATAATACCGGAGACAATACCGGCGATAACACTGGCGACAATACCGGCGATAATAAATGTGAGAATGAGTGTGATCAGTCAGAGCGCAAATGTACGGACCGTCAGATCCAGGAATGCATTGCAAATGAAGACGGCTGCTTCGTTTGGAGTGAACCCAAGGACTGCGGAAGCAACAGCTACTGCGATTCCGAAACAAATGAATGCGTTGCAGGCTGTCACGACGAATGCAGCGAGGGAGAGCAGAAATGCGATGGCCAGCTCATTGTGAAGTGTCAGAAAGACGAACAGTCCACCTGCATGGTATGGGGAACACCCGAAGGCTGCGGCGAAAACAGTCACTGTGACGAAGCCACCAATCAATGCGAAACCGGATGTATCGATGAATGCACCGAAGGCCAGAGTGAGTGTGTAGGTGAACAAATCCGCCACTGCGGTCAATTTGACGAAGACAGTTGTCTGGAGTTCGGTGAACTGCAGGAATGCGGTACCGATAAAAAATGCAATTCAGCAACGAATGCATGCGAACAACTGGGCTGTGTAACCGAGTGCACGGAAGGAGAAACGACCTGCAGCAGCGACAATACAGCTGTCCTCGTCTGCCAGCCGGATGGCGATACACACTGCAATCATTTTGTTTCGCAAAAAACATGCGATGCCAAAGAGAAGTGCGAAATCAAAGACGATGCAGCATCATGTGTTTCAAACGTGACCAAGATCTGCACACCGAATGAAACCAAGTGCGCCGATGACGGCAAAACCGTCATGAAGTGCATTGCCAATGACGACAGCAATGCGTGGAATTCGACCCCCTGTCCGGATACCCAAATCTGCGAGGGCGGATCCTGCAAACTGACATGCACGAATGCCTGTACCGAAGGCGCAAAACAGTGTTCCGGGGACACGCCTCAGGTATGCAAAAAGCTCGCGAACGGCTGCACAGGCTGGGCCAACGAGACGGCATGCGCCGAAACACAGCACTGCGACAAAGGCGCATGTGTATATAACTGCGGCAATGACTGCGACCCATGGTCAATTGTCGTCATACCGGATACTCAGAACTATACGCGTTATGACAAAGTCACGAAGGATACGCCATACCACGCCCAGATGAACTGGATCGTCAAAAACAAGAGCAACAAGGATATCATGCCCAACCTGAAAATGGTCGTTCACATGGGCGATATCACGAACGACAATACCAAGGTTCAGTGGGAGATCGCAAAGGATGCACAGGAAATTCTTCGTAAAAACAACGTCCCGTTCACCGTTGTCAACGGCAACCATGACTACCGCGTAAGCGGAAAAATCGGCGGACGCAGCAAGACCATGTTCCCCGACTATTTCCCGGAATCATACCTGAAGACACTGCCCGGTTATGGCGGAATATATGCAAAAACCAATACCTACTTTAACTTCAAGGCAGGCGGCCAGGAATACATGGTGCTGAATCTGGAATATGCTCCGCGACAGCAAACGCTGTGCTGGGCAAACGACCTGCTTCAGAAAGCCGAAAACCAGAACAAGAAGGTCATCATTGCGACGCATGCCAATATTTCCCATGGTGCCGAATACGGCGGCAAACCCAAACTCGACTTCGTCGCGAACGGAGCGAGCGGAAGTGAAATGTGGAAAGGCCTGACATCGCGTCATTCCAATATCATCATGGCACTGAACGGACATGTCGGAGACAGCGAACGCCGCGAACAGAAAGGCAACAACGGCAACATGGTCGAGCAAATTCTGACGGACTATCAGTTCGAAAAGCCCTGTACGGAATCGGCGATTACGAAATGCACGAACCATTGTGCCCATGTCAAAAATGCCGGCAACGGCTGGCTTCGCATCCTGACGTTCTATCCCAAAGAAAACAAAGTCAAGGCGACGACCAAAACTGTTTTCCCCGGCAGCAAGAGCTATTTCTCGAGTGCCGGAACGGATCAATTCTTCTGTTCGCCGCTCTATAAGGGAACCAATACGACCTACGACAACTGGTATCCTCAAAAGCCATCAGACAAGGTCCATCAGTACGATTTTACGTTCAATTACACGAAACCTCAGAAAAACACCTACAAAGACAACGGTTATCTCGGCTTTGTCCACCGCAGTATCAATGACAACGGTGACGGGGATCAAATCAATTCGAGTGTTGCTTCGGCAGCAGATGGTCGCTTTATCGTCGTCTGGGAAGACGATTCGAGCGACAAAGACGGCAAACAGCACGACGGCAAAACCAATGCCCACGACATCTATGGACGCATCATGAAGCCCGGCGGATGCAATCTTGCAAACAATGCCGAAATCATCATCAGCACCAAGACGGATGGTCACCAGTCAGATCCCGATGTCGCCATGGACAAGGACGGCAATTTCGTCGTCGTCTGGACGGACGATAACGATAACAATGGTTCTACGCAGGTTTATATGCGCGGCTTTAAAGCCGATGGTTCGGAACGTTTCGCGGTCAGAAGTGTCAATCAGGTCGATACGCGCGATCAATATCAGGCGCGCATTGCCATGGCTCCGGACGGCCAGTTCGCCGTCTCGTGGACCGATACCCGTTCGAGCAAGGACACTCCGCAGATCTGGGTTCGCGGATTCAAGGCCGACGGTTCACAGGCATTTGCGGAACGTGCCATTACAGATACCGTTGGCGGCACACAGATAAAATCCGACATTTATATGGATTCATCGCACAATGTCGTCGTCGTTTGGCAGGACGACAGCGACGGCAACGGTTCCACGCAGGCTCGCATGCGCATGCTCAATGCCGATGGTTCAAGCAAAGCCGCCGTCAAAACCGTCAACACCGACAAGACGGGCAATCAGGATGGACCTTCCATCGGCGGCAAACAAGACGGCACCAGCTTCGTTGTCACCTGGACGAACATCAAATCGTCATCCGCAACTGCCTATACCATCATGGGTGCCCGGTTCGACAAATCCGGCAACAAAGTCGGTTCGGACTTCACGGCATCGACGCTGACAGCCAAGAATCAAAATTCTCAGGTCTGTATGAACAATGCCGGAAATGCCGTCATTGCCTGGTACAATCCAACGACCAAAAACGTCGTCTATCGCAAATTAATCGACGGCACACCCAGTGGCAGCAAAGAGGGGATCGTCAATTCACCCGACAATACCAAAACCGGATTCGACGGCAAATCCTATCAGCCAGCCATTGCCTGTATTCCCGACAAGAACTACAGCATCATTACGTTCTCGGATGATGCAGACAACAACACATATCATGAGATCTACGGTGTTGGGTCGGTTATTAAGTAATTCCGAAAGCATCGGAACCGTTCCTGCAGAACGGTTCCGATGCACGAATCGACGAACCCATTCCCAAACCCGATCCGGAAAACGCGTGGGATTTTGATACCGAAATTCACTGTAACCTCATCCTTGAAGCTGCAGTAACATTCGGCGTTTTTGATGCCGAAATTCGCGTTCTCACCGAATTTAAATATATTAATAATTCAAAAATATCTCATATCGTTTAGAAATCCAGGTTCTCAGAAACCGATATCGCGATTGCGATCGAATATTAAATGGATCATTTCTCAATGTATCTGCGCGAAACAAATCTATTGAATTATAATTATTCGCGTGCATTCGTATATCCTGTTCCCCGGCGCAAACGTCGTTCTGATTGCCATGATTACACTTTAAAATACAGCAATTGTCGGCGTATTGGCCCGCCAATAGCCGACAAGACCGGTCGTATGCGCAGCAAAGACCGGTCATCCCAAATGTTGCCAAAAACATAGATGGCCCTGTCAGTACGGTTTGAGCATTCTATGCTGTAAATTATATTACTTTGTCATACATACAAACAACAAAGTGTATTGTTTCAAAACATTTCTTGATCATGTATGCTTCGTAATGATATTCTGAAGCAAGGAAGTCTTTGTCCTTATAGTTTAGAAAAACATACTTTTTCGGGAGGTGTTCATGAGTTCGAAGAAGATTGTGTGTATTCTCGCAGTTTTGTCCGCTTCTGTTTTTTCGGCATGTGATGATAATTCGAGTGCGACACCGACATGCGTCGGAGACAGCTGCAATACCTGCGAAGATGCCTGCGAGGCAGATGCATGGAAATGCACTGCCGACGGTTATCAGGTCTGCGCAAAAGGCGAAGACGGCTGTCTGGCCTGGGGCGATACCCAGTCATGCCCGGATGATAAGATTTGTGACGCAGGCCAAAAGAAATGCGTCGCTAAAAGCGGCGATAACACTGGCGGCAATACCGGCGATAACACTGGCGACAATACCGGCGATAACACTGGCGACAATACCGGCGATAACACTGGCGACAATACCGGCGATAATAAATGTGAAAATGAGTGCGGAGAGGGAGAACGCAAATGCGCAGACCTTCAGATCCAGGAATGCATTGAGAACGAAAACGGCTGCTTCGTCTGGAGTGACCCCAAGAACTGCGGAACCAACAGTTACTGCGATTCCGAAAAGAATGAATGCGTAGACGGCTGTCACGACGAATGCAGCGAAGGAGAGCAGAAATGCGATGGCCAGCTCGTTGTAAAATGTCTGCAAGACGAGCAGTCCACCTGCATGGTTTGGGGAACGTCCGAAGGCTGCGGCGAAAACAGCCACTGCGACGAAACCACCAATCAATGCGAAACCGGCTGCACAGATGAATGCACCGATGGACAGAACGAGTGTGTAGGTGAAAAAATCCGCCGCTGCGGCCAGTTTGACGATGACAGTTGTCTGGAGTTCAGTGAGCTGATGGAATGCGGTACCGAAAAGCAGTGCAATTCAGAAACGAATGAATGCGAACAACTGGGCTGTAAAATCGATTGCACGGAAGGAGAAACGATCTGCAACAACGAGAATACAGAAGTCCTCGTCTGCCAGCCGGATGGCGATACGAACTGCAATCATTTTGTTTCGCAAAAATCATGCGGTGCCAAAGAAAAGTGCGAAATCAAAGACGACGCAGCATCATGCGTTTCGACCGTAGTTAAGATCTGCACTCCGGATGAAACCAAATGCGCAGATGATGGAAAAAGCGTCATGAAATGCGTTGCCAATGACGATGTCAATGCATGGAATTCGACCCCCTGTCCGAAAAATCAGATCTGCGATGGTGGTTCCTGCGAGCTGACATGCACAAATGCCTGTACAGAAGGGGCGAAACAGTGTTCCGGGGACACGCCTCAGGTATGCAAAAAGCTCGCGAACGGCTGCACCGGCTGGACCAACGAAACGGCATGCGCCGAAACACAGCACTGCGACAAAGGCGCATGCGTATATAACTGCGGCAATGACTGCGATCCCTGGTCGATTGTCATCCTCCCGGATACTCAGAATTACACGCGTTATGACAAATTCACGAAGGATACGCCATATCACGCCCAGATGAACTGGATCGTCAAAAACAAGAATAACAAAGATATTATGCCCAACCTGAAAATGGTCGTTCACATGGGCGATATCACGAACGACAATACCAAGGTTCAGTGGGAGATCGCAAAGGATGCCCAGGAAATTCTTCGTAAAAACAACGTCCCGTTCACCGTTGTCAACGGCAACCACGACTATCTTTCAACCAGCACAAAAGCAATCAGCGGACGCGACAAGACCAAATTCCCCGACTATTTCCCGGAATCATACCTGAAAACGCTGCCCGGTTATGGTGGAATATATGACAAAACCAATACCTACTTCAACTTCAAGGCAGGCGGCCAGGATTACATGGTGCTGAATCTGGAATATGCACCTCGACAGCAAACGCTGTGCTGGGCAAACGACCTGCTTCAGAAAGCCGAAAACCAAAACAAGAAAGTCATCATTGCGACGCATGCCAATATTTCTCATAACGCCGATTACGGCGCCAAGCCCAACAAGATCGTTTCGAACGGGGCGAGCGGCAGTGAAATGTGGAAAGGCCTGACATCGCGCCACTCCAATATCATCATGGTACTGAACGGACATGTCGGGGACAGTGAACGCCGCGAACAGGCCGGCAACAACGGAAACCTGGTCGAACAGATTCTGACGGACTATCAGTTCGAAAAGCCCTGTACGGAATCGGCGATTGCAAACTGCACAACGCATTGTGAACATGCCAAAAATGCCGGTAACGGCTGGCTTCGCATCCTGACCTTCTATCCCAAAGAAAACCGAGTCAAAGCTACGACCAAAACCGTTTTTCCAAACAGCAAGAGCTATTTCTCGAAAGCCGGAACAGATCAATTCTTCTGCTCAGCACTCTATAAGGGAAAGGAAAATAAAAACTGGTATCCCCAAAAACCAGCAGACAAAGTCCATCAGTACGATTTTACGTTCAATTACACGAAACCTCAGAAAAACACCTACAAGGACAATGGTTATCTCGGTTTTGTCCACCGCATTATCAATAACACCAGTAAAGGGGATCAAATCAATTCGAGTGTTGCAGCAGCTGCAGACGGTCACTTTGTCGTCGTCTGGGAAGACGATTCGAGCGACAAAGACGGCATACAGCACGACGGCAAAACCAATGCCCACGACATCTATGGACGCATCATGAAACCCGGCGGATGCAATCTTGCAGGCAAAGCCGAAATCATCATCAGCACCAAGACGGATGGTCATCAGTCAGATCCAGATGTTGCCATGGACAAGGACGGCAATTTCGTCGTCGTCTGGACGGACGACAACGATAACAATGGTTCTACGCAGGTTTATATGCGCGGCTTTAATGCCGATGGTTCGGAGCGCTTCGCTGTCAGAAGCGTCAACCAGGTCGATACGCGCGATCAATATCAGGCGCGCATAGCAATGGCACCCGATGGCCAGTTCGCCGTCTCGTGGACCGACACACGTTCGAGCCAGAACACGCCGCAGATCTGGGTTCGCGGCTTCAAAGCCGATGGTTCCCAGGCATTTGCGGAACGTGCCATCTCCGATACCGTTAGCGGCACACTGGTGAAATCCGATATTTATATGGATTCATCGCACAATGTCGTCGTCGCTTGGCAGGATGACATCGACGGCAACGGCTCCACTCAGATTCGCATGCGCATGCTCAATGCCGATGGAACCAGCAAAGGCGCCATCAAAACGGTCAACACCAACAATACGGGAAATCAGGATGAGCCTTCCATCGGCGGCAAACAGGATGGCTCCAGCTTTATTATCACCTGGACGGACAACAACTCGGCCATCATGGGCGCCCGATTCGACAAAGACGGCAACAAAGTCGGTTCAGATTTCACAGCTTCGAAGAATACAAACAAGAACCGAAACTCGCAGATCTGCATGAACAACGCCGGAAATGCAGTCATTGTCTGGTACGATTTAACGAAAAGGAACGTTGCCTACCGCAAGTTTATCGACGGCGCACTCAGTGGTAACAATGAGGGCATCGTCAATTCACCCGACAACACAAAAACCGGGTTCAAGGACGGCAAATCCTTCCAGCAGGCCATTGCCTGCGTTCCCGACAAGAACTACAGCATCATTACGTACTCGGATGATGCAGATGGTAACTCAGTTTATGAAATCTACGGTCTTGGGGCGATCGTTAAGTAATTCGGGATGCATCGGAACCGTTCCTGCAGAACGGTTCCGCATGGTGCGAGCGCGTATTTGCCAAAGGCAAAAAGCAGCGAGCCGCAAGGCGTATCGAGCCCGAAGAGACGCGGCATGGCGCGTCTTGCAGGCGAGATAGCCGCGCACAACATACAAAAAAGGCACGCATAAAAGCGTGCCTTTTGAATATATATATATATTTATATAAATATATCAGTATATAAATATATCAGAGTGACTGTTTTGTCTCGGTAACTTCGTAGACCTCAACGACATCGTCGACCTTGACATCGTTGTAATTCTCGATGGAGAAACCGCATTCAAAACCGGTTCGGACTTCTTTTGCATCATCTTTGAATCGTTTGAGCGAAGCCACTTTCGAATCGTAGATGATTTTGCCCTGGCGAAGCAGACGACATTTGGCACCACGCCGAATGATACCATCCGTCACATAACCGCCGGCGATCGTACCGACTTTGGGAACGTTGAAGGTATTTCTGATTTCGACATGACCGAGAACGTTCTCTCCGATGATGGGATCGAGCAGACCGCTCATGGCATCCTTGACGTAATCGATGACATCGTAAATGACGTTGAAGGATTCCATGAGAACGCCTTCGCGCTTGGCGATTTCGGCAGCACGGGCATCCGGACGCGTATTGAATCCAACGATGATGGCATTAGAAGCAACGGCGAGCGAAACGTCATTTTCGGTCGCGCCGCCGACGGCAGCATGGACGATCTGGAGCTCGACATCTTCTGTGGAAAGAGCACCGAGCGATTTGACGAGCGCTTCGAGCGACCCCTGAACGTCGGCTTTGATGATGACATTGAGGGTTTTGTTGTCCTTGAACTGCGCCCATGGATCGAACTTCTTGGAAGAAAGTTCGGCGTTGCGTTTGCGTTCCTTGATCTGCGTCGTGAATTCCTTGGCAATCTTTTCGTCTTTGGCGACGAAGAAGGGCTCACCGGCATCGGGAACGTCGGACAGACCAGTGATTTCGACCGGCGTCGAAGGTTCGGCGACGCGAACGTTCTTGCCGCGTTCGTTGGTCATGCTCTTGACCTTGCCGTAGCATGCGCCGCTGACGAGAATATCGTTGATGCGGAGCGTACCTTCCTGGACGAGGATAGAAGCGACCGTACCCTTGCGGTTGTCCTTATAGGCTTCGAGGACGAAGCCGCGTGCAGGTTTGTCGGGATTGGCTTTGAGTTCGAGGACTTCGGACTGCAGTTCGATGAGCTCGAGGAGTTCATCGACACCAGTTCCCTGTTTTGCCGAAACTTCCTTGAAGATCGTAGTGCCGCCCCATTCCTCGGGAATGAGTTCGTATTCGGTCAGAGCCTGGCGGACACGCTCGGGATTTGCACCGGGCTTATCGATTTTATTGATGGCAACGATGATGGGAACGTTTGCTGCCTTGGCATGATTGATGGCTTCGACGGTCTGCGGCATGACGCCGTCATCGGCTGCAACGACGAGAACGACGAGGTCCGTCACCTTGGCACCACGGGCACGCAGAGAGGTAAAAGCCTCATGTCCCGGTGTATCGAGGAACACGACTCTTCCATTCGGCGTATCGATCGAAGAAGCACCGATATGCTGTGTGATGCCGCCGGCTTCGCCAGCTGCGACACGGGAATTGCGCAAAGCATCGAGCAACGAGGTCTTGCCGTGATCGACGTGCCCCATCACTGTGACGATAGGCGCACGCAGTTCGAGATCTTCGGGTTTGTCCGTCTCGGATTCGGTGAACGATTCTTCCTTAAAGCTGACGTCCTGAACCGTGAAACCATATTCGGTTGCGACGAGTTCTGCGGTTTCGACATCGACGGTCTGATTCACAGTGACCATCATGCCAAGTTCCTTCATCAGGAAACGAATGACTTCAGAAGCCTTGACGCCGAGATCATTGGCGAGTGTGCCGACGGCGATATTCTCCGAAACCTTGATGACGCGTTTGTGTTCGGAAGCCATGGGATGAGCAGCCGCGCGATCGACAGGAGCCCCCTTTTTGGGACGATTGACTTTTTTGAAAGCAGCCCCGCTGTGCGAAGCATTTGCCTTGGGCGAGTTGTTCTGCGTATTGTAGAACTGGCTCGAATTGACGACAGTCCTGGCTCCGGATTTTTTATTGCTCTTGCCGTTTTCATTGCCGCCATTGCCGCCGAATTTCTTGTTATCCTTGACGAGCATCGCACGAATAAGAGCCGGATCGATTGCGCCGGTAATGTTGGACGGACGTGCAATTTTCTTGCGGCTGCCGGCATCGTCGACATCATCGTCGCCCATATCATCATCGCCGTCATCGACAGAAGAAAGAACGGATTTTTTATTGGCTTTTGGCTTATTCCATTTGGAACGCGGTGACTGTTCTTCTTCCTCGAGCTCATCGAGATCGGAAATTTCAGAGGCATATTCCTCGGGAACCTCATCCGCAAAGCTTGAACTGCCGAAAGAGATCGTGACATCTTTTCCGAATTTGGGTGCGATTTCGATGATCTTTTCGTTTTTCTTCTTTTCTTTTTCGGCCTTTTTGGCTGCTTTCTTCTCTTTTTCCGACAACTTGCGTTCTGCAGCTTTTTCGGCAATGGACGATGCAGCTGCGGGTTCTGCCGCATTTTTGTTCACAGGCTTATTTTCTGCATCATTTGCAGCAGCGGCATCGGCAGCAGGCTCGGGTTCTTCTGGTTTGTCAGCTGCAGTTTCGGGCTTTTCGGGAACTTCGGCAACAGCTTTTGTATCCTCCGTAACGACAGATTCCGCAGTTTTCGCCGCATCATTATCTTTATCGGCAACGACAACATCCGCAGTTGCGGCCGCTTCCTTTGCGGAATCGGCATTCTGAACCGGAGCAGTCTCTTCAGCAGCATTCGAACCAGCAGATTGTTTGGCTGCGCCTTCGACAGCTTTTTCCTCTGCCGCAGCAGTGGCTTTCTTTTCCGACGCCTTGCGGACTGCGACTGTCGGTTTTGCTTCGGGCTTTGCAGTATCGGCAGCCGATGCTGCTGCCGTCTTTGCACCGGCTGCAGACTTGTCGGCGCTGTCATCATCGCGACGACGGCGAATTCGCACTGTTCCCTTACCTGTCGATTGGGATTTAGCATCAATCGCCGTTGTGCTGCGGCTATGCCGCTGCTGATCCAGTGCCTGCTTAATCTTCGCAACCTGTTCATCCGTCAGGGCGCTCGTCTTTGCACGAACGCTGAATCCAAGCCCCAGCGCATTGATCTGTTCAATTAACTGCTGGCCATCCATATTCAGGGTGGCAGCTAAATCCATAACCTTAGTCGATTTCGCCATGCTCTCTCTCTGAGCCCTTACTCGTCAAAAAATCTCACAGTGCCTGTTCTGCGGAGATTCCCCAAACCAAACACACTATCTGTTCGCGCTTATAAGACGCTTCGCCTTGCACTGCAAGACAATGTGCAATTATCGAAAACAAAGGAAACAATTATTCAGCACTCAATCGCCGAATCATAGATTCAAGAACTGAAAACTCATCGAACAGCGTCCCCGGCATCCAGCCCAGAACGACCTTATCCGATTTGCCAAAAAGACAGCCATAAAACGAACGATCATACAATCCCAGTACCGGCAACTGTTTGCGTTCGGCATTCATCCGGTATTTCTGAGCCGTTGCTTCAGATGCATCGGATGCAATGATATAGGCCGCGAGCTGATCCGCCTGAGCGGCATGTTCAACACTGTCAGCACCGAGCAATAAGCGGTGACTCTGATATCCCGCAAGCAAATACTCAGTGTAACGTTTTTTAAGACCCGGCAAAAGGATTTCACGCACAAAGGTCTGGACATCCGGAGCCAGTTCCTTTGATTCATGTTTTGTGATGCGCCTGAATCCGCTCTCAAAAGCCTTTTCGAGGCAATGATTCTGAGCGCAGACATAATATCCCCGTCCGGGCAGTTTTTGACGCAGATCAAAGCAAAGACAGCCCTGAATCACTGCAAAGCGCAGCAAACCCGTCTTTTTGCCGTTTCCGCGACAACAGATGCATCGTCGCTGCGGCGCAGTGTTTTCAACCTGTTCTTTAGTTTGCTCAAGCGTCATTTATCAATCCTGTTCGTCTTCTTCCACACCGGCCTCAGCCGTTTCGCGGGCAATTTCCTCGGCGACTTCCTGAGCGATCTCATCGTCATCGAGTTCGTCCTCTTCGGGCGGGAACGGACGTTCTCCAAAATGCTCGACTGTGCAGTTATAAGCCTGCTGCAGCGTGCAGTTGGGAAGTTCCTTCAGGCTGCGATCGAAGATTTCGCGGGCTTCGGCGAGTTCGTCTTCGGAATAAACTTCCTGATTGACGGCGATTTCACGAAGATCCTCGATCAGTTCTGGAGCACGATTCTGACCGATTCCGGTCTTGGCATCCAGACGATGCGGATCGCCTTCCAGGAAGAGAATGTTCAGATCCTTGTATCCTGCCTCGTAGACCTGGCGTGCCTGATGCTCCGTCAGTCCCAGATACGTCGCAATATCGCTGATGTTGCGGATCTCAAGTTCCTTGTTGGTATGCGATTTCTGCGATTCCGCAAGGATGGAGGATGCCACCTCGACGATGCGTTCCGCATTGTCCATGCCAAAACCGGGAATCTGGGCCAGTTCCAGCGGATCGACGCGCGCAATATGCTCGAGTTTGTTGTAGCCGAGCGTAAAGAGCGTATCGATGAGGCTTTCGTCCTCGATGCCATGCGAAAGCAATGCTTTCTTGGCTTCCTGCATGATATCGGCCAGACGGGATTCGCTGATGATGTCGAGATTCCAGCCGGTCAGCTGGGCAGCCAGACGGACGTTTTGACCGCCGCGGCCAATGGCCAGCGAAAGCTGTTCATCCGGAACGATAAGTTCCATGGATGTCGTGTTCTCATCGATGAGGACTTTCGAAACTTCGGCAGGACTGATCGCACTGCAGACAAAGCGCGCGGGTTCTTCGTTAAACGGCACGATATCGATCTTTTCGCCGCGCAGTTCCTGAACGACAGCCTGGACGCGCTGGCCGCGAAGACCGACGCATGCACCGACGGGATCGACGTCGTTCTGGCTCGAATAAACGGC
>JAEEGL015160217.1_pt1 | contig 15316 bp, 7 predicted proteins | sample 9134231 | NCBI WGS metagenome assembly JAEEGL01 (sample SAMN16246548, study PRJNA631951) | gut metagenome | biome: gut microbiome; feature: rumen; material: fiber-attached | host: Bos | place: Iran: Karaj | collected 2018-10 | reverse complement strand
TTACAGGCGTTCGGTTTACATTCACAACATTGTCTTTAGCTTTCTGCGTTCATTATATCAAAAGGACCATGCATGTGTAAATAGGCGCGCCGTTTGACGCGTGCCGAAAAACGCATCAAGGCCGGTGAGCCGACAAGGGATCACCGGCCCTGATGCGTGTTTCGGCCCGCTTCAAACGGCGCGCCTATTTACACATGCATGGTCCTTTTGATATAATGAACGCAGAAAGCTACAGACAATGTTGTGAATGTAAACCGAACGCCTGTAAAAGGAGGTAATCCATGAACTGCAGAAGACTGATCAGCCTGCTTCTCGCCGTTTTCATGCTGGCCGGTGCCATGCCCGCGTTCGCCGCGGCAGACGGGGGCGGACGCTTGCAAAGCGTCGGTGAGCAGCCCAGGGCGCAAACGTTCCGCGCAGGGGAGAGGATCAAATTCATCGACGGCTCTTCGGCGGACACGGAGGGCAGCGGCTTGACCGAACCGGACCCTGCTGCGCCGGCGGTCGCGCCGGAATCCGGTATGGTCACGGATCTGCCGGAAGAGACTGCGGAACCCAATGCGCTTATCGATACGGAGAACATGTGGTTCTACGGCATCAACCTGTCGGGAGCGGGCGCCGCGCAGATGGACAACTGGGCCTCTGGCGAATACGGCTCCATCTTTGACCGGGAAGGAGGGGAGATGGACTACGAGAGCCTCAAGGGCCGCCTTATGCTGCGCTGCATGCATTTCAACGCCTGGTACTATGATTCGCCCATCGCGTATTTCTTCCCGACCACCGGGGAGCCCAGCATCCACGAGCTGTCTCTGTACGGCGACGAGGACCTGGACGTCGAGGATATATCTGTCACCGGCGTCACCTTGCTGACGCCCCTGGTGAAGCACGTCTACGGCGACGAGGGCGGCGAGCTATACTGGTATACGGCGAAGATCCAGGTCCCGACGGAGGACTCACTCCTGGAGATCGCCGTGGACGGGAAGGACTTTGCGAACCTGCCCTTGACACACGTGAAGGGCAGCGCCCCAAAAGCCCTGTTTTCCACCTTCGCTATCTATGACTACACGGAAAACGACGAAGAACCGGAGCGGGTGGAGAGCGTCACCATGCAGATCTCCGGCTTCTCCCTGCCCGAAAATGCTTCCTCATACAACCTTGTGTGGCACATATATGAGGAAGATGAAGAGGGCAACGGTACGGAGAGTGTTTACTATACGCCCGGCTCCGAGCTCACAGAGCCCAACGAGGTTGGCTACCGCTATCTGACCTTCGACGTCAGAACCGGCTATCGGGTAGATACGGAAGAGAATACCGTTTCTAAGGAGAGCTTCCCTCACGGCGTGCGGGGCCACGAGGAGCTCATGTGGAGCGACATGACCATCGGTTGGGTTGACCCGGAGGCGCCGAAGATCACGGACAGCGATGGCAATCTCGACATCGGGGATTATACCGCCTACTTCTTCGGCGGCGACGAACACCTGGTAAAGGATTCCGGCGGCGTCTGGTCTTTCCCGGCAGTATACGAAAATTTCGGCGGCGTCAATGTCACCATGCCTGTACCCTATTACAGCCTCTACAAGGAACTGCCTCCCGGGCCTGAGGTAAGACCGACCTATGATTTCGAAGACTACGTGGAATACTACGACGCTGCCGTGATGGACGGGACCGACGTCACCGTCACGCTCCATCCCGGCAGTTACGAGGACGGCCTGGTGAAGGCCTCAGTCTACGGGCACACAGTCGTGGACTGGACCTCCGCCAAGGAGGGAAAGAGCCTGACCTTCCCGCTCTGCAACTGGAACGGGCAGCCGGCGACGGAATACGGCTCTTACGGGATCCGGATCGCCTTCAAGAGCGACGAACTTCGCCTCTATGGCGTCAGCGGCAGCGTGGTCTATACTGACGGTGTTCCCGGCGTCCTTTCCAATTGCACCGTCGTGGACGTCGACTCCTGGCAGGAGCCCGATAAGGACGAGGGCGGCGCATATATCCTCAAGGGATCGGAGGACAAGTACTACAGATTCGTTGCCTATCCGCCCACTGCCTACGGCAGCCTGGACAGCCTGTATCCCGAAAAGCAGATCGTGGTATGCGAATTCTACGACTCCGAGGGGATCGTTACTACAAAGCAGATGACCTTCGACAAGGACAACCGGTATTATTACCTGATCGTCAAGCGCAGCGAGATCCTGGAGGCGGAGGGCGTACGCATCTACAATAACGGCGAGGCCCCATGCCTGAAAACGGCGGGCGAAGCCGTGGACCTGAAGCTCGCCAACGAGGAACCCTTTATTCTGCGGGCGCTGCAGGTGCCCATGCTGGACAGCGAGCTGCGGGAGGATGAAACCGGAAAATACCGCGCCGTGAAGTTGGGCAGCGTGCTGACTGCCGTGTTCGAGGCTTCCTCCAAGGCTCCCTGGAGCCACCTCACCGAGTTCGAGTACGTGGACACGAACGGCTATACCAGGATCGTTCATCCGACCGAGGAGCCCGTGGGCAAGCGCGGCTTCCGCGTTTCCGTCCCGATCCCGGACGATGCCGATACCCTTACAGCCCTTCGCTGTACCCTTTACAATTCGGAATCGACGGATTATTACGAGCCCTTAGTTTTCGACCTCAGCGACCACCGCATCTCCGCCGAGTCCTTCCTCTCCGGCATCCCGGCGGAATACGAAGGCGTGAAGGTGGAGCTGAAGGACGCCGGCGGCCGCATTCGCAAATACTTTGTGGACGCGGAAAACTATGTGTCCATCTCTCTGGGCGACCTGCCCTCCGGCGATTATCAATACGAGATCACCGGCGCCTCCGGCCACATTGCCGGGGGAAACGTGACTGTCGCCAGAGGCGAGGATATCGCCTTCGACGGGCTCCCGGCCCTGGGCAGCTTGATCGTCACCACCACCGGCTTTAAGAGCTCCATCAACGGGAAGGAGATCAACCCCGCCTCCGCGGTGGACGTGGAAATGACCACGCCGGACGGCACCGTCTGCAAGCTCATGGGCGTCACGGGAGAGGCTTTCCGGCAGATCCCGGTGGGCACCACGGGCGCCGTCGAAGTGGAGATCGGTTCCGAGTACGATGAGATCAGCGCCTGCACCGCCGAGGATGACAGCTTCACCGTGGCTGGCGACGAGACCCTGGCCTTTACCTTCAAGCCCTTCACCTTCCGCACGATCAGCGGCAGCGTGTGGGGCGTGAAGACCTACTCCAACGGAGCCCAATACGGCATGGTGCCGAACCCCACCCGGATCATTCTGACCCAGGAGATCACCCGGGGCGGCAAAAAGGAAACAGTCACCTTCACGGCCACGCCGGCCTACGGTTATGAATCCAGGCCGCGGGGCAAGTGGAGCGCCATGTGCTATGACAACATCCCGGTAAAGGTCGAGTTTAGAAGCTTCACCTGGGATACCAAGACCGTCACCGTTACCGACCCCGGTGACGTGAATATCGGGCAGACCACCATGACCTACGGCAATGAGATGCTCATTGAGATCCGCGCGCAGACCACCCTTCCCGGCTCCGTCAAGGCGGACGGCAGCCCTTATTACGGTACGGCCGATTCCGTCACGACGCCCGTGGACAGCGGCTTCCTCAACGTCAGTCAGGTCTGGATCTACAGCAAGGGGGTCTATTATGCTTCCGGCGGCGAATTTGAGACCGTCGTTCGGAACGGCAAGACCTATCTCAAGCTCCACGAAGGACTTGTGGTGGCCGGCGAGAGCATCGCCGTCTGCGCCGGCGGCAGCATCGACTACGGCGGCTGGAGCCTTAGCGTTCTCCCCCGGGCGGGCAACGGCTCCACCAACTATTCCTACGTGCGCACCGACGAGGACGGAAACCCCTACGTCCTTTTCGACGCGGTCGTCAACGGCGGCCGGTTCCGGGCCACGGTGGTGGACGACCGGGAGAGCGAATACGTGGGCTTCCTGGCATATCCCACCGGTACGAATACCTGCACCTTTGCCTATGGCAGGGGAGAGCTGACGGTGCCCTATGGAAAATACCAGGCGGGCGGGAGCGGAAATATTGTCGCCTTTATGGTGCCGGAGAAGGACGCGGAGGACATGGCGGAGCTCCTCCGTTCCAGCCCCAAGCTCCTTTGGGAAAAACAACCCACGAACGGCGGCTGGAGCACCTATTTCTTCGAGCAGGAGTACGGAGGACGGCTGATCTACAAGACGGTCTCCGCCGCCAACAACTCCATCATCTACCTGGAGGACATGCAGCCAACGAAGCCCCTGCTCACCGGCGTGCTGCCTCCCTACAGCTTCAGCTACCGCTATGAGCTCACCAACAGCGCCAGCACCATCCGGCTGGTGGCCACCCTCTCCAAGCGCTATCCGGACCAGATGGATCAGGACAAGATCACCAGCCTGGACATCTATACCATCGACGACCGGAACGGGCACGGCGAGCTCAACGCCACGGTGACCGCCAAGCAGACGGACATCGGAAACGGCCAGACCCTCATCACCGCCGAGCTGCCCCTGACGTACGACCTTCGTGCCCGGTTCCGGGTGAGCCTGAAGTACTGGCACAGATCGGTGACGGAAGACGCTGGATATCATACCATGGACTTCGAGCACTCCGAGCCGGTGAAGATCTTCAGCCTTGCCAACCCCGGGGACGTCTACATCGCCGATCAGCTGGACGCCCAGGGCCTTACCGGCGCAACCCCCGAGGCCCAGGCCACCTGGTATCTGAACTTGTCCCTGCGGTCCTTCATTTCCGACAAGCCCGAGGAAAACCAGATCACCGTCTACGACAACGGCACCCTGATCTACAGCTTCGATGTGGGCGAAGGCAGGCGGAACAGCTGGGGCACCGCCGGGTGGACGGATAAGCTCCGGGTGCGGCTCACCGATAATCTCGAGCCGGGCATCCACGTGGTGTGGGCCAACCGGATCATCGACGGGGAGACCATCTCCACCGAGCCTGCGGTGTTCACCCTGTCCCTGGGGCGGCAGAACAACTCGGTCTACGTCTCCCAGCTTTACTGGTACCACTGGAACCACCGCCTCAATTGGGACGAAAACCATCCGGATGAATTCTACTTTGAGAACCTATCCGACCTGGCGGGGGAGAACATCTGGATCTGGCCCAGCAAGAGGCACTTTATGCAGTTCACGGTCAAAAACGCCACCAGCGACGATCTGAAGGGCGTCAACTTGGTGTTCCAGGCCTATTGGGCCCAGAGCAACGGCAATTACAACAGCAGGGAGCCGGAAAAGTACGGCTACCACCGGTCGAGCACCGCCAGCGACATCTCCGGCTACAACACCGTCACCCGGGCCGTTCCCTGCAAGTTTCTCCATGACAACAAGCTGGGCAACTACAGCGTATGGGGCATCGATGAATTCTACATGGGCTATCTCCAGAGCTTCGAATTCGAGTTCGAATATATGCCCGCCATCGAAGAAGATCTGAAAAACATGACGGAGGAGGAGCTTGCCAGTCTGGAGGCCGAGGCCTTCTATACCGCCAACGGTCTTGGCGAGGTGCCCGACGGGCTGGAGCAGATCGAAACCATCAATGGCATGACCGCAGCGGAGCGCAATGCGGTCATCACGGATATGTCCGAGGCCTCTCAGGCCATGAGCGACCTGGATCTGAAGATCACCGAGGACAACGCGAATCGGATGAAGATGCAGCTCCAGAAGCCGACGGCGGAGCTTTCCGAGTACACCGTCACCATGGAGAAGAGCGGCACCATGCAGCTGCCTGACATCCTTATGCTGATGGAAAAGGAACGGGAAAACGGCAATCAGAACCCGAAGGAGAAGGGTTGGGACGTGACCTGGGCCGAGTTTGATACCGCCCAGGGCAAGACGCTCCTGCGCATCGCCAGCTACGACGGCGTGGAGGCCTCCACCGGCCGCCATGCGCTGCTGACCCACACCACCTATTACGTCACGAAGTCCGTGGCGGACGCTTTGGAGAACGGCACGGGCACCAAGACCGCCGCAGACACGGAGCATCTGACCCTGATGGGCGAGGATAAGCCCACGCCCGACCACTGGACCAAGCAGCTTTACGACGGCACCTCCGCCGTCTACTCCGTGTCCGACCTCACTGACGAAGCATGGAAGGCCTACTGCAAGAGCCGACACCTCAAGCTCCACCCCGGTGACCTGGAGGGGGCCACAAAGTTCGCCAATTCCGAATCCCTCATCCCCAAGAAGCTGGACGGGACCATGAAGGTGCTGGGCGTCGTGGATACGGTCATCACCTACGCCAAGGGCCCCTCCGGCGCGGATCCCAACGGCCTGCGGGAGCTGCTGAAGAACGTCCGTGACGAAAGGGCCTACCGCAGCCTGGAGCAGCAGATCAAGGACTATGAGAACCTGCGCTACGACATCTACAAGCAGGACTGCGCCATGAGCACCTATTCCACCGCCTCCAACTTCTCCCCTATGGGACCCATCGGCAAGGTGGTGGTGTTCGTGGGCGGCCTGGCCAACGGTATCATCTCCGGCTACGCCAAGGACTACAACCGGGACGTGTACAACACCACCCTGCACGACATCCAGCTGCAGATCAAGTACGAGGCGGTCAAGCAGGAGCGGCTGAAAAAAAGCTTTATGGACGCCGAGAAGTGGCTGCGGGACAAGATGGACAGCATCTACGGCAAGGGCAACTGGAGCGAATACGCCTTGGCCGAGGAGCGGAAGCTCTGGGTGCTGAAGGAATACCCCGGCGGCATCCTGCGCTACGTCTGGAAGGACAAGGCCCCCGAGTTCAGCGTCACCCAGGACCCCTCCGGCTTCGTCTATGAGGCCGTGACGGAGGACATCGTCCAGGGCGTCAAGGCCTCCCTCTACTACAGCGCCACCGAAGACGGCAGCTATTCCCTGTGGACGGACCCCTTCGGCGAGCAGACGAACCCGCAGCTCACCAGCGACACCGGAAATTACATGTGGATGGTGCCCATCGGCTGGTGGAAGGTACGCTACGAGAAGGAGGGCTACAAGACCAGCGAGTCGATCGCCATGCCCGTCCCGCCGATCCATACCACCGTCAACATCGGCCTCCTGAGCGAGGAGGCGCCCAAGGCGGCGGTGAGCGCGGAGAATGGCGGCATCACCGTCCTCTTCTCTAAGTACATGCAGCTGGAATCCCTCATCCGCCTTTACGGCGGCGAGAGCTACACCGACGGCAGCGAGGCGGGCACTGTCCGGACGAGCTATGACAGCTCCGCCTTCGCCGTGCAGTTCTACGACGCGGAAGGGAACTCAGTCCCCGGCACGGTCACCTTCCCGGATATCCGGGAGAATACCGGCTACAAGGGCAACGACTACGGCACCGACGTCATCGGCTCCGATTGGTTCGTGCGCTACGCCGTCTTCACGCCCGAGGATCCCAACACGGACGTCGGCAGCCTTACTTGGCAGTTTGCGGAAGGCATGGTGAGCTATGCGGGCGTGGCGCTGGACGGCGAGACGGCTGCGCTCCACGTGATCCGGCTTGAGGCGGACGGCGGTTGGCTGGCGCGGGATACCCTGGTCACCGACGGAAACAGCAGGCTCAGCCAGCTGCCCGAGCCCTCCCGGGAGAATTCCACCTTCCTGGGCTGGTTCACCGCGGCTGAGGGCGGCGATGAGATGACCGCCGAGGATGTGTTCAGCACCGATATGACCCTCTATGCCCGGTGGAGGACCGATTACCTCGTCATCAACGAAAACACCGACACGGCGGCGAGCCACACGATCAAATGCACGGTTTCGCCCCAATCCCGCAACATCACGATCATTGCCGCCGCCTACAGCGCCCGCGGGCAGATGCTGGCGGTGACGACCGATTCCGTGAGTAAGGACGTTGCAGCCAAAGAGCTCACCGTCACGCTGGACGCCGGTGCTGAGGACAGCTACGTGAAGGTGTTCGTCCTGGACGCCGTCACGAGGGAACCCCTGGATATCGCCCAGTATTACAGACTTCCGAACTGAATTCCCAGATAAGCGCATGAAAAGGCAGGGGCTGCAGCGTTTCCCTTCGCTGCAGCCCCTGCGCATTCGTCCAAGATCAGAAGAACTTCTTGAAAAGTCCCTTGGCAGCATCCGCCGCCGCTTTCGCCGTGTCCTTTGCCGCGCCAAGCGCGGCATCCGTTCTGTCCTTTTCCGCGGCACGTTTGTCGAAATCGCCGACGAAGAAGGAGAGATTCAGACTGCCGTTGGACAGAGCGTCCGTCTTGTCAAATGCGCGGCAGACACCGCCCACCGTCTTGTAGTAAACGTCGCTGTCGGCACCGCCGTAGGGAACGAAACCGGCAGCCTTCAGCTGCTCCACGTACTGTGCCAGCTGCATGCGTCCCGCCCCTTCGATGCGAAGGCGCACAGCCGGTGCGCCGTTGACGCTGCCGCTCTCCTCCAGCGAGGCGATACCGCCCAGGTTCCACTTGGGATACTGGGGAAGCAGGGCATCCCACTTTGCAGCCTGTGCAGCGGCGGCCTGCTCAGCGGCCGGCAGGCGGGTGCCGCACTCTGCGCAGAAGGTGGTGCCGGGCACGTTCTGCTTGCCGCAGTTGGGGCAAAGATACCCCGCACCGACGGTCTGCTCCGGCAGCTTTGCTCCGCACTTGGGGCAGAATTTGTGATCCGCCGTGGAGTACTCTCCGCAATTGGGGCACTCCTTCATGGTCTGTGCCACCTGGCCTGCCATGTTCTGTACGCTGGCGGCCCAGCCGCTCAGCGCAGCCCCCAGGCTTGCTGCACCGGCACCGGGTGCGGCGGGTGCGGCAGCATAGGAAGCATTCACGGATGCCGTGTCCGCGGCGGCCCGGGCAGCGGCATCCTGCGCCTCTGCCGCATTGGCAGCCATATCCTGACTGGCCTGGTTCAGTTGATTTGCCGCCTGACCTGCCAGTTTATCTGCGGCAGGGCGGACGGCGCTCTCCACCGCTTTGCCCACCGCATTCTGGATTCCTTTTCCGATGCCTTCGCCAACGGCGTCGGATACCAGCTTTTTGAACAAACCCATGTCACAAGCCTCCTCTTGATCCCGAAACCCTACGGGCGCAGCCCGGGGCGGGAATTGCGGATTTATCGTCTGAAGGCATTATAGCACGTGCAGGATATGGCTGCAAGATTGTTTCTGTGAATGCCTGTGCTTGTGACACAAACGCTTCCGTGCTATAATACAGGCATCCATGCAGAAGGGGAGGGAACCGAATGAAACGGATCGTCTGTGTGTTGCTGACCGCGGCTGTCGGCGCCCTTCTCCTGTTTGCCCTGCTGTTGGATGCTGATCTGCTATCCCCGTATCCGGAACCTGCTCCGAAGCAAGAAGCAGCCACTCTGTCGGCCCCGTCGCCTGCCCCGCCGCCCACCCCGACGCCTTCGCCCAAACCGGTCCCGACGCCTTCGCCGAGACCCACACCAGAGCCCACACCCGAGCCCACGCCCGAACCAACGCCGGAGCTGACGGCGGCAGAGCTTCTTCTTTCACAGATGACTCTGCGGGACAAGTTGTGTCAGATGATCGCCGTGCGACCTGCCGTCCTCATCGGCGTTTACCCCCTGCAGGATCCCGACGAACGTCTGAAATCTGCTCTGGAGGAATTCCCGGCGGGCAGCTTTTTCCTGGATGCCAGCAACATGGCCTCCGGAGATCGTCTGCGGCAGCTCAACGAGAGTCTCCGCGGCTGGTCGAAGACGGCCCCGCTGATCTTCTGCGACGAGGAGGGGGGCAGCGTCAGCCGTCTCATGCAGAGTGTGGGGACCACGAAGATCGGTTCCATGTACAGCTATCGTAACGAAGGCCCGGAAAAGGCCTTTTCCAATGCGGAGACCATCGGCCGGGACCTGCTGGCCCATGGTCTGAACGCGGACCTGGCCCCTGTGGCGGACGTGTGGTCCAATCCCCAGAACACGGTGATCCGGACCCGTGCTTACAGTGACGATTTCCGGCAGGCCGCCGAGCTGGTGGCCGCGGCGGTGGAGGGCTTTCACGCCGCCGGTGTGATCTGTACCCTGAAGCACTTCCCGGGCCACGGAGACACTCTGGCCGACAGCCACAACGGCAAGGTATACGTGGACAAGAGCCTGGAAGAACTGCGGGAAGGGGAGCTGCTTCCCTTCAAAGCGGGGATCGAAGCCGGCGCGGACATGGTGATGACAGGGCACCTTATCGTTACCGCCCTGGACGAGGAACCCGCACCCTTCTCTCGGTTCCTGGTCACGGAGCTTCTGCGGGAGGAGCTGGGATTTACGGGCGTGGTGATCACGGATGCCATGGAAATGGACGCTTTGGGAAGCTATACCGTTGCGGACGCAGCTCTTCGTGCCGTGCAGGCGGGCGTAGATATTCTTCTGTGTCCCGCGGACCCGAAGGCGGCGCTGTCGGCTCTGGAACAGGCCGTTGCGGCAGGGGAGCTCTCCATGGAACGGATCGATGAAAGCGTCCTTCGCATCCTGTCTCTTAAGGAAAAATACGGCCTTTTGCAAAAGGACCGGGCTGATGCATAACGAACGAAAAAGTGAGGTAAACACCATGGAACAAACCAAAGCATCCAACTGCGCCATGTGCCCCTTCCAGGAGCCGGATCGGCTCTGCTGGAACGAAAAGGGACGCGGGCCTGCCGGCTGCGGCACCGCCCAGTACCCGGAAGCCTGCAGGGATGCCTGTGCGGAGATGGAGGCGGACCCGGAGCTCATGCGCTTTGCGGCAGAGGCCTCCCGGCAGGAGGCAGCCTGCTACGGCATATCCCCCTATGCTCCGGAAATGCGGCAGCCGCTGAAGCCGCGGATCATGGAGATCATCGAATTTGCCAAACGCATGGGGTATCACCGGCTGGGCCTTGCCTTTTGCCTGGGCCTCCGCACGGAGGCAAGGGCTCTCTGCGAGATCCTGGAGAGCCACGGTTTCGAGGTGATCTCCGTCTGCTGCAAGGTGGGCCGGGTGGATAAGACCTTTCTGGGACTTCGGGAGGATGAAAAGATCTTCTCCGGCCTGGAGCCCATGTGCAATCCCATTACCCAGGCGAAGATCCTCAACGAGGAGAAGTGTGAATTCAACCTCATGCTGGGCCTCTGCGTGGGCCACGACTCCATGTTCCTGAAGCACATCGAGGGCTACGTCACCGTGGTTGCGGTCAAGGACCGCCTTCTTGGCCACGCCCCGCTGAACGCCCTGTATTCCAATTACTACAAGTATCTGAAAAAGCCGGGAGAGAAGTAAAACAGACAAGGAAGCCCGCAGCCGGGATCGGCTGCGGGCCTTTTCGTCATGCCGCGTATCAGATGTGGGTGGCGGCCGTGTCCCCGTCGTAGATGGCCACCACGTCATTGCTGTTGACGTAGTATTCGCCCTTGGCGTTGCGGATGGTCTCCCAATATCCGTGGGGCGGCTCATTCAGGCGGGCGCCCTCTTTCACCAGAAGTTCCCGCAGCTCCTTTCCATCCACTTCCCGGGCGGCGATCTGCCTTTCCGCGGCCATGGCTGCCGCATGGCCTGCCGCCTGGCCCATGCTCATGCTTGTGGCGATGATGCGGGTGGCTCCCAAGGTGTGGAACTCGGCGCTGTAGCAGCGCCCGGCCACCAGAAGGTTGTCCACCCCCACAGCCACCAGGGAGCGATAGGGGATCTCCGCATAGTCCCGCGGATCCGTGCGCAGCTCATAACCCTCCGGGGCGACGAAGGGGTGCATCATGTAGTTGTCGCTGTCCTGGGAAGGACGGAACACCGCGGAGCCCTCCGGCGCTGCGGCGTGGATGTGGCGGATGGCTGTGTGGAAGCCCGGGGTGGGTACGTGGGTGTCGAACATCTCTGGCCAGATGGCGATGCCGTCGTCGAACTTGCGCCCGGCGGCCAGGTCGATGTCCCGAAGGATATACTCGCCGATGACCCGGCGGGAATCCCGGATGCCGTTCATCCCGGCCAGGTTCTCCAGCACCGCGTGCTCAAAGCCGGGCACGTACTTCCGCAGGAAATCCACGAAAAGGTAGACCTTCCGGTGCTGGTCCACGATCTGCCGGGTCAGGTCCTCCACGTCGTCGCAGCGGCAGTCGAAGGAGTGGGTGGCGTCCAGCGTCACGTCCGTACACTCGGGATCCGCACCGCCGGGGACGGTGTAGACCAGGTTGCCGGGGCTGAGGATCTCCTTCAGATCTCCGTTTTCCAGGGCTTCGAATTCCTTGGAGACGATGAGGTTTCGGTGCTTCCGCTGGTCCATCCTGCTGCGCCATTCCGCATCGGCCTCACGGAATTTCTTTTCATTCACATAGCCCAGGCGGAAACCCATGGTGACGGACTGGCTCAGGCCGCAGAATTCCGCGCTGCTGGTCTCGGTAGGCACGCCCGCCGCAAAGGAGAGGTCCGCGTCGCCCGTGCAGTCCACGAAAACGCGGCCGGTCACCTGCACCTTGCCGGATTTGCAGTATACGATGACGGAGGTGATTTTTCCGTCCTTCACCTCACAGTCGCAGACGTGGGCGCCGTAGAGGATGCGGCAGCCCGCCTGCAGGAGCATCTGCTCCATCATAACCTTCCCGGCCTCCGGGTCGATGGAGGGAAGATGGGGGTTCATTATGGCATATCCCTTCCGGTCCATCCGCTGCAGGAATTCCAGCGCGTAGCCGTCCACATAGCCCGCCATGCCGGTTATGTAGCCGTTGGTGTAAAGCCCGCCCAGAGACTCCCGCCATTCCAGCACGATGGTGCGCTTCCCGTCCCGCGCTGCCGCCAGACCGGCACAGAAACCGGCAGGGCCGCCGCCGCAGATCACCACGTCCGCATCGAATCTTTTGCTTACGTTCAGCATATCGAAACCTCCGAATTTTTTGACGTTTTCCATATTTTAACGCGGCGGAGCGGATTTGTACAGATGCCTGCTGTTTTTTCCCTGGGGAGTCAAGACCACCGGCTTAGCCGGTGGCTTGCACTAGCCCTATAAGGGCATATTACAGCCACGCCTTAAGGCGCACGAATGGTTCGCCAATCGCAATTCTTTCACTGGCTGCCCCCTTCCGGGGGCGGCCTTTTACTTGCCTTTCTTTACTGGCTCACCCGTAAACGGGTCGGCGAATTCCTTCATGCTTATCTGGTCCGCGGCTATGTCTTCCTCCAATTGATGCCTTACATATTCTCTGATTGCTTTCTTGTTCCTTCCCACCGTATCCACACAATAGCCGCGGCACCAGAAGTGTCTGTTTCCGTACTTGTATTTCAAATTCGCATGTCGATCGAAGATCATCAGGCTACTCTTCCCCTTTAAGTACCCCATAATCTCCGCCACACTGTATTTCGGTGGTATCGCTACGTACAAATGTATGTGGTCTCGCTTTGCTGCCGCCTCGATAATCTCTATTCCCTTCCTCGCACACAGCGTCCGGATGATCTGTCCTATATCCGCCGATATCTGCTGGTATATTACCTGCCTCCTGTACTTCGGCGTAAACACGATGTGGTATTTACAATTCCATTTCGTATGTGCTAAACTGTTGCTGTCCATTCTTGGATGACCTCCTTTGTGCTTGTTTTGCGGTTGGCGAACCTTCAAAACAATCTATCATCGGAGGTCTTCTTTTTCTACCCATAAGTAGAACTTTTTTATCCCCCGGCATAGCCGGGGGTTTACTTTCCCCAACAAACAGCCGCCGGGAGCGAAATGCTCCCGGCGGCCAGACGATCATGCTCAGCGCGTACGCCTCTGGGACATGCGGTTGGCATCCAGCTCCTCCTGTGTGCAGCCGAAGTGCTCGATGTTGTACTTGTCGATGCCGCTGAACAGGGCGTTGTAGGCGCCCGGATAAAGAGAGCCCGGACCGCCCTGGGTGATGCAGGGGATGAAGTGCTTCATGCTGCCCACCCGCTCGATGCATTCATAGGCAACCTTTTCGCAGACCTCCGGCGTCCAGCCCTCGTAATCCACGAACTTGTTGTCGATCTCGCCCATGAACGTGATTTGGCCGCCGTACTTTTTCACCAGCTCCGGCACGTTGTTGGAGTGCATGCACCCTTGCCACACGTCGATGCCCATCTCGATCATGTAGGGCACCAGGTTTGCGGAGTAGCAGTCGCAGTGGTGGAAAATGAACTCCACGCCGTGGTCGTGATAGTACTTGTAGATTTCCTTATAGGGTTCCAGGAAGAAATCCTCGAAGACGCTGGGCCGCAGGAAGGAATTGCGTTCGCTGCCCCAGTCGTCGTGGTGGAACAGGGCGTCGGGGTGAAGGCGGGCGCAGGTCAGCTCGGCCAGCTCCAGCTCATACTCCGTGAGATACTTGACGAGGTCGTGCATTTCATCCGGGTATTCCAGGTAATAGATCAGCGCGTTCTGGATCTCGCAGAGATGATGGGTCTGCTCGAATACGCCCGGCGCCACGAAGGTGGCCTTGTAGCTGAGATTGCCGTCCACTGCGTCGAACATGCCCTGGGCCATTTCCCAGAATTTTTCGGGCATCTTCCTGAGGTCCGGCGCATGCACGTAGTCCCGCCAGTGCTCGATGTCCTTCACGACGATCTTCTCCGGGGTGTGGAGCGGGAAGGACGCGGGCGCCGTCACGGGATATTGATAGGTCACGCCCCAGGCATTCACGGTGGGCTCCCCGCCTTTTTGGGGCATGGGGGACAGCATCATGGACGGATTCGGCATCTGTGTGACGCCTTCAAACTGGTTGACGTAGCGGTCGGGGTTTCCGCCGATGATGCACTGACGCATGTTTTCCTTTGCTGTCAGCATGTGGGTTCCTCCTCCTTACTGTTCTGCACATATGTTCACGTTAGTTCATTGTTATCAGATTCCCAGCAGGGGCAGAGCGGCCGGAAGGTATCCGGTTCTGCCAGATACATCCGATACTTGTCAGCCGATTCGACGCGGACCTGGCTGAAATCGGCTCCGGCATCCAGTATCTTCGTCCAAAGGTATCTGCCGGTCTTCGCGTATCCTGAAATAATCACTAAAGCCGAAACGGTCGTCTCACCATCGCTGATTCCTACGATACCGAAGGTCAGGCTGTCGTCATTCAATTCTGCCGCAATGCGCATCACACCGGAGATCACTTTATACGTGAAGCTTTCGTCGGGATTATCCTCGGCTCGAACGTAGCTATGGTCAAGCGAGAACAGATGGCCGCAGGAATTCCAAATCACATTCAGGTTGACTGCCGTGCAGTTGTCGAAAGCGCCGTTGCCGATGTATTCAACACTTCCCGGGATCGTCACGTCGAGGCCTACGCCGATGCCGTTGAAGGCGTTGCTTCGGATGCTCGTCACGCCCTCCGCGAAGACGACGGAGATATCTCCTCCGGCGGCATACCACGGCGCATAGTTGTTGCCATAGTTTTCGTTCATTTCGCCGCTTCCCACGACGGTGATGCTG
>JAEEGL010138167.1_pt1 | contig 15316 bp, 11 predicted proteins | sample 9134231 | NCBI WGS metagenome assembly JAEEGL01 (sample SAMN16246548, study PRJNA631951) | gut metagenome | biome: gut microbiome; feature: rumen; material: fiber-attached | host: Bos | place: Iran: Karaj | collected 2018-10 | reverse complement strand
TTTATCGCTTTTTTACTATTCTCCGTCACCACCGTCGCCATCAGTGAAGGTGTTGATGAAGGTGGCGATGTGGGTGCCGATTTCAATCTCGTCGACAAAGAGCCAGGCCTGCTGACCGGAGCTGACGTGCCAATCGGGCAAGGAGCCAAAGTTGACGGCCTTGATTTTGACGTAGCGAGCTGTGGTGTAGGGGCCATTGCAGACGAACTTATGCTGCACGCTCTCTTCCTGCCGCTCACGGATGGGGAGGAAGTCGGTGTTGCGCACCTGTCCCCAAGGCGTGAAGTTTTGCCCATCCCTCGAAATACTGACTTCGATGCGGGTGGGGAAGAAGATCCAGCTCTTCATGTTGTCGAGGCAGTCGACGGCCACACTGGTGAGGGTCTTGTTTTGCAGCAGGTCCACAACCACTTCCATGTCACCCTGCCAGCCTTGCCAGCCTCCAATGCGGTAGTTGGGAGTGCCGTAGAGGCGGTCGATGAGCCCTTCGGGGCCGTTCTCGGCGTATTGGGGAGCGGGTTCGGTGAGGTAGCGAAGCTGCTTGTCGGCAATGAAGCGGGTGAGCTGCTGCTGCACCACGGGGCTGTAGCGACGGCTCTGGGGGTCGTAAGAGACGGCACGGAGCGTGATGTCGCGGTTGACGAGGATGGGGTTTTGGTACAGGATGGAGTTGGTGTCCGGCAGACGGCCATCGGTGGTGTAGTAGATGCGGGGCGCGACGGTGGCAAGACTGCCATCGTCGGCTGCGGCGAGGGCCATCCCCCTAACGTCGAGAGTGACGAAGGTGGAGTCCTTGAAGCGCTGCTGCCAGTCGGAGAACCAGGGTGCCGGGGGTATGCGCAAAGAGGCGTCGAAGAGGTTGGAGGATTTGGAAGCAAAGGATTTGCCGTCCCAGAACAAGCCTGGTGTCCAATCGGACTTGGCAATAAGGATGTCTTCCTGGCCAGTGTGGATGGTGACGCGGTCGAAGAGGGGCGTCACGGTGACGTATTCGCCACTGCCCGGACAGAGGGGATAGAAGCCCATGGCACTCATGACATACCAGGCGCTCATCTGTCCGCAATCCTCGTTGCCGCAGAGGCCGTCGGGGTGTGGGGTGTAGAGCTCGTCGAGGATGCGGTGGACGACAGCGTCCAGCTTGTCGGCTGCACCGAGATAGGCATAGAGGTAGGCGGCATGGTGAGAGGGTTCGTTGCCATGGGCACATTGGCCAATCATGCCGGTGATGTCGCTCTGGTCGCGGCCGGTGGTTGCACTGCTGGTGTTGAAGAGAGAGTCGAGGAATGCCTCGGCACGGGCTTTGCCGCCAAGTTGGGCAATCCAGCCAGCCACATCGTGCGGGACGTAGGTGCTATACTGCCAACTGTTGGCTTCGGTGTAGTGGTTGTTGACCTCGGTGGGGTCGAAGGGGGTGACGAAGCCCCCGTTGCGACGTGCACGCATGAATCCGTTGGGGTCCATAATGTTCTGCCAGGATTGGGCACGCTGCATATAGGTGTTGTAGACGCTGTTGAGGCGGCTGCGGGTGGCGGTGGTATCGGTGCCGCCCAGACGGGCCATCTCGTTGAGAGCATAGCGGGCTATGCACCAATCGTCGTAGGCAAATTCGAGGGTTTTGCTGACGGACTCGTTGTCGGTCTGGCTGTCGAGGTAGCCTTGCTCGGCATAGGCAAGATGGGGTTCGGAGCGATTGGATGTGGCAATCATGGCGTCCAGCAAGGCCAAGCGGCGTGCGGGGGTCCACTTGTCGAGGATGCCAGCCTGTTGGGCGGTGAGGATGACGGGGCAGGCGTGGTAGCCAATCATGCAGTGGGTCTCGTGTGCGGAGAGTTCCCACATGGTCAGCTCGCCGCCTTTCTCAAATTGGTCGAGCATGGTGTTAATCCAGTCCTCGGTGATTTCGGGTTCGAGGATGGCCATGAGGGGATGGAGAGCACGGTAGGTGTCCCAAAGAGAGAAGACGGTGTAGATGGGCTTGTCGGACTGGTAGATGGTGTCGTTCATGCCCCGGTAGCGGCCGTCCACGTCGCTCCACAGATAGGGCGACGTGTAGCAATGATAAAGGGCTGTATAGAAGTTGCGGAGTTCGTTGCGGGAGCCGCCCTCGACCTCTATCTTGCCGAGAGCCTCCTCCCAACGGGTGTGGGCGTCGGAGCGGAGTTGGGTAAAGGTGCGGCCATTGCGGGTGGCCAGATTGCGGACAGCACCGTCGGCATCGACACCGGAGATGGAGACGTAGACCTCGGCATCCTTGCAGTCGTCGGGCAGCGTGACGAGGGCTTTCTTGCCACCATCGTAGTAGCGGATGTCCACGATGGGTTGGCTGCACTGCAGGGCGAAGTAGCACCACTGGTCGGGGCTCCAGGCACCGCTTTCGCGCCAGCCGGTAAGGATGGTGTCGCCGCGGCGGTCGAAACCGGCACTAATCACTTTGTCACGGTGGCGCAGGTCTACCACAAAGCCTTTGGGACCTCTACCGGGGAAGGTGTAGCGGTGGCAAGCGACGCGCTCGGAGGAGGTGAGCTCCACCATGACGCGACTGCGATCCAGGACTACGCGGTAATAGCCCGGAGTGGCTTTCTCACCCCGGTGGCTGAAGGGGGAGCAGAATTCGGACTGAGGCATGTCGGAGGAGAAATGCCAGCCCTTGCCTTCGGCAACTACGGGCATAAGCAGGATGTCGCAATAATCCTCGCACCCCGTGCCGCTGAGGTGCGTATGGCTGAAGCCATAGAGCGTGTCGTCACTATAATGGTAGCCACTGCAACCGTCCCAGCCTTCGAGCCGAGTGTCGGGACCAGGTTGAATCTGTCCGAAGGGGACGATGGCTCCGGGATAGGTGTGGCCGTGGCCGTCGGTGCCGACCAAGGGGTTTACATATCGACTCAGGCCTTGCTGGCAGCCAGCAAAGAGAGCCATGGTCAGCAAGACCGCAAGAAGGGTCTTCGTTTGTTTTAAGAAAAGCATTTTGTAAAAGTGTTAATGTGTTAATCGCCTTTGAATACACAAAGTTGGATTTATCTCGTTGCTTTGAGTCTAATCAGTGCAGCAGCCCCAAGTATGGCCACTTCGTTGGCATTGAGCTGCGACATGCGAATCTCGCATTTGCCCTTGTAGATGTTCAGCAGGTTGGCTTCGAAAGCCTCACGCAGGGGCGCCATCAAGGGTTCGCCCACCTTGGTGGGGCCGCCCATCAGGAAGATGGCTTGCGGGGCCGAGAAGGTGCAGGCATTGGCGCAAGCCAGTCCCAGCCATTCGCCCACCATGCGGTAGGTTTCCAGAGCCAGGGTGTCGCCCGCGTTGGCGGCATCGCCAATCATCTTGCAGGTGATGTCCTTGTCCTCGGTTTCGGGAGAAATCCATCCCGCCATGCGGCTGGCCTCGACGGGTGTTCCCTTTTCCTTGCGCAGTTCGGTGTAGGTCTGCACGATGCCACGAGCCGATGTATAGGCCTCCAAGCAACCCTTGCGGCCACAGCTGCAGCGACGACCGTTAGGGATAAGGATATTATGGCCCAGCTCACCTGCCGTGCCAGTCGACCCGTGCACCAGACGGCCATCCACAACGATGCCGCTTCCCACGCCAGTGCCGAGGGTAATCATGATGAAATGATCCATCCCTTTGGCTCCGCCGTATACGTACTCGCCGTAAGCAGCAGCGTTGGCATCGTTGCTCAACACCACGGGAATGTCCACATACTTGTGGAACTCCTCTTCGAAATTCAGCAGTCCCTTGATGGTCAGGTTCGGAGCCCACTCAACACAGCCTGTGTAGAAGTTGCCGTTCGGGGCACCCATACCGATGCCCGTCAGTTCGTTCAGGCCGATGCTCTTCACGCCTTTCTCGGGGTCGCCCTGAGCCACCATGTTGCTTATCTGCTCCATAATGTCGGCCACGTATGGCTCCAGCATGAAGTAGTTGCCCGTAGGAATGCTGCCTCTGGACACAATTTTAGAGTCGTCTCTTACCAGTCCAATGTCGGTGTTAGTGCCGCCGACATCAATGCCAATAGCGTATGAATTTTGCATAATCCTTTGCGTTTTTTTTGTTCTACAATGAAATGCAAAAATACACATTTTTTTTCAATAATCGCTACCATGTGACAAAACTTTTGTACCTTTGCACCATGGAAGAACCCGTTACAGAAAAGATATTATCACTCGAAGAGATTGACTACACACGCTTTTGGGGCGAGAACGACAAGATTCTCGACTTTGTCCGCATCCTCTTCCCCAAGCTGAAAATCATTGTCCGTGGCGACATGCTCAAAGTGGTGGGCAACCCCGACGACATCAGCCATTTCGAAGGCAAACTGCAAGCCATGAAGACCTACTACGACAAGGTCGGACGCCTCAACGAGAACGTCATCATGCAAATCTTCGAAAATGGTGGTTCCACACCCGAGGCGGAAACCAACGACGAGATTCTTGTGCACGGCCGCAACGGTCTCCTCATCAAGGCCCGCACCCCCAACCAACAGCGTCTGGTACGCGCCGTCAAGGAGAACGACATGGTCTTTGCCATCGGCCCTGCCGGCACGGGCAAGACCTATACCGCTGTGGCCCTTGCCGTCCGCGCACTCAAAAACAAGGAGATTCGCCGCATCATCCTCACCCGCCCTGCCGTCGAGGCTGGCGAGAATCTCGGCTTTCTGCCGGGCGACCTGCGCGACAAACTCGACCCCTACCTACAACCGCTTTATGACGCCCTGCGCGACATGATTCCTCAGCAGAAACTCCTCTCCTACTGGGAAGATAACACCATCGAGATTGCTCCCCTTGCCTTTATGCGTGGTCGCACCTTGGACAACGCCTTTGTCATCTTAGACGAAGCGCAGAACTCCACCTCCGCCCAGCTCAAAATGTTCCTCACCCGCATGGGACGCAACGCCAAGTTCGTCATCACTGGCGACATCACCCAGATAGACCTTCCCCGCCACCAGCAGTCCGGCCTGGTACAGGCCCTCAACATTCTGGATGGCATCAAGGGCATCTCCATCATTCACCTCGACAACAAAGACGTGATACGCCACAGTCTCGTCACCAAAATAATCAGTGCCTATGAACGCCATTCCGAACCGACGGCTGACCAGCCGTCCCAACTGCAAGATTAACATCGGTCTGCACATCGTCGGCAAACGTCCTGACGGCTACCACGACCTGGAAACCATTTTCCTGCCGGTGCCCCAACTGTGCGACGAGCTGGAGATTGAGATTCTCCCCGGCGGTGAGGCCACCATGACGCAGGATGGTATCACCCTTGACAACGCTCCCGACGACAACCTCTGCATGAAGGCATATCGACTCCTGCAGCAGGAATACGGACTCGCGCCCGTCGCCATACGTCTCCACAAGCATATCCCCTTCGGTGCCGGCTTGGGCGGAGGCAGCAGCGACGCCGCTTTCACCCTCAAGATGCTCAACACCCTTTTCGGCCTCGGTCTCACGACCCTCCAACTCGAAATCAGCGCCGCACAGATTGGTGCCGACTGCCCCTTTTTCATCAACAACCAGGCCGCCTACGCGACGGGTATCGGCGACCGTCTCGAACCCATCAGTCTCGACCTTTCGGCCTACAACATCATCATCGAAATACCCCCTGATGAACACGTCAGCACCCGCGAGGCCTATGCCGGCATCAAGCCCAACGCCACCCAACGACCCGACTTGCGCCAAGCCGTCAACCTCCCACCCACACAATGGCGCGACCTTGTAAGCAACGACTTCGAGCAGAGTGTATTCCCAGCCCACCCCGCCATCGCCTCTCTCAAGGCGGACATGTACCGTCGCGGGGCTCTCTACGCCAGCATGACGGGCAGCGGTGCCGCTGTTTTCGGCATCTTTGAAAAATAATTTTGCCATTTTAAATATTATTAGTATCTTTGCAAAATCATTCAACAAGTAGATTATAAACCGGTTTTCTAAAAACATAAACAACATCAATATGGTAGATTACAAATCAATAGGATTGGTGAACACCCGTGCGATGTTCGCCAAAGCAGTGGACGGCGGCTATGCCATCCCCGCCTTCAACTTCAATAACATGGAGCAGATGCAGGCCATCATCATGGCTGCTGTCGAAACCAAAAGCCCCGTAATCCTGCAAGTGAGCAAGGGCGCCCGCGACTACGCCAACCAGACCCTCCTCCGCTACATGGCCGAAGGTGCCGTAGAGTATGCCAAAGAACTGGGCTGCCCCAACCCCCAGATTGTCCTCCATCTGGACCACGGCGACAGCTTCGAAACCTGCAAGAGCTGCATTGATATGGGATTCAGCAGTGTTATGATTGACGGCAGCGCACTCCCCTACGACGAGAACGTTGCCCTCACCCGCAAGGTGGTGGACTATGCCCACCAGTTCGACGTCACCGTCGAGGGCGAGCTCGGTGTTCTGGCCGGTGTCGAGGATGAAGTCTCCGCAGCAGAGAGTCACTACACCAAACCCGAAGAGGTCATCGACTTTGTCACCAAGACAGGTGTCGACAGCCTCGCCATTAGCATTGGCACCAGCCACGGCGCCTACAAGTTCACTCCCGAGCAGTGCACCGTCGACCCGCAGACGGGCCGCCTTGTGCCTCCTCCCTTAGCCTTCGACGTTCTTGAGGCCATTGAGAAGAAACTGCCCGGATTCCCCATCGTCCTCCACGGCTCCAGCAGCGTCCCGCAGGATGAAGTGGATACTATCAACAAGTATGGTGGCGCCCTCAAAGCCGCCGTCGGCATCCCCGAGGAGCAGCTGCGCAAGGCCGCCAAGAGCGCCGTCTGCAAAATCAACATCGACAGCGACAGCCGTCTGGCCATGACCGCAGCCATCCGCAAACACATGGCTGAGCATCCCGACCATTTCGATCCGCGCCAGTACCTCAAACCCGCCCGCGAGAGCATGAAGAAGATGTACATCCACAAAATCGTCAACGTGCTGGGCAGCAACGACAAACTCTAAACCACTCTCCCACCACCGTGGGAGCCTGAAAACTCTCTACAGGGAGACGGGACACGAGCCGTCTCCCTCTTTTTGTATGTCCATCTTTCAGCCTCTACACCGCTATCTTTAAAAAAAAGTGTATATTTGCAAAACGTTTGTTGAATAAGCACCGCACTTATGTATTTTATTATCACCCTAATAGCCCTTGTGGCATACGAACTGCTCTATTTCGCTCTTGCCAAGCGGCTCCACATTGTGGACCGTCCCAACGAACGTAGCTCACACCACCGTGTGGTACTGTTGGGTGCGGGTGTAATATTCATCCTTGCCCTTGTCCATTATGGACTTTTCAACACCGACAGCGGTTTGCTGCTCCACCTGGGCCAACACCTGCTACCCGGCAACGGCTACATGCCCTTCCTTGGCGGAGCTCTGCTGCTGGCCGTTGTCAGCTATGCCGACGACCTCCATCCATTGCCCAGCTGGCTCCGTATGTTGGCACAATGCGCCGCCATCGTCCTTGCCTTCCATTCCTCCATCGCCACCCTACAGGTGTGGCAGATGATGCTGTTGGTCATCGTCTTTGCCGGAGTGCTCAACGTATACAACTTCATGGACGGCATAAATGGAATGTTGGCAGCTTATTCCTTAGCAGTGGTGGGCACCTTCTTCGTCATCAATCTCTTCATCCATCCCTTTGTGGACACCCAACTGCTGGCCACCATACTGCTGGCCATCCTCGTCTTCGGCTTCTTCAACTTCCGCACACACGCCCGCTGCTTCTCGGGCGATGTGGGCAGCATCGTCATGGGCTTTACTGTGGTATACCTGCTGGTGCGCTACGACGCATCTCTGCCAGATAATGGTGAGAACGTCAGCTTCCTCTGCATTATCATCGTCTTCCTGGCCGATGGCCTACTGACCATTGCCAAACGCTTCCTCAGTGGTCGCAATATCCTCGAAGCTCATCGCGAACACCTCTACGAGACTCTCGTCAACGAGCTCCATGTGCCCCACCTGCGCGTTGCAGCCTCCTACGCCCTGCTCCAACTACTTGTCAACGTGGGCTACCTGACCGTGACCGACAAGAACCTCTACACCTTCGTCGTCGCCTTCTTGCTGGTCGTTGCCTACGGCCTCTTCTTCAACTACTGCAACCGCCGTGGGCTCACCCTACCCAAATGATTTATTAACCCGCAGGGCATCCCTGCACAACACTCCGGTCTTTACACCGGAAACAATGATATGAGAAAAGAGACCTTTATTACCGTCCTCATTACCTTTGCAGTCACCTCGTTACTGTGGTTTTTCGTTTTCTTTGTTCTCATTCCCGGAATGAAGAGCCACAGTACCGACAACGATTCCGTAACGCAACCCACCGCCCAGAATTCCGACCCCACGGCACCATCCTACCAAGTCAATGCCAAACATGAGGTGGACTACAATCAATCCATCATTGGCCACTGGGACCCAGTCGAAGTCTCCGAGACTCAGTTGGATTTTTCTGAATACGGAACCCTGAAAGCCACTTCCAATAAGTACAACCACCCTGTCCGCACCGACTATAAGTACAAACTGCTGGGCGACCGCATGGGCTACACCCTCATGGTAGACTTTTACGAAGGCGACTGGCACCGAATAGAGATTACCACCGATGAAGACGGAGGCACATACCTCTCCATCTTCGACGACCCCGATCTTGGAGGCCGCTACCGCAAACGCTAAATTAAAGAAATAGATATGATAGAGGCTATAGTTTCTTTAGCCTCTATCAAATCTATTACCACGTTAGCCACGATGGAAGAGGAACCGCAAAAAAAGAGCCCCGCTGCCGCAAAGCGGCAGCGGGGCTCAAATTGTAGTAGGTGACAGTCGATGTGCAATCAGTCAATCTTGTCAAAGCCCAAATAGGGGCGCAGGCACTCGGGCATGATAATGCCCTCTGGCGTCTGGTTGTTCTCTAACAGGGCGGCCACTATGCGGGGCAATGCCAGCGCACTGCCATTGAGCGTATGAGCCAGCTTGGTCTTGCCGTCGCTGTCCTTGAAACGGAGTTTCATACGGTTGGCCTGGAAAGTCTCGAAATTGGAGACGGACGACACTTCGAGCCATTTCTGCTGGGCAGCGCTCCACACCTCAAAGTCGAAAGTCATGGCGGAGGTGAAGCTGATGTCGCCACCGCAAAGTTTCAGGATGTGGTATGGAAGTCCCAGTTTATCCAAAAGCCCGCCAACGTGGCGCTTCATCTCTTCGAGGGTGTCGTAGCTGCGATCGGGGTGCTCGACAACAACAATTTCCACTTTGCTGAACTCGTGCAGACGGTTCAAGCCGCGCACATCCTTGCCATAGCTGCCCGCTTCGCGACGGAAACACTCGCTATATCCCACATGGCGGATGGGGAACTGGTCAGCGTTGACAATGACATTGCGGTAGATGTTGGTGATGGGCACCTCGGCTGTGGGAATCATATAGAATCCATCCAAAGGAATGGCATACATCTGCCCCTCCTTGTCAGGGAGCTGGCCTGTGCCTAATCCTGAGGATTCGTTGACCATCAGCGGGGGCATAATCTCTACATATCCTGCGGCCGTAGCCTCATTGAGGAAGAAGTTGATTAAAGCGCGTTGCAGACGTGCGCCTTTACCCTTATAGACGGGGAAGCCTGCGCCGGTAATCTTGTTGCCCAACTCAAAGTCTACGATGTTGTACTTGGCGCAAAGGTCCCAGTGGGGCAATGCACCATCGGGGAGCTGGGGTTTGGTACCGAACTCGGCCACCACTACGTTGTCCGCCTCACTGGTGCCACGCGGCACAGTGATGTGCGGGGCATTGGGCAGGGAAATGAGTTTGGCGTTGAGGTCTGCATCAACGGCGGCCTGTTGGTCGTCGAGGGCTTTCTCCTGCGCCTTAAGGTCGGCGGTCTGGGCCTTGCGAGCCTCGGCCTCGTCACGTTTGCCCTGTTTGAAAAGCATGCCTATCTCCTTGGCGATGGCATTCTGTTCTGCCTTGACGGCATCGGCTTTTTGTTGCAACGCACGCCTTTCGGCATCAAGACGGATGATTTCGGCTATGCGTTCCTCGACGTTTTGTACATTCTTAATCTTGAGGCGTTCGATGATTTCCTCTGTATGTTCCTTAATATATTGCAGTTGCAGCATAGAATTATTTATTTGTTCGAAGAGCAAAGATACACTTTTTTTTTCATTTGCACAGATGTATCTATTATGGAGATTACATCGCAGCCATTATCGTCGGTGTATAATCCCTTTGATTCAGGCTGCGACACTCCTATAACAAACAAGCGACACCAGTGGCTATTATGCCAACAGGTCAGTTCGTTGGGCTTGGATGAATATCAGTCCTCCAAAGCATCCAACCAGCCAGGATTCTCGGGGGCGTCGAGTTCCTCGACGTTCTCTTCCACAGGCAGCGGAATGGGCTTATCGGGATGGGGTATACTACGAGGCAGTGATTCTCTGTTGGTATCCTCCGTTGCGGGCTTGGGTTTCTGTGGTTTGTTGGTAAAGATACCTTTAATGGTTTCAAACACCGATTCATACCACTTTGGTTGTACCGGATTGGATGACTTTTGCGGGTAAGATAACGTGACAGAGTCAAGCAGGTGACTGCTCTGAACCCACGACGGGACATCGAAACAGGGACAACTTTTGTTGGAGAGCTGGTTGTGGCCATAGATTTTGAGTGGACCGAAGGCACGTATGAGCTGTTGAACCAGCTCCAATAGGGCAGCCCGTTGGGCTGGCGTGCGGGTATCCATGGCCTTTTTGTTGTCCTTATCCATTCCACCGATATAGCAGATACCGATGGAGCCTGTATTGTGTCCGGCAGCGTGGGCACCGATTTGATTCAGCGGACGGCCAAGATGGATGCTGCCATCAAGGTGGATGACATAGTGATAGCCGATGTCAACCCACCCATTTTTGAGGTGCATTTTGCGTATTTGTTCTACGGTCACGTCGCGCCCTTCTGGGGTTGCCGAGCAGTGTAGCACAAGCGTGTCTATGCGGCGCATACCGGCCGGAATGTTGAAATTGAAATTTGCGTACTGCATAATGTTTTGTTTTTTGGATTTATATATAACTGACAATAAGGACTATTTTCCGATGCAAAAACGGGAGAAGATGGTGCCGAGGATTTCATCAGAGGTCACCTGGCCGGTGATGGTGCCCAGATGGTGAAGTGCGTCGCGGAGGTCTATTGCTACAAGGTCGGCAGGGGTGTTTGCGTCCAACCCTTTCGACACTTCGTTGAGGGCTGCAGACACCCTGCGCAGCGCCTCGCAGTGACGCAGGTTGGTGAGCATTACCCCCTCGGTATTGTCCATACGCTTTCGCACAGCCTCCACTATGCTTTGCTTCAGTTGGTCCAGTCCAAGGCCTGTCCGGGCTGAGATGGCTATCCCTGAAGGATAGGGAGGCGGGACAAGGTCAGCCTTGTTGTGGACAACGAACATAATCTTGTCCTCCTGAGGGATGCCCTCCAAATGATGTTTCACCTCCTCTAAGAACGACTCCTCGGAAGGTTCCGAGGCATCCCGCACAAAGAGTATGACGGTTGCCTCGCGCACAGACTTGATGGCACGTTCCAATCCGATGGCCTCGATGGGGTCGTCGCTTTGGCGCAACCCTGCGGTATCGATAAAGCGGAAGGCAAGTCCATCAAGGGTGAGAGTCTCCTCAATTGTGTCGCGAGTAGTGCCGGGGATGGGACTGACAATGGCACGGTCGTCGGCCAACAGGGCATTAAGGAGGGACGATTTACCCACGTTGGGGCGCCCCACAATGGCCACAGGGATGCCCCGCTTAATGGCATTGCCCAACGAGAAGGAGTTTACTAACCGGGACACACTTGTCTGCAACTCGGTCACAAGGGTGCGCAACTGCCCACGGTCGGCAAATTCCACGTCCTCGTCACTAAAATCCAATTCCAACTCAAGCAAGGAGGTCAAATCAACCAACTTTTGCCGCAACTGATCCAACGTCTGTGCATAGCCACCACGCAGCTGGCTCACGGCCAGCCGATGAGACGCTGCATTTGTGCTGTCTATAAGGTCGGCCACCGCCTCGGCCTGGCTCAGGTTCAGCCGGCCGGAAAGAAATGCCTGACGGGTAAACTCGCCTGGCTCTGCCAAACGGGCACCGCTGTCCAACAAAGCCTGAAGCAAGGACTGCTGAACAAAGAGCGAACCATGGCAGGAGAACTCAACCGTGTCCAACCCAGTGTAGGAATGGGGGGCATGGAAACAGGTAACCACAACCTCGTCCACTAACGTGTCGTCCACTCGGAACGGAGTGAAACGCGTTGTCTTCCCTTCGGAGGGGAGCTTTACATGGCGTGCTGCAATGGTGAAAGCATCCGGTCCCGAAAGTCTAATCACGGCAATGCCCCCGCGCCCAGGAGGGGTTGATATGGCAACAATAGTTGAATTCATTTAACAATACAAAATATCAATTTTCACTTTTCACAGAAACTTGGCAGTCCGCGCAGAATACTTGGTTTCAACAACTTCACAGAGCGAAACTAACAAAAACGCAGCCAAGCCCTTATTGCAAATATACATTTTTTTTTGAGAAAAAAGACTTTTTTGCTCACGGCCTTCGAAGTGCCATGTCGTCAAATTGATTCACATCAAGCCAGCCACAACGGTATTCCAGTAGCGACGTTCCCCCTCGGCAGGGAGTACAATGGGCGCAAAGGTGAGTGACCTCCTTGCCATAGATTTGCTTGTCTTATTAAGGATTGAAAATCCTTATAATAACTTGTCTTGCGGCAGATTTGAAATCTGCTGCAACTGAGAACAACCTACGTGACGTAGGCAAATAGAAGGTGTTATTGTGTAAACGTGCTAATCCTTGAATCGATTAGCGAATTCACGCTTTTTATTTTTCAATTCCCAAGTGTTCTGCGGCCTCTTCGTCTGTAAGCCCAAGGTCATTCTTGATTTTATACATGTTGGGGTAGGACAAAAAGAGCAGCAAGATGAGAAGAATCGTAATCATCAGGAGCGCAGTGTCTGACATAAGGACGATGAGCACGCACTCAATCACCACGATGGCCAAGGTCCCTCTGTAAAGAGATGAGATGTAGGCTGCATAGCCTTGAATCTTCTGTTCAAAGCTGTCCAACTGGCGCAACCGCGGCGTAGTCTTGCGGATAGTCATCAGGGCCATGGCCACTGCCAGCACTGCAAGTATCGTGCCAGCAATAAGCATCCATCTGGCCACCTGTGGCTGCTGGTAGCTGACGTGCCAAGGACTGAAATGAAAGATGACAACAATAAGCACAGCCCCGATAGAGCCATAAAGACCCCAATTGGCCGTGCGACGAATTTTTCGAATAAGAGCGTTCATTGAAATTATATATTAAAATTAAAATTGTGGTGTCATGTTTGAGGATAACGAAGCTTCACATTAATAAACAACCATTTATCTTTGGGTACTATCTTATCACATACTCTGTTTTCTAATTGTTTATTTTTCCCCTTCCAGCTTCTCCCTCAAGAAACGTGCTGTGTAGGACTCGGGGCACTTCACCAAATCCTCCGGCGTTCCGGCAAAGACCACACGTCCGCCGTCGCGTCCCCCTTCCGGGCCCATGTCTATCACCCAGTCCGCCACCTTGATAATGTCCGGATGATGCTCAATCACAACAATGCTGTGCCCTCGCTCTATCAGGCTGTCGAAAGCCGCCAAGAGTTTCTGTATGTCATGGAAATGGAGACCCGTCGAAGGCTCGTCAAAGATGAAGAGCTTGGGATTCGTAGCCTCGCCGCGTATCAGGTACGAGGCCAGTTTCACCCTCTGCGCCTCACCGCCGCTCAGCGAGCTGGAGCTCTGGCCCAGTTTCAGATAGCCCAGTCCCACATCCTGCAATGGCTTCAGGCGGGCAAGAATAGAGGCATGACCTCCGAAGAACTCAATAGCCTGATTCACCGTCATGTCCAACACCTGCGAGATATTCATCCCGTTGTACGTCACCTCTAAAGTCTCCTCCTTGAAGCGCGTGCCGTGGCACTCCTCACACACCAAGTGCAAGTCAGCCATAAACTGCATCCCTACGGTGACGTAGCCCTCGCCCTCGCACACCTCGCAGCGTCCACCCTCCGTGTTGAAGGAGAAATAGCCCGGCTTGTAGCCGCGCGCTTTAGCCAACGGTTGGGAGGCATAGAGCTGGCGAATCTCGTCGTAAGCCTTCATATAAGTGGCAGGGTTGCTGCGCGTAGAGCGCCCTATGGGGTTCTGGTCCACCAGCTCCACACCGCTGATGCGGCTCAGGTCGCCCGACACTCCGGCGCACTTCCCTATATACTCCGCAGAGCCGTCAAAACGCCTCTGCAGCACATCGTACAGCACCTGCTTCACCAAGCTCGTCTTTCCAGACCCGCTCACACCCGTCACCACCGTCAGCACTCCCAGCGGGAAGTCCACATCCACCAAGTGCAAATTGTTGCAATATGCGCCGTGGATGCTGATGCGGTCCCGCCACGGTCGGCGGGACCCGGGCAGCGGAATGCGCTTCTTGCCCAACAAGTATTGCGCCGTCAACGACTCTGCCGGGGCCTTCTCCACCAGCTCCTGCGGTGTGCCGGCAAAGACCACCTCGCCACCCAAGCGTCCTGCTCCGGGGCCGATGTCAATGATATAGTCAGCTGCACGCATGATGTCCTCGTCGTGTTCCACCACAATCACCGTGTTGCCCAAATCGCGCAACCGTTTCAGCACGCCTATCAGGCGGTCCGTGTCGCGCGAATGCAAACCGATGGAAGGCTCGTCGAGAATATACATGCTGCCCACCAACGAGCTTCCCAACGAAGTGGCTAAGTTGATGCGCTGCGACTCGCCGCCGCTCAGGCTGTTGGACAGTCGTCCAAGCGTCAAGTAGCCCAGACCCACATCCAGCAGGTAGGCCACACGGCTCTTCAACTCCTTCAGCAGCCGGCCTACCACCTGCTGCTCATGTTCTGTCAGCACCTTTGGCATCTCCCCCTCCTTGGGCGTTTCCGTCTCCGGCTGTGTGATGCTCTCCAACCAGGCTGCAAAATCCTCGGCCGGCATCTCCAGCAACTCTGTGATGGAGCGTCCGCAAACCTTCACATACCCAGCATCCTTCCTCAACCTCGTGCCGTCGCAGTCCGGGCAGGTAGTCTTGCCGCGGTAACGTGAGAGCATCACGCGATATTGTATCTTGTAGCCTTGGCTCTCGACCCATTTAAAAAAGCCGTCGAGGCCCTCCCACTGGCCTTTTCCGTGCCACAGCACAGCCCGCTGCTTGGCGGTCAGCTCGCAGTAAGGCGTATGAATGGGAAAATCGAGTTTTACCGACATGCGTATCAGGTGGTCCTTCCACTCGCTCATCTTGTCCCCTCGCCAGC
>JAEEGL017142093.1_pt1 | contig 15317 bp, 16 predicted proteins | sample 9134231 | NCBI WGS metagenome assembly JAEEGL01 (sample SAMN16246548, study PRJNA631951) | gut metagenome | biome: gut microbiome; feature: rumen; material: fiber-attached | host: Bos | place: Iran: Karaj | collected 2018-10 | reverse complement strand
AATTAAAATAGTTGAAAAATATGAAGACAAGTATTTTAAAGAAGCAATAAAGCTTAGTTTAAAAAAAGAAGAATTTATATCAAGAGTTGGATTAATAATAATCTTAAATCATTTTATTAATAAAGATAATTTGGATAGAATATTTGATTTATTAAATCAAATTGAAAGTGATGAGTTTTATATTAATATGGCTGAAGCTTGGCTTGTATGTGAGATGTATACTAAGTTTCCAAAAGAGACTAAATCATTTATAAAGAAAAATAATTTAAATAAATTTACTCAAAATAAGGCAATTAGTAAAATACATGATTCTTACAGGGTTAGTAAAGAAGAAAAAGAGGAACTCAAAAAGTATAAAAAATAAAAAGAGACTGTAGCATATATAGCTACAGTCTTTTAGATTGTTATTTAATTTGTTGGAACTGTTGAATTTTTAACTTCCTCTATAGATTCAACATCTTCAAGAGCAGATATTTTAGTGTATAATGAATTTAAATCAACATCTTTTTTGGTTCTTAAATCAAGATATAGCTCATTTACATCTGCGCCGTCTTTTCCATATTTAACTTTGATTATTTCTAATTCAGTTTCTGCAACGATTTTACGAATTTTATCAAGATTTTTTTTTGCATTACTAACAGTAATCTTAATTTCAAAATCTGATATATGTTCTAATCTCGCTGAAAGAAGGTGTGATTGAGAAAGGATAATATATACGAAAACTGCTCCAATTATTGCTGTTATGTATTGGCCAGTACCTACAACTAAACCAATTGCTGCAACTGATAAAAGTCCGGCAGCTGTAGTTAAACCTTTAATATTAACGCCATCTCTTAGAATGGTTCCAGCACCTAGAAATCCTATTCCAGAAAGTAATTGAGCAGGTATTCTTGAAGCATCACTACCATATTCTTCGTGTAAGTATTCACCAGCAGCTACAACTAAAACAGCACTAATTCCCATTAAAATATAGGTTCTAAAGCCTGCTGGTTTACGCCAAGCTTCACGTTCATAACCAATAAAACCTGCTAATAGTGAAATTAAAACTATTTTAGTTAGCATATCGAAAAATTCTGATTGTAAAAATGGTTGAATTGCATCTAACATTGTTATTCTCCTAACTATATATATTACATAAATATTGTATCATTTAAAAATAAAAAAATAAATAGATAAATAATAAAAATTAAAGATTGAGATGTTAATATTAAAACTTGTATTATGTAAGTAGTTGTGATAAAATATTATAGGTCAATTAAGGAGGATATATGAAGATATTTATTACAAGACATGGACAAACAGATTGGAATGTATTATTAAAACTACAAGGACAAACTAATATTGAATTAAATGATGTTGGAAGAAAACAAGCAGAAGAAGCAGCAAATATTATTGGTGATAAAAAGATTGATTTAATAATAACTTCACCCTTAAATAGGACAAAAGAAACAGCAAGTATTATAAATAAAAAACTTAATGTTCCAATTATTGAAGATAAAAGATTAACAGAAAGAACTTATGGAGAATTAGAAGGAATTACAAGAGAAGAAAAGAAGTGTTTAAAAGAGCAATATCCTGAAGCAAATTATATTTGGAATTATGATAAAAATGTTGATTTCAAAGGCGTAGAAAAAATGCAGGATTTTTGCGGAAGAGTATTTGAATTTTTAGATGAAGTAATAGAAAAGTATAATGATAAAAATGTATTGCTTGTAACTCATGGAGGTACTTCAGTTCCAATTCAATATTATTTTAATAAAGGTAATTTAGAAGATTTAGGAAATAGAGAAAAAATAAGAGGCTTAAATAACTGCGAAGTAGCAGAATTTGATGTGTAATATATAAAAATCTCGTATATTTTATACGAGATTTTTTATTTTTATATAGACATATTTGCAAACACTTGATATTTAAGCACTTTTGTGGTATAATATTTAAGATTTAGCGGATTTTCGCTGGATTTACAAATCTCCTATTAAGGCAAGGCATAAAGTAACTGTTGACAACGCAATTATTATTGAGGAGGGATTTTTATGGTCCAAAAGTTACAACGTTTGCAAAGCACAATGCGGTTCTATATGTTAGCTACGCAGCTGAAATATAGAATCAGATCAGGCTGGGATAAGAATCATTGGAACGTGAACAAAGAGCGGATTGAGAGCATCGCAGAGCACATCTATGGAACGTGCATTTTGGCAATTAGTATCCATTCAGAGTTTGAGCTTGACTTAGACATTGAAAAGGTTATTAAAATGCTGGTTTTGCATGAGATTGGAGAGGTTGTTATTGGAGATATAACTCCTTTTGACAACATTTCTCCTGAAGAAAAGATGCGTCGTGAGCATGCTGCAATCTACAAGGTCCTGGGTAACATGATAAGAAGGTATGAATATCATGCATTATTGCTTGAGTTTGATGCCCATGAAACCAAGGAATCAATCTTTGCATACCATTGTGATAAAATCGAAGCCGATATTCAGGCTAAGGTTTATCAAGATATGGGTGCACAGCGTTCACTGGAAGAACAGCAGAACAATGTTGTTATGAAAGATGAGTCTACTCAACGGTTCTTGAAAAAAGGAGCAAAGACCCCGTTTGACATTTTTTATGCTTATGATAAAAGCAGGTATAAAAATGATGAGGTTTTTGCAGATCTTCTGGAGTACATCAAGCATACTGATTTGCAGGATTTTATTGAGTAACTAATAATTGAATAATTTTGGAGAACAATACGGGAGATGGATAAAACCATCTCCCGTATTGCTTATGCATTATTATATTATTGACATGATTCCGCATTATATTGTTAAAAGATAATTACAATTTAATAAAACAGATTGTTTTTATTTTAGTTTTATTTATATAATTAATATGTATTATTGTATTTATTTTTACTAAAGAGGAAATTATGAAAGAGCGTGGAGTTTTACTTCCAATATTTTCGCTTCCTAGCAAGTATGGGGTAGGCGATTTTGGAAATGAAGCATATGAGTTTGTTGATATACTTTATCAAAACGGCATAGATTATTGGGAAATCTTGCCGATAAATGCATGCGATAACAAACCATATTCTCCTCTTAGTTATTATGCATTAAATACAACATATATATCACTTGATAAATTAAAAGAAGAAGGATTATTAGACGAAATACAAACTCGCTCAAGTATTGATAGAGCAATATATGATGATTTTAAAATAAAATATTTTCATCAAGCGTTTGATAGATTTGAACCAGATGAAAAATATTATAAATTTATAGAAAATGATGAAATTCGTGATTATGTAGAATTTGCTACACGTAAATTTGGTGGTACTAAAGAATATAATTATTTTTTACAATACAAAGCTTATTCTCAATGGATTAAACTTAAAGAGTATGCAAATAAAAAACGTGTGCGTATAATAGGTGATATGCCAGCATATCCTGTATTTGATTCTGCTGAAGCATATTATCATTCTGAATTTTTTGAAATGGATAATGGCAAATATATATATGAAGCTGGTGCTCCACCGGATTATTATAATAGAGCTGGTCAAAAGTGGGGAAACCCTGTTTATGATGTTTTAAATATCAAAAAGGATAATTATAATTATTTAATTAAGCGTTATAAATACTTTTTAGAAATGTTTGATATTGTAAGACTTGATTATTTTAAAGGTTTTGACTCATTTTATAAAATTCCTATTGGAGAACCTCCTGAAAATGGAATGTATTGTGATGGATTAAGTTATAGCTTTTTTGATACATTATTTAGAGAGCCAGGAATTCACGTAAGAGATTTTATCATTGAAGATTTAGGTGATATAAGAGAGGAAACTGTTGCACTTCGTAAACGTTATGAATTCACAAGACAAAAGGTTTTGCAATTTACATTAGATTTAAACAATTTATATGATAAAGATAATGTATCAGATAATGCAATGGTATTAACAGGTACTCATGATTGTAAAACTATTAAAACTTGGTATAATGATTTGTCTGATGAACATAAAGCAAATTTAAAAGAATTTTTAAAGCAAAATGAATGTGAGCATGAAGATATATGCATTGGAATAATGCAATATGCAATGATTTGTAAAGGTCGAATTGCAGTACTTCCAATTCAAGATATATTAGGCTATGATGATAGTACACGTATTAATTTTCCAGGTACTATTAGTAATAGAAATTGGTCATGGAAATTAGTAAATTTTGATCACTTTAAAGAAAGAATAAAAAAATTTACTAAACCAAAATGATGAATAGCAGTGTATATTAAAGAAATTGCATAATTGATTATTAGTATTTTTAAAAAGCAGATTATATTATCTGCTTTTTTGTTTTCTCTTAATAATTAAAAATGTTTAAAAATAGGTAAAAAATAGCAAAATAATTTACATAATATGTTGTATTTATGCCAAAAATGTGGTATAATACAGGAGTTAACGTGGCTATTTACGATTTAAAAATAGCAGTTATTACAGCATTCCCCAAATAACAATTGTAAAGGAGGAGAGTTTTATGCTAAAACAAATCATTGGTAAACTCTTTGGTAATCGGGCCAAAGAGAGCAGGAAGGATGGACGGTATATAACCAAGCCTGCAGATGACAATAAGGAGGAAGAGGTAAAACTCAAGCCCTTTTTGAATTCAAAACAGGTTGCCGAGAACAATATGCTGGAATGCCTTCCCTTTAGTTGCTTGATTAAAAAGGTCGATTGGAATGGGCTTTCAACAGCACATCCGGGATTGTATAATCCTAATGAACTTTCTGATCTTGAAAGTGGAGGGAAATTCATTAATCAGTATTATTTGTTTGGTGGCAGGTATTTGTTGTTTCATCCTGCAAACGACGGAAATCCAACGTGCCCTTTCGAATGGTATATGGCATGCGACGACGTACGTATAAGAGAGGTGCTTAATAATCAGACAGCATTTGATTCAATTACAAATCTTGCGGAGATTCTCTACAAGATGATAAGCTTGTATGAGCGTACAATTGATGACGATATTGTTCTTGATTCTATGACATTTGCTCTTAAGCTGACTGACGATGTATGCCCTAACTATAATGGAAGAGCACAGCTCGTGTTAACTGAGGATACCGTTTGTACAACCAGTATTCATGAAGGAAAGATGAAAGAAGCGAAAGCTTATTTTATCAGCGAATTCCTGGATCATTTTATTGGTTGGAATTTCGGTAAGGTTGTCAAGGATAATCCCAGATTGGAGAAAAAACTCTTAGAGTTCAATGATCTGGTTATCAAAAAAGACCTGCGCGTGGATCCAGGACCTGGATTCGAAGTATGGCATTCCGACAAGGTTGTTCACTATGATTTGAGGAAAACATAAGACTGGAGGTGAGACTATGGATTTCAAATTATACCTTTCCAAAGATTCTGTTAAGATGCTCGATGAGTGTGTAGGAGATTTTGGAACGTGGCATTTTGATGCCATTAATCAACCGCTGCTTTTGGCCAAGCTCATTTCATGCGATGGTGCCTATCTTCGGGATTATTTGACCGAAGAAGAAATCGATGATTATGATATCTTTTGGCCGATTTACTGTGAGAACCGGAAGAATTATCTTCAGATTAAAGAAGATGAAGAATATACCGGTTTGACTCAGGAAACAGCAGCTAAGACCATGCCCAATAACTTTAAACCTGATGAAGAGAAGAACCCAGCAAAGAGTAAACCGGCGGAACCAGTAAATGATGGTAAGCAGTATAAGTCTGAAAGGGATCACGATTTCATCTTTAAGGACAAGGCTGGTAGAGAACACTGGTATCCCATTTCTGAAGAATTTGAGGAGATCGTTGAGATCATTATCGATCTTGCAAAGGAATTCAACTTTAGGGAGATTCAGCCTGTTCATTTTACCATCGCTATGTTTAAAGCAGAGAGTGAAGTTCTTAAATTGTTCTTTACAGATCTGCAGGAAAACTTCAGCGTGGCAAAGAAGTTTTTTACTAGTGGAACTATTTTGAATTTGGGAGTTATTCCCTATGATTTGAGAGGGTTCCTTAACTGCCTTAATGATCGTGTTGACCGCAAAAAGCCCTGCCAGATTCTTATGAGAGACAAAGAAACCAATCAGATTTGGAATATTTGTCTCAAAATGAATAAGCGCAATACCATCATCGTTGGTGAAGCAGGTGTCGGAAAGTCTGCACTGATTGAGAAAATCACGTATGATATTGTAACAGGAAATTGTCCTGCAAAGTTCAAGAATTTTTCTGTTATAAGCTTAGACGTGAATAGCTTGATTGCAGGCACAACTTTCCGAGGAGAAGCAGAAGAGCGTATTAAGAGTCTTATTGAATTCCTTCAAAACCATGATAATGTCATCCTTTTTATTGATGAGGTTCATACAATATTGGGTGCAGGTTCGTGCTTTGAGGGTGAGATGGACTTGGCAAATGCTCTTAAGCCGATTTTGGCTCGTGGTGAAACAATTGTAATTGGTGCTACCACTGAGGAAGAGTATGAGAGGTACTTTAAGCGTGATGCAGCTTTGACGCGCCGGTTCGAAAAACTGGTTGTGGAAGAGCCGAAGAGCAATAAAGTTTATCCTATGATAAAGAATAAGATTGCAACTCTTTCCAAGTATCACGGAGTGAAGATTTCCAAAACCATGGTGGAATACATCATTATGATTGCACATTGCTTCCACTTTGAGAAAAAGAATCCGGATAAAACTCTGGATTTGATTGATCGAAGCATGGTTGCAGCGGAAATGTCAGGCAAGAAAACTGTTGATCAGGAATGTGTACTTTCAAACTTCGATATCTATTTCGATTTGTTTAACGGAATGGGAGAAGATGCTCGAAAGGAAACGGCGTACCATGAAGCAGGCCATTACTTGATAGGGAAGCTTTCTGAAAAGCTGGTTGAATATCGCATGCTTGCGGTTTCAATTATGCCTACGGAGAACTACTTAGGTGTTACCTGCTATGAATATCGTGAGGATGTTGTTCCTTTCAAGAATAAGGACTATTTTGTTGACAGTATCGCAATGGATTTAGGAGGGCGAGTCGCGGAAAAGGTCTTTACTAGCACTATTACTGCAGGTGCTTCTGAAGATTTGAAGAATGCTAATGCAGTAGCTTTCCATATCGTATCCCAGTTGGGTATGACGGCGGAAGATAGTAACAATGTGAATTCTATCTATCTTAATACGCCAGAATTTCCAATGTTGACCGAAAAGGCTACCAATATGCTTAATGCCGAAAAAGCTAAAATGGTAGATTTGGCAAATAAGAGGGCTGAGGAGATTATTCTTTCGAATCGTGAGCTTCTGGATAAAATTGTCAAACTGCTTTTGAGAAAGCATATTGTGGGAGAAGCAGAACTCGACGGGGTGTGCAGGAGATATTTCGAAAAGAAAGGCATACCTATGCCGAAGGCGTAACTTGAATATCTGTAAACTTACTTTAGGTGCGCTGTGGGTAATACCACAGCGTACCTTTTTTTATTTTATATATAAAAAGAAATATTTTTGAATATAATTATAATTATTTTTTCTTTTATTATGATTAATAATATGTTATAATGAGTTTGAATTTTGATTATAAAAAAAGAATGATAAAGGCTAAGAGATGAATATTAAACAAATAATTGAAAGTTCATATTTAAAGTTATCTGAAAATGATGTATTAGATAGTATGTTAAAAACTAAGTTGGTTGTAAGCTATGTAACTACAATTCCAAAGGCATATTTGATTTCTCATGAAGATGAAGAACTATCAAAAGAGCAAGAGGATAGAATTAATGAATATATAGACAAAATATCAAATGGATACCCAGTACAATACATAACACATGAACAATATTTTAGAAGACTTAAATTATTTGTTGATGATAATGTATTGATTCCTCAGCCAGATACAGAAGTATTAGTTGATGAAGCAATTAAAATAATAGAAGAATTAAAAATAAAAGAAGAAAAAGAATTAGATATATTAGATTTGTGTACAGGTTCCGGTGCAATAGTTTTAGCTTTAGCAAATGAAAAACCTGATAATAATTATATTGCAACTGATATATCAAATGAAGCTTTAAAAATAGCCAACAAAAACGCAGTTGATAATAATATTGAAATTACTTTTATGCAAGGTGATTTGTTTAAAGCAATTGATGATAAAGAAGAACGTGAAGAATTAGATTATGAGAACTTATTAAATTTTATAAAGAGTGGTCAAATTGATGAAAAAGAAGGAGAGAAAAAGAAAAAGGAATTAGAACCTAAAAAATATACTTTTGATTTGATAGTGTCAAATCCTCCATATATTGATAGTGGTACTATTCCAAAACTTCCTTCAGAAGTACAACATGAACCTAATTTAGCTTTAGATGGTGGATATGATGGTTTAGAGTTTTATAGAAGAATTGCAAAAGATGCAAAAAAGTATTTAAATAAAGGTGGATATTTAGCAGTAGAAATTGGTTTTAATCAAAAGGAAGATGTTCAAAATATATTTAAAACTAATTGGTTTAAAAATATTTATACAGTGCAAGATTTAGCCGGAAATGATAGAGTGGTAATTGCACAAGTAGGAGAAGAATAGATGTCATTTTCTTATGATGTTAAACAAGAAATAAGTAGTATTAAAAATTATAAAAATCAAGAATTATTGCAGGCAGAATTATTAGGATATATGTTATCTGGTAATTGTGAAAAGCAGAATAATGATTTAAGGTTTATTACTGAAAATGAGTTTAATATTGAAAGTTTATATAAGGTTTTATTCAATTTAAAAATTGAATATGAACCTGAAATTCAAGGTAAGAACTTTATTGCAAAAGTTAAATATACTAAAGAATTAAAAGATTATGATCAATTACTTTATAATTCAAATCAAGATGTATTGAAAACAATCTTAAAAGGTGTTTTTTTGGGAAGTGGTTCAGTTACAGAACCAAGTAAAAACTCACATTTAGAACTTGGTTTTAATAATGAAATGAATGCAAAACAAGTAATTGAAATTGCAAAAGAATTTGATATAGATTTTAAATTAATAGAAAAATCTAAAGGAAAACATTTATTATATTTAAAATCAAATGAGCAGATATCTTTATTTTTAGCGATTATTGGTAGTAATAAAGGTGTTCTTACTTTTGAAGAAGCATTAGTGTATAAGCAAATGAAGAATAATATTAATAGAAAAGTTAATTGCGAAACAGCTAATTTAGGTAAGACTATAAACGCAGCTGTTGACCAAATAAATGATATTAAATATATTCAAAAGAAAAATGAATTTGATAAAATGGACCAAGATTTAAAAGAAATAGCTTTAAAAAGGTTAGAAAATCCGGATTGTTCTTTAAAAGAATTAGGTGAAAAGTTAAATCCACAACTTGGAAAATCTGGTGTAAGCCATAGAATGAAGCGTATTCATGAAGTTGCAGAACAATTAAGAAATAATTAGTAAAAGTATTATTTGATTTTTAAAATAAATGAATTATAATAATAACAGATTAGTTATAAAAGGATGTAAAAATGAAAGAATTAGGAATATATGTACATATACCATTTTGTGCTAAAAAGTGTGACTATTGTGATTTTGTATCTTTTGGAATTAGTGATAAGCAAAAGCACGAAAAGTATATAGCAAGTGTAATTAAAGAAATTCAAAATTTTAAATTGAAAGATGAAGACTATATAATAAATACAATATATATTGGGGGGCGGAACACCAAGTTATATAGATGAAAAACATATTTCTAAAATAATGCAAGCAATTTTTAGAAAGTTTAAAGTTGCTGAAAATCCTGAAATTACCCTTGAAGTAAATCCAGGAACAAGCACATTAGAAAAGTTAAAAGAATATAAAGCAATAGGAGTTAAGCGCTTAAGTATTGGCTTACAATCAACAAATGATTTGTTATTAAAAACAATTGGAAGAATTCATACTTATGATGAATTTTTAGATACATATATTATGGCAAAAGAAGTAGGCTTTGAAAGTGTAAATGTTGATTTAATGATAGCTCTTCCAAAGCAAACAATTGATGATGTTGAACTAGGAGTTAAAAAAATTATTCGCTTAAATCCTGATCATATTTCTTGTTATTCGCTTATATTAGAAGAAGGAACTAAACTTGAAAAGCAAGTAAAAAGTGGTGATTTACTTCTTCCAACAGAAGATGAAGAAAGAAAAATGTATTGGTGTGTTAAAGAAGAACTAGAAAAAGCAGGTTATAATCAATATGAAATAAGTAATTTTGCTAAAAAAGGAAAAGAATCAAAACACAATTTGAACTGCTGGAACCAAGAAGAGTATTTAGGTTTTGGCTTAAATGCATCAAGTTATTATGATGAAACTCGTTATAAGAATATAAAAGATTTAGACCAATATATTAGAAATTGTGAAACAAATAATTTTAAGAAGAATGTTATTATAGAAGAGGAGAACAGAACTCAAGAACAAATTGCAAAAGAATATATGATGTTAGGCCTTCGTAAACTAGAGGGCGTAAGTATAAGTGATTTTCAGCATAAGTTTGAATTGAATCCATTGTTCTATTTTAGATTTGAAATAAGTAAGCTTCAGGAGCAAGATTTAATTGAAGTTGATTTAGACAATATCAAGCTAACAAAAAAAGGACTCGACTTTGCAAATGTCGTATTTGAAGAATTCGTATAAACTATTAAAACTGCATTACAAAATGCAGTTTTTTGTTGATTTTTTTTGTTTACAGGGTATAATAAAATTGAGTTTATTTAAGGAGATACAAAAGATGGAGGAAAATGTTCAAAAATCAGTAGAAGATAAGACTAAAAAGAAAGAACCTAAGTATAATAGTTTAGTTACAATTTTTAGCTTTTTATTTACAGTAGTAGCAATTGTTTTAGTCGTTATTATGGTGAATTTTATTTATGAAAGTTTGCTTTTGAATAAAACTAAAAATGCTATTTTAGATTTAGGACAAGAAGATAATTTGTTTATTTCAGTTATACGTAATAATTATGGAGATGCAGTAAATTTTGCAGTAAATAGTAATTTTAAGAAAAACTATTATATAAAAGGTAATAAGATTAGAATTGATAACTATAATATAAATAATGGTGGAATAGAAGTATTAAAAAATAAAGCTTATGAAACTATTGGCGAAAATAGATTTATAGTTGATGAGAATAATAAAACATATGCTAATATGTTGTTACTAGTTACAGACAATAATTTTGAAAGTGTAATTAAGAATATTTTCCATTTTGAAAATCTTTCAAAAGTTAATAATGGCAAAATAAACTTAGATATTTCATTACTTTTAAAAGATAAGTATTTAGGAAAAAATGAGTGCAATTTGATTTCATTAGCAAATACTTTTGGTGGTGAAATTATAGATGGTTCTACTGTAAGATCAAATATATTATTAACTAATAAAAGTACTAATTTACCAGTAAAACTTATGATTCAAACAAATATTAAAGAGAAATTTACATATGAATACATTACATTTTTAGTACAAAAAGGTATAGTAAAAGATCAAGATGTTGAAATGCCAGATTTAGTAGACTATACTAAAGTAGATAAATTGTAAAGGTGGTGGTTAGTATGAAAAGTAAATATATAGGTTTAATAATATTTATAATAATTATAATTGCAATATGTGCGTTTTATATTTATGAATATAATAGTAACACAAATTGTGGAATGTCTTATTATGAAATTGAGTCACTATTAGATAAGTCAAATAATTATAGTAATTATCGAATCAAAAGAGTATATACTAATGCTAATAATCAAACAGATGAAAATGATCTACCATGGCTTTATTTTAAAGATGGAAAAACAAAAATGGAATCAAAATCAACAGCACCAAATGGGTTTGATTATTTAACAATAATTTGGCAAGATACTAATACAGGAAAATATTTAAATATTCAAAAACAACCAGTAGGTGGTACGGAATCTAAAAAGACTTTTAGAATTTATCGTATTACATATAATCAAGTAAAATTATTTACTGGACAAATTTTTTCTATGGGTTTAGATTATGATTATAAAGTATTACCTGATGAAGTTTATGATAATCAAGATTGTGTTGTAGTAGAATCAATACAGCATTCGAAAGGAACTTCTTCTGATGGGCAAACGGTAAACAATTCATTTTATAATAAATATTATATTTCAAAAGAAACGGGTTTTATTATATGTAACGAAACAAAGGCATATAGTAACGGTAAATTACAAAATGAATATACATCAAAAATTATAATAGAATTTGATGTAGTAAAAGATGAAGATGTAGTAGAACCAAAGCAAGAAGATTTTCCGGATTATGTTATAGAAAATAGCTTTTATTAAAAAAATACAGAATATAGTAATATCAAGCAATTCGAGTGTATTCGAATTGCTTGTTTTTTATGCTTAAAAATAATTAGCAAACTTTTTATTTAATTGTTAAAAACGTAAATAAAACTTGACATTTTTGAAATAAAATTGTATAATGAAGATGTTGTTTGTTAGGCAACATTATGTCTTCCGTATGAAATACTACGGAAGACATAAGTCATATTATTATATTAAAGGATTTATTATGAAAAAATTTTTACTTGTAAAAATATTTTTGATATTAATGATAACTTTTATCGGAATAAATGTATTTATGCATTTTGATTTTAATATAAAGGAATCTAAAACATATAAATTATTAAAAGAATATAAAGATAATTATACTTTTAAATATTTAGAAGGTAATAATGTAAATAGTGATAAGACAGAAATACTACAATATATAAATAAAGATTATTCTTTGAATATTACAATTCAATCTGATGATAATCGTATTAAAACTGTATTTGAAAAAATACAAGAATTAGGAAAAGAAACAACGCATACTAAAGGAAAAAATAGCGATGAAGAAGAATTTTATGATAATAAATATACATTTGATATGACTGTTGATTCTGAAACAGGTTGGTATGCATATGACAATATATTGCAAACATATTATAATCACATTGAAAACTTGAAGTATTATAATAAAGGTTTTATAATCATTGATGGTAAAATATGTACATATGAAAAATTTGATTTTGGAAATGAAGGATATAATAAGCATATTTATGATGGAGATAAATTAATAAGAATTGATTTTCATCAAGAAAGTGAATATTTAGGACAGAAGGTTAAAACTGATTTATATGCATATGGTATAGAATTGTATAAGGGAGAAAATGAAGAAGTAATAGGTGTTATGAAAGAAAAGTTTAATAATACGGCAAATAATTAAAAAAGTAATAAAAACTGCATTCTATAATGCAGTTTTTATTGTTTTATTAGCAATAATATGATAAAAAAATATAAATAATAAATTTAATATTGATTATATTATTATGATATAATATAAATATTATTAATTGCATTAATTTATTATAGCCTGTAAATATTGTTGTGATTTATGAGTAAGGAAAAATTATGGATAAAAAAGAAGTATTTGAAAAAGTTCAAAATAAAAAGCAAGAATATGATGAAATGGAGCTTCAAATATTAGAACGCTCTATGAGAATAAGTACGTTAGTAGTACCGATTTTAGTAATTATTTTTATATTGATTAGATTCATGAATCCTAATATATCGGTATTAAATATAGCTGATTTGGTAACAGTTGTATTTGCTGAATTATGTGTGTCTAAAACATATGAGTATATTAAATTACGTAAAAAAAGTGATTTGATTATTTCGATATTATCATTTATAATATGTATATGTTTAATAATATTATATATGTTTCCTTTTTAGGTAAAATAAATGGAGAATTTAGTTTTAAAAAATAATTTAAGAGAAGCAAGAAAGCAAAAGAAAATGACGCAAGAAGATCTTGCAAAAATGTGTGGTGTAAGTCGTCAAACAATTATTGCAATTGAAACGGGGCAATTCTGTCCAACGGCTAAATTGGCACTTTTATTATGTATGGCTCTTGATAAAAGGTTTGAAGATATGTTTTATTTTGAATAAATAAAAAACTGCATTACAAAATGCAGTTTTTTGTAACTCTTTTTTATATTTAGCGATATAATAAATGAGAAGACTAAATAGGAGAAATATTTTGGAAGAGCTTTATTTAAAATATTCTAATATAATATATAAATATTTGCTTGGATTATCGCATGATGAGGACTTGGCGGAAGATTTGATGCAAGATGTATTTTGCAGCAGTATTCTTACGATAAAGAATTGTCCAGATGATGTTGATGCATTGCAATGGCTTTATAGTGTGGCAAAACGTAAGTGGATAGATTATCTTAGAAAGCAAAATAAAAGTAAAAATATTTCTTTAGATGAGCAAAACTTAGAAATAAAGTATTATGAGAACTTTGATAAAAATATTGAAAAACAAAGGTTATATAGGGCAATAGCAAATTTAGATGAAAAGTCAAGTAAGGTATTTTTAATAAAAAATAATTCGAATTTAACTTTTAAAGAACTGGGTGAATTGTTTGATAAATCGGAGAGCTGGGCAAAGGTAACTTACTTTAGAGCAAAAAATAAAATAAAGGAGGTGCTTGAAAATGAAGATAAATAAAGAATGTAGTCTAGTGCAAAATCTTTTAAATGATTATATAAATGATAATGTTTCTGATGACGCGAAACAAGCAGTGCAAGAACATTTAGAAGAATGTGCTGATTGCAAAAATCTTTTAAATCAAATGATAGAAGATGAAAAAAATAATACTCAAGATCAAGCACAAAAAATAAAATCAAAAGAATATTTAAAAAGATTTAATCGTAAATATAGCAGTATTAAAGCATTATTAAGTTCAATTTTTATATTAGTTGCAATAGTTGCTATTTTGATAATGACTAATTTTATATATGAAAATTTGCTTATAAAAAGAACAAGGCAAGCAATTTGGGATTTAGCAAAAGAAGATAATTTGTATATTGCAGTTAAAAGGCAAACTACTACAAATAATGGAGTTAATATATATGGCGGTATTGGAAGTTATAACGGAAATTCTTATACAGAATACTATATAAAAGGTAATAAAATTAAAGATATGGAGTACATTATTGATCAAGATAATGTAAGAGTTTTACAAAGCGAAACTTATGAAACTATTGGTGAAGATAGTTATACAATAGATAGAAAGAATAAGACGTATCAAATGAGAACATTAATGGTATATGCTGATGACTTTGGTGCTTTAATCGGAAATCTATTGGTATTAGATATATATCAAAAGAATAATATTAATTTTGGTGAATTAAATAGACTTAAAATTGGTGATGAAAAATTGTGTAATTTTATATCAATAGGTCCACAATTTGAATGGCTTTATCCAGATACAAATTATTTCGTAATGACTAATAAAAGTACTGATTT
>JAEEGL013887782.1_pt1 | contig 15317 bp, 28 predicted proteins | sample 9134231 | NCBI WGS metagenome assembly JAEEGL01 (sample SAMN16246548, study PRJNA631951) | gut metagenome | biome: gut microbiome; feature: rumen; material: fiber-attached | host: Bos | place: Iran: Karaj | collected 2018-10 | reverse complement strand
GTCCCTGCAGAAACCAAGTTTTTCTAGCTGCACATTTCCTATGTGATAGAGGTTCTTTCTTATATACCGCAAGAAATGTTTAAAGAATGCGGTACCTCCAATAATTATATTGATCACTATAAGTATTGAAAGATGCCATATAACCTTCTTTAGAGAAACTTCCCCTGGGTGAAGCGTAACCCAGCGCTATGGCAAACGCTTGTGCATTCGCACGATGGACCAAGGGGCGTTTCACCCAGCCCAAACGGTAGTTTTTTCGACATACTGGTCATCAGAGGAACCGATGCAACTAGTATGCGGTGGCATATACAGCCGCCGGCATCAGTACTTGAAGGCGGTAGTCATTAGCTACGACCCAATAAAAGTCCTAGACACATCTTTTTCAGTTTAAAATGCTCAAATTAAAGAAATAATTTGCTGCTCGTGCCTAAGGTAACGAGTTCTTCTCTCGCTTATTTTGCCACTTTGTGGATTGCGAGTCCACCGAATAAGTCAGAGAATGAGGGAGCGACTTTTCGCAATTCCTCCTATTACGTGCCATTCACCGAGTGGCTTGCCATAATATGTACCTCGCTATTATAGAATATGCACTTTACTTCGCTTCTTTATATACCGTTTTCCGCTTATGCCACATATCACTACTGACCTGCCCACTTGTTATCAAGCGTACTTAATTGCTTTCGCGGCAGGTTTCGTGCCGGTGGTAGTTGAAGTGCTAAATCCGTGTTAACGGTCACGAGCCTAATTTATATACCGCGTAGTCGTAATGCGGTATGTACCCTATCCGAGAATCGAACTCGGCACCTCGGCTTGAGAGGCCGATGGCTTAACCGACTGCCCCATAGGGCATATGCGCCGTTTATTAGGCGCAAGAGCAATCTTCACATAAAGAAGATTTATTATCTGGTAATAATTTTCCACATTTTTCACAATAATATTTTTTATGATTAGGATTACGAGCGTTGGTAGTATCTAATTGACTATTACAATTAGGACAAACCCAACGTAAATTTTCTAATCTATTATCGTGATTATTTCCATTTATATGATCTAAAATTAATACTAATGGTTTGTTATTCCAGAATAATTCTTGACCACAAATAGTACATCTGGTTTGTGGAACTTCTCTATAATAATATCTGCGTAAAGTTTTTTGATCTGCGGTACTGTTCTTACAAAATACATTTTCTTTAGTACGAACACTTCTATGTGTTGTATTAATAAAGTGTTCAATACTTAAATTTAACTCTGAAATACGTCTTTTTAAAACTGTTAATGAGTCATTGGATATTGATTTATATCCAAGTTTTCGCATACATTCAGCATAAGATGTACTTTCATTTACAATTTGAATAAAATCATCGTTAGAATAAGAATAAACAATACTTTTCATAAATATCACCTCAATAATATTTGTATAAGAAAGACTTGATGTTGAGGCATCATTATCTCATTAGTTAATTACTCTAATGCTGCTCTTTCTTTTTAGCACCCGATGGGGGATTTGAACCCCACGTCTACACCTTGAAAGGGTGTTGTGCTAACCGAATTACACCAATCGGGCATAACGGCGTGCGATTTATTCCGCTGACGAGCGCCGAACCCGCATAGCTTACCTATAAGCATCCAACTTAACTTATTTCCCGTTGGAATGGGAGAGCGGCGACCGTAGGATTCGAACCTACAACCCTTCGGTTAACAGCCGAATGCTCTACCGTTGAGCTAGGAGGCCATAAAGTGAAAGGGAGGCGCGATGGTTTTCCGCGCTAATACCGTTTATTGTCATTTCGCAATGCTCTCGTCAGAGTTTTTCTCCCTCTCTACATAAAAATTATACTATAATTTTTATTAAAAGTCAAATATTGACTTTATGGGTGATGAGGATGATGACCTCCACCTGGATGAGGCTTATGGGGATTACCATGACCAGGATCATGATCACAACCGCCACCGCCGCCAAAACCAATACCCATGTCGCCATGATAAGGTTTAGTACAAGAAGCTACTACATTCTCCTGATAGTCAAATGTAAGCTTTACCGCTTCAGGCTTTACATACGCTTTCATTAATATCTCCTCCATAATTGTTGTAAAAACTAGACAGACTTATCTTCCCGGAGCCGACCCGGTGCCTTTTAACTGCATTTTAAGAAAGATTGCTGACCTGTCTCGGCTAATTGCATGGGTGGGAATCGAACCCACATCTATAGGTTATGAGCCTATTATCCTAAGCCTTTAGACGACCTTGCGATAAAAACTAGACACCCTCAAAAAAGTACGCCGCTCGACCAAACTGAGCTACCTATCCAATAGGATAGGATGGGATTTGAACCCATGTCCGCGGGTTAACAGCCAAAGCGAGATAAATTTGCTGATGTGTCTAAAGCGACTCTGACGGGAATCGAACCCGTGATCTTCGGCGTGACAAGCCGACGCGATAAACCGCTACGCTACAGAGCCATAAAACTAGACGGACTATATACGCGCTCTGCCAATTGAGCTAATTGGGCATGTGCCCAACCCAGGACTCGAACCTGGAACCTCGTGCTCCTAATGCAAAAGAAAGTTTGCTGACCCGTCTAAAAAAGAGCACCTAAAGGGACTCGAACCCTCCAACTATCCTTGGCAAGGACATATGTTACCACTACATCATAGGTGCACGCGCCCTTATTTTTTTCTTCAGAACAAGGAAACTGGTGCATATGCATATAAAGGTGTTCGCAAAAGGACTCGCACCAATACCTTCCTGCTTACCCACAGGCTGTGCTTCTTTACACCATACGGACATAATTGCCCTACTCCGAACTTCATATCGGTACGCCGCATCTGGAATTGAACCAGCTACTTTAATCTACTGACTACGAGGAACTCCATTCCTCCCTACGGTTTTCGGACAATAACCTTCGATTTAATCCTCTTTTATAAAGCGCCGATCAATACCAGCGGTCATCTACTAACTTTGCGCTGTTACCATTTCACAGAATGGATTTGCTTATTTATACTCGGTCTCTCCGAGATCAATCCCGCTTTTACAGAGTAGGCAACTGTATACTAGGTTTTCTCCGAAGAGAGCGGAGCCTATCGCCCATTCGAATGTAGGATTTCTTTCTCTTCACGATCGAAAGTTATCCTTAAACCCCAACGCATGGTAGACTATCTTTTTAGTTCTTCTCGTAAACTAAGTGAGGATACCAAGAGCAATCTCTAAAACCGCCATTCTCTTTATGTTATTTAAGCAGTCGAAAGAAATGGTTCCCGCTGCTCCTCAGGCTATCATATCTAGACTATTACACACCCTATTGGAATGGACTTAAACTATTGTTTAACGTCATTGTCCTAGTTTGACGGCGCGTAGGGCATCTCGGATTCGAACCGAGGACCACCGCTTTATAAGAACGACACTCTAACCACTGAGTTAATGCCCATTATTGATTAAAATAATCGACGATGTTTTCCTCGGTATAACCAGCAGAAGTCATAAAGTCTACAAAGGCTTCACATGCTTCTACACAACTTAAGCCATCTTTTTTGATGGTACGGAAAACTTCTTTAATATCGTCTCCATCTTGATCATTATCACGAAACTCATAAGAAAACTGAATCCGTTCCATATTAAATCTCCTTTTCTTCATCTTACATATATATTATACATGAATTTTTATTAAAAGTCAAATATAAAATTTTGTAATTTAAGAGCACCATGTGGGAATTGAACCCACTCCATCTGCTTGGAAGGCAGAGATACTAAACCATCATACGCATGGTGCGAACACTCGACACATCGAAGTTTGTCTAGCTTCTAATCAATGGCGACAATATAAATTGCTGTATGTGCCGATTGTGATGGCCCGCCTGGGAGTCGAACCCAGTCCGTTCGCTTCAGAGGCCGCGGTTTTAGAGACCGCCCGTGCAGCCGCACACCTACGGGCTGCAAAGGCTGAAGTAATTCAGCCTTAAACCTCAAAGACCAAAAATGCCATTAAATACATCAAATAGAGTCGGAATTTCCTTACCATTTTCTACTGTATAATGGTATGTACCATACTTCTTACAGAACTCCTCTAGCTGCTCGCTATAAGCTTTCTGAGCCGCATAGAGATTTTTCCGTGCTTCGTCTACCTTTAGGGCATCCTGCTTGCGCTCGGCAAGAGCCTTTTCGCGCTGTTCCTTTGCCTGTGCGGCTTCGCGCTCTTTTCTAATCTTCTCAAGGTTTTCTTTTTCCTTGAGTTCAAATTCCGCACGGTTTGCTTCTTCTACTGTGTTGTAGTACTTGTTAGTCTTATCACTATAAATCTTTACCATAATTATAAGCCTCCTTATGCTTACATTATTAAAATATATATAGAAGGAAGAGTTCCTTACCTCTTTCTTCTATATATATTATATTATAATTTTGAAAAAATGTCAAACATTAGATTCACTGTTGTCCGTATTAAAAGTAAAATTAATATTAATATTCATACGATCAGTATTTAAATATTCATTAATACTTTCTATACGGGCTGTAATATTTTGTAGATTATAAATGAGTGTTCCCTCATAAAAAATTTGAATTGAAGTAATTTCTTCTTCCATTAATTCATGTAATGCATTAATATCTGATGTTACTACATTACAGGTAGCATTACTCGCAATGGTTTGACCATTGAAATAAGTGCTTTTATTATAATTTTCTACAGTCAATTCAAGATTATTTATTTTAATTGTGTTCATTATTGCAATCCTCCTTGCAATTGATTAATCCAATGTTATTCTAATTTTGATTTTGATTCCATGTATTCATTTACCGTTTCCTCCCCATATTTGCGACCGCACTTGGGACAGTAGTCGCACTCTCGTAAGTTATTTGCTGCATCAAAGAAAAATAAATAGGGTTTTTCTTTTTTCTTTTTTGGATCCCAGCAATAGAAACATCCAAATTCTTCCATAATTACCTCGTTAAGATCTTTTCAATAGTATCTAGAGTTGCTTTAAGACTATTATAAATTTCTTTTAGGTCTTCCGTTGTCACAGCGCCTTCTTTTGAAAGAAATTTTGACATAACGCAACCGCGAATACCATTATATTCGGTACTACACCATTCGTCATTTACATATTTAACTTCTAGCTTAGTATTATTAGGAATCTTTGCTAATACTCCGCTATTTTTGTCATGTGTAACACGTAAGTTTAATTTACCCCTATCGGGAGTATTTACATATCTAATCATTCATTTATAATTTCTTCCTCGTCTTCTTCGATTGGTTCAGCTTCCACAAGACTATAATAACCTTCTTCAATATCAAGATGCTTTACCTGCTCTTCAATAGCTGCACGAATTGCATCCTCATCAAAATGAAGATTCTTCACTTCAAGCCATTTTTTTACTAGGCCTAAAGCATATGCCAATTTATCGCTGCCCATTTTTGCGCCAAAGATCTTCTCAGCAGCATAAACCGCGGTTTTAGCAATGCCATATAGAATACTTAACTGTTGTGCAGTTAATTTGGCCTTAACAAACGGAATAACGAAATAGGAAACAACAGCACCTAAGATTAAAATAATGCCGACTAAAATTTGAGTAATATCCATAAATATTACCTCCTTTTTTCTTTATTATATCACATTTGATAATAAGTTGTCAAATGTTTATTTTATGTAAAGAATATATCCGCTTACAACTTTTTGGGTTGTCGCAGATAGCTAAATTTGATTAGAACTATTAAGCTACCATTCAATTACAGAATGTAAGTTAGAAAAACCATCGGTAACTACAATTTGTATTACGCGTGAATTTGCAGATGTATTATTTGTTATAGTAGTTGTAACTGTATTTGCACTAGACATAGTTGATGTTCCAAGAGTGAAACTCTCTCTTAATACTGTTGTTACTTTTCCCGGAACACCATTATTCCAATAAATTGGAGTATATTCATCACCCCAATTGGTAGAATCTCCTAATGTTAATCCGCCACCTATAGATATATCTCCGCTAAAAGTGGCTAAATAAGGAGAAGCAACTGTGCCTGCGCCGCTAAGTATTAAACCTTCATACCAATTAGGGGCGGCACTAGTCCCACCACCAATGATAACTAATCCCGCATCACCTGTGCTAGTAGAAGCATATGCATCTTGATCAGAATTACCATATAGAATGCCATACTTATTAACAGAAGTTGCACCAGTACCACCGCGTGCTATATCAACAGTGATATTTAAAGTAGTATTAATAGACCATCCATTTTCACCGTCGCTAGAAGCACTTCCAACTATATCTCCTAATAACGATATCGTGCGTGCCGAACTAAATTTAGTCGCAGTAGCTGAATTACCTGTAATATTTGCCGTTATACCGCCAGGTACAGATAATTCACCGGTAGACGGATTTATTGTTGCCTATAAACTGCTACTTGAAGGAACAACACCATAAATAGGCGTTGAATTTGAAGTGATATTAGGTACATTACCCAAAGTATTAATATCAGAAGCGCCAATTAGTGGCAATGGATGCGTAGTTTGTAATGCATATGTCCACAATAATGAATCTGTATTATATCCTTGATCTCTAACCCAAGAAGTACCATCATAAGTTAATGTTAATATCGCTCCATCTTGCCAGCCGGTTGTTAATGCAACTGTTCCTGCTGGTGTGATATCATACTATACAATATTAATAGCGCCAGTATTACTTACATTTAGAGCTGGATCTGCGGCAGTATTAGCATGTGTGAATTTAACATGAATTGTCGTTCCTGTATTTAATGCAAACCCAGGAATATTTACTGTTTTAACTGCGTTAGCTGCGCCGGTATCACAAACTCCATATGCTGATGAGCCAATGGCAATTTCATTTGTGGAATTACCAATTTTTATTCTATCAATAAAATTATTAATAGCCATTTAGCCCACCTCCAATATTATGAGTTACTACCATTCTGTGTTGCATTTAAAGAAGCGCCTACGGCTCCCGTAGTAAATTTAATGCCTTCTGCTAATGTAAGTACGCCTAAGCTAACAGATGCAAGAATACTAGAACCTGATGCGCCAGTTAGTTCATGGCTAGTATATGCTGTACCATCTGTAATAGTGTATGTAGTATCAGTAAATACTGCACCGCTAGGTACAGACTTTCCTAGTGTCTTTCCACTATCTTTAATTAATTTACCTGTAGTTCCATCAAAAAGAGCAACATTATCGCCAACAGTAGCAGTTGCAGGTCCAATTACAGCACCATCAATGTTACCTTGTGCAATTGTCCAGTCAGTAGTTATAACAGTAGAACCGGTAGCTGGTCCTTTCTTAATTGCGATGATTAAATCTCCAACTTCGCATCTTTCTCCAAGATATGTGCCAGCAGTTACGATACGATAAGTATCACCAACGCTATAACTATTTGTTGGAACTGAAGTAATGGTTGGATTCTATGCGGCCGCGCCTAATGTGCCTTTAAACACCATTGCATCCGCTGTGCCTGTTAAAGCATTACTAATTTCAGTATCAACATATGCTTTTGTTGCGGCTTCAAGGTTATCAACAGGAGCGCCATTTAAAATAACAGAACCGGTAAAAGTACCACCACTCTTTGGCATAGCATTATCTGCTAAAGTACCTTGTGCAGATGTAGCATAGTCACCAGCAGCCGTATAAGCCGCAGTTCCTAAACCTTTTACGCTAGCATTCTAGCCAGCAATTTTTACTTGGCCATTATTGTCACCTTCACCAACAACGATTGCATGTTGGTGATCTTCGCGCGCGTACTTGTTAGAAGTACCAACCGCGGCGGAGCTACTAACATTATTGGGAGAAGCAGATGCTGCCTGTATAATAACGCCATCTGTTCTCCAAAAACGTCCACTATCACTGCTAGCATGTGTATAAGTGGTACCATTAGAAACTAAATCATCATAAGTAAAACTTAATACATCATTTGCTGCGCATAAGCAACTGCCACTAACAGTATGTGCTCCAGTGCCGCCGACAGTTAAAGTTACATTAGAAGCTACGCTGTTACCATTAACAAATCTAACATATACAGTAACTCCTGGAGTTAAAGCATCGAAAGCAGCTAATTGTACAATTTTTGCTGCGGTATTTGCTGCGGTATCACAGATGCCAAATAATGTAGAACCTATCAATGCTCTATCGTTTTGATTATCACCAAGTTGCACTTGGCCAATGTATGTACCCATTAATCATTACCCCCTATTATGACATCTGTTACAACAGATGTATTCTATGTTAAGAGTTCTGGAGCGATTCCATTCTATAAAATTAGAATGTTATTTTCAGTTGAGGCGGTCGCCGCCCTTCCCGCGCCCCAATATGTTACTTCACGCACTGTAGTTTTTGTTACTTCAAGCGTAAAGTTATTTAAAAGACTGTATCCCTTAGCGCCGGTGTAATGATATATTTGTCCGCTTGACAGGTCTACATACAATTTATCTGAAGAACCTGGCTATGGGAATGCACCATAAGTCTAATATTTTGAAATAAATTCAGACTATCCATTTAAAGTGCCTGAGTCTATAAAAGGGAGAGCAACTACATTATTAGTTCCATCTCCTATCTTTAAACGAGAAAAGGCGTGGGTCTCATCAGCTGAATAGATAATGAGTTCCCCACGCAAAGGTACAAATCCGGTACTACCATCTTTAGGCCCGGCTTTAATCCAATTCTCCTCAGTATCACTTTTCAACTGAATTCTCGTCTTTATGGTATTATTTGATGTAGCCATAAAAACCCTCCTTGGCGTCAATTCCAGCCAAGTTAAATTACTTCGGTACTACTACCGCAATCAAATGTAATATAAGTATCTGCAATTTGTTGAAGATCACTAACATCACCTGTCGCGGCAATTCGTGCAAGTTGTAGTTTTTTATTAACTACTTGAACTTCTTCAGTTGTGTTACCATTAGGTATCTATGCGCCTTCAAGAACATTTAAATCCAAGGCAGCGGTATCTATGGTAACATGAACCTCCTTTTCTTCATTAGGTGTAAATTGAGTTTCATTAAAGAAAATCTTCTCAATTTTATTTTCCTAAGCATTAGCTTCAACGGTAGCTAATTTTTCTTTTTCGGCATCAGTAAATTCATTGATTTCAATATTTACTGATTTGCTTAAATTCTTAACTGTTTTTATAGTTAATTCTTCTTCATTTAAGAATATATGTTCAATACGGTTTACTTGCGCCTATGGTTCAATTCCAGAAATTTTTTCTTCTTCTTCTGGAGTTAATGCGCTAACGCGCAAATTTAAAGAATTTTCATTCCCATCAACAGTAGTAGGAATTGCTTCTGTACCGTTAACATAAACATGCTCAATTATATTGCGCTGAGCATTTTCTTCAATACCTTCTAATTTAGCTTTATCATCATTTGTATAGTTATTAGAAGATAAGCCTTTTCCTTCTTCTTTATCAACCTTATTGCTTAAATCTGTCGTCAAATTGGCAATTTTAGACTGATCAATTTCTGCATCAGAAGCAATATCACGATTGGTAATGGATCCTTTTACTGCATAACTACCTTCATCACCAAGCAATCTCCAAGCAATTCCTGTCCATACATATTCGGCTGCGTTATATATAATAACATCACCATTCTGCGCAGAACTAAAATCATATCCCTCAATCCGTGGATTAACATTAGAATTGTTGGTAATTTCTACACTTGCTTCTCCGATATAATGCATCGCGCCGGTAACACCAGCAGTAGCATTATCTATATATGTAACAATTGCACGATTGGTTGCAAGATTATTATTGCTTGTTAAAGTTGTTTCAATTGGCCGAGAAGTAATATTACCGGTACCATTGCCGACTAGAACTGAATCTGCTTCAAAAGAAGTCTATCCGGTGCCACCATGTTCAACACTAATAACACCGCTAATATTGCCAGCTCCAATATCACCGCGAACAACTGAAATTCTACCATTACTTTGATGAACCGCTGTAACTACTTTTGTAGGATCTGGAGTATCATTATAATTTAATGAATTTAAACTTTCATTAATTTTATCTGCGAGATAACCACCAAGATTCCAATAATCCGCGGCTTCGCCCATCCATGTAAGGATTCGCGCGAGATCACTTAAATCAATATAATTTAATTCATCAGTTGTCCATTCAGACTCATCTACTGCTTTAGACTATAAATAATATTTATCTGCATTATCTCCGGTGCCTTTGATTAGACGATATAGACGCGCTTGAACAGTGACATCTCCGCCTCCACCGCCTCCAGAGCCTCCACCGCCAGCCTCCTCTATACATTGCTGTATAAGTGCGGTTAAACCTTGGATTTCATTTGCATTATAACTAGGTTTGCTTTGTTGTTTTGCCCAATTATATACATCGCCGGCAACTGCCTAAACCCAAGGTAGTTCAGAGAAATAATGATAGCCATCACCCACTTTGATACCAACTGCGGGTGGAGTGTGATTTGGACGATGATTAGTACCTTCAATTGTATAATCAAAGGTAGAAACTGCAATTGCAGCTTCACCTTGCTTTAGAATTACAGTACTATTTTCCCAGTTGCTTAAAGTGTCATAGCGTAACAATATTCTAGTTTCAATCATATGTTCCGCCATTTAACTCACCTCCTTTAAGCACTGCCGCCATAGATAATAAATGTATCTCCTATTGGAACGTATAATTTAGTTGTTGCTACTTGATTTAGTGTCATAAAACCTTCTTGGGTTACATTAATTCTATCTGCCAACTAAGATGCTTTAACGCCGCCCAATCTTGACTCAGTAGCAACTTCAAGCACAAAACCGCCACCAGAACCGCCATCTCCGGTAGATCCAACCATATCCCAAGCACCATTAATGACCATATATTCTTCATAATGGTCACCAGATTGCGCTAGAACCATATATAGTGTATCGGGATCGGCGCTCGCGGCGGTAGGTAAGTTATCAACTACCTACCGCTTTAAATGGTGTGCATTTATAATTGCTTCCGCGATAGCCTATTCTAAATAACGTAAATTAATAGGATCGGTTGGTTCAACCGGATCATCATTAATAACTAAATGTGCGTCTCCACCTGCGTGGGCGATTATATTATTAATAGTTTCTGCAAAGCTATTGCTAAAGGTAAGGGAGCCATCATTCATATACTTAAAATAAGTTTCATTTAACTTATTTAAATAACGTAAATGAATCCAATCGGTGACCCCATCACCTACCTTAATTAAGAAGGTATCGGTTTCGAGGCCATATTCACCCTATGCCAAAACCGGATTTCTTGTAACCCAGTCCGCGGCTTCGTCATGACGAATCTGCAATGTAACTCTAACCGAATTGCTAGCCATTAAGCTTCACCACCTTCTAAGATTGTATTAGTAATAAGCATTGCATTTACGGGAATATATTCGTTATTCCAATAATATAGAATATTTTCACCTAAATCAAAATATAATTTGTCTTGAGTGCCAACTTGTGGGAAATTATTGTAGTACTCAAATAAGATTTCCCATTTATTAGTTTCAAGATAAGAACCAAAATAATGGTGAAATTCTTCGCGTGTTCCACTATAACCACTTTGTGCGGCTAACATATAGATCTGATCTCCAAGAATACTTAAACCAACAGATTCCCAAGGATATACTACTTGGAACTCTGGAGTATTAGGAATTGGAGGAATATTAGTCCAACCTGGGTCTTCTGCATTACTATTTAGCCAAGGATATACCATAGCTAAACCCGCTGCGCGTGGACGAGGTGGCATAATATGAACGTCATATTCAAGTAGTAGATCACGCGTGCGTTCTCTGTTACTCTTATAATACATTACGTGTCACCCTCTTAATAATACAATGTGGAAGTTTAAATCCGGCATAGTATGAATCAACTGAATCATAATGAATTAAGTTATCATTTTCATCATATACCGGGTTTCGCTAAATTGTAATATCCCATGTATATCTCCAATTGCTATAATCATTTGGCTCTATATTTAATGTGTCTTCTGTGTCAAAACTAAAGGTTAAAGTTTCTGAAGTAGCATCTATTTTTTTCTCTAATACTGTTGTATGAGTTAGGTTGTCATAAATCGCCAATATGGCTTTATCCCCTTCAGAAACTGTCCCCTATGTAGGGATAGTGAAAGTTCCTGTATCACCTTGTGGGATTATTAATTTACGCCCAACAAGTCTAATCATATAAATCACCATCCTAGTTTTCTTTATATTTCTTATCCATACAAATATGTAGGAAGTATCGCGCGAAATCATGTATTTTTTTTCGGTTGGATAAAAAAAATAAGTGCGATTTTCATCGCACTTATTCCCAGGGGATTTACCGTTTCACCCTTTATTTATATACACCGTTTCACCCGCCCACCTTGGGAATGGGGAACTTGGGGTAGCTAAGTTAGTAGGAATTTTTTCTTTTTCCTTTTTACAATATTATTATACATGAAATTTCAGAAAAAGTCAAGTATTAAATTTAATTTATTGTTTGATTTTGTATATTTTTTTATGCAAATTTATTATTTGACTTTTACCCAAATTCTACCATCTACTTTAACAGGGTCGCGGTCAGCACCATCGCCGCCACCCCATTCTTCATAGTTAGGCACGCAACTAACAGTACCAACGATTCTATCTGGATATTTATAAATTTCTTCTCTTGTCATAATATCAACTGTACCATTTGGCGCCGCGCAAAGAACATCTCCGGGCTTATATTCTTCACGATTCCGATAAGTATATGCTAAAACTCTACCAGCAACAGCAATAGGAGTTTTAGCTGTATCAGTTTCACCCTGAGAAAAGCCCCAAGTATCAGAAGCGATACCTGCAAAATGTTGAAGTCTTTCTGTAGTAGGAGCCAATGTATCATCACCTAATTCATATAAAACTTGGCCGGAAATAGCATTTATAGCAGTACGATTTTCAGCATAATCATTCCATACTGCAGAGGTAACTGAGTTGCCTTGTGTCCATAAACGCTTCCATCCATTATCTGAACCACTTGATACTCTTCGAATATAATTATTTTCAGAATGAAAACAGAACGCTAAATCTACAAAATATCCATTTGCATTAGCGTGATTCATACGAATATGATGATACCAGTCATTAGTAGGATTAGAATTATTCCATCCGGTAGAACCGGTTCCGTTAAATTGCTAAAATTCTAATTGATTGTTGCCTTTTATTGGTGCACGATTATTAATATTAAGTAAACCCGCTGCTGTAGCATTACCACTAATAGAAATTCCCCAAGTACCGCTTGCCGCGCTTTGAACAGCATTTGCCATTTCTGCTTTACTAATTGCGCGTACCTCATAACCATTCCAGCAACAAAGCCATGTAATAGCACTAGCAGCTAATCCAGATGCTCCATAATTCAAGTAGGATGCAGTTGAATTAGTTCGATCTTTTAAATAAGTTGCACTTGTTGCGTTACCACTCAATGCACCAGAAAAAGTTGTTGCAGTTAAAGTACCATTTGGATTAAAAATAAATTGTTTTGTAACAGTATTAGAATTTGAACTATAATTACTATCTAATATATAAGTAAAATACATTATATTATCATTATATACACCTAATGCCCAATCACCGGCCGTAGTTTTCATACTTAAAATAGCATCATAACCACTATAAGAGGTAGTTTTTATAATTGCACTATCACGACCTTGATACCAAGATTTTGATACGCCCGCTCTACTAATTATACCATTTAAATTGCCAGTAAAAGTAGCATTATTATTAGTGTCAACTGTTACTATTCCTTTAGCAGAACCCGTACCATGAGCTAGTAAATAAATTCCTCTACTACCACTAGTAGCCGCCTGCGCATACATATATATCGCACCCGCGCCAGAACGAACGCCGACCTAATTCTCACGAGTTGTGTTTCCCGCGACACCTGCCCATATACTACCATTTACCATAGATATATGAGAAGAAGCATCATAACTATTTTGTCCGGGATAAAATTCAATACTACCATCAGCACCAATATAAGTCGTCTCAGTTCCAGCAGCTGTAAGGCTTAAACTAGAAATTAAAGTATTTGCAGATTCACCACTACCAAATATAGCTAGTCCGCCAGCGCCAATACTAATACCGGTACCATATTGATCTCCGCTATCAATAATGCGAATAATTTGATATGTCGCCGCTGAACCAACATGATAAATACCAGCACCTTTAAAATATAAACTTCCTGGAATAGTTGTATTTCCACTTGCATCTAATAAAGTTAGTTCTCTATTAATAGTGCTATCGGTTTTATACTAACGAGCAGCAATTATCTCATTTCCATCATCTCCAACGGCAATTTCAAGAGTACCAGAATTACCAGTTGTTTCTAAATGTCTAATCCAACCAGCATCACTATTACTATTACCATTATATGGATCAGCAAATGCTATACCATTAGCATAAATTTGAGTACCACGATGACTTTGATTATATTGCATATTACCAGGCATACCACCTGTAATAGCCAATCTATTAGTATCATTGCCTGCTTCTGAACCACCCTAAATCCATAATCTTCCGATCATTTCCATGGCGCCACTAGTGTGTAATTTCCATTTTTGTGAATCCTAAGAGGCCATATCTTGAACATAAACCCAACTTTGATTACCACTATTACCTAAGTATAATGATCCCTACTGAGGATAGATACGAGTTCCTGAAGGAACTCCAAATTCTTTTGTAGATGGGTTATAATAAAAATTGGATATATAATTAGGGATACCATCCGCACCAGAACCTGAAGATACCCAAATATTTCTATTTACGTCAGTTGTAGCATTAGTTAAACTACCATTTATACGTGTCGCAGTCGCAGCATTACCTTTAAAGTCTAAAATCTAAGTGCCATCATGTTTTATACGTAATAACTCTGAAGAGTTATAATATAAAGATAAATATGCATTTGTATTATCGTCTCGACTGGTGATTTTCCAAGGCCCACCAGTATGATAATACGGTGTTATAATAATTCTATCTACATTAGTTAATGCTGATGGCGCGGTCGACGTTACACGAGCTCCTGCGGTTAATGTATCTGTAAAATAACTAGTACCATTAGTATAAAAATTATATGAAGTATTCTATCCATTAACTCCAAATCTTGTTAAAGCGTAAGATCCATTATTATTTACTTCAAAAAACTTAGTTCGTGAAGTAGTATCGGCAGAATAATATAAATAAATAGCTTTAGTTGGTGCAACTGAACCATAACCAATATGTAACTACCCATCAGTTATATAAGACTATGTTGCGGCATCAATATGACGTGTACCAATTCCACGGAAATGCGCATTATCCCACATTGCAGTATCGCTGCCTATATCTCTAGTACGAT
>JAEEGL013442842.1_pt1 | contig 15317 bp, 13 predicted proteins | sample 9134231 | NCBI WGS metagenome assembly JAEEGL01 (sample SAMN16246548, study PRJNA631951) | gut metagenome | biome: gut microbiome; feature: rumen; material: fiber-attached | host: Bos | place: Iran: Karaj | collected 2018-10 | reverse complement strand
GTATCTACGAATAAAAGTGCTACGACATTTCCTTTGCTATCTTCTACTGGAAGGCAGCTTGATGTAAGATAGCCATACTGTGAATGTCTCACCAAATAACTATTAGGTTTTACTCCTTCTGTGTATACTTTCCATAATTCATCAAAGGACGCAGCAATAGGATCCACAAAGCCCATATTGCTTCCTGAATCGTATATGTATTGAATTGTATGATCTTCTCTTGGAACGCCAATATAGATATAGGCAGCATTTGAAAATTCCTGAACAGATTTAAGATACTCTACCATGTCTTGGTAATAGTCATCCTCATACCATGTCTTGGTATACTCAGCAATTTTGTCGTGATCAATGTGATGTAAAATGATATTTGCAACAACATAGCCACGTTCGTTATAGATTTTTTGAACTGATCTGTCAAAAACAAGTGAACCGCTAATACACATAGCGATATTGATTAGCAACGTAAATACGATAATACCAGCAAGAGCTTTCGCGTGAATACCAAATTTTTTCTTTTTGAATATTGTTGTCATTATCCCCTCTTTCCCCTTTAAATATGCTTCATCAATGTAAGTATATTTTTTCCATCTTTATAATCGTATGTAATCTCATCCATACTCTTTTTTGCCATAAAGATTCCAAGTCCGCCGATTTCCCTGTCCTCCGCCGACAGTGTAATATCAGGTTTTTCTCTTTCCAGGGGATTATAAGGAACACCTTCATCCTTAAAAGTAAGATAAACCTGTCCTCCATCTGTCATCAAGTCCAATTCCATAGGCCCGGTACCAGTGTCAGGAATAGTCTTACCTTCCTTATCAAGTTTGCCATAAGCGTAGTGAGCAATATTGACGTAAATCTCTTCTACAGCAAGTGTGATCTGCATAATGTGAGCCATATCACAGTCCTGTGCCTCAAGCTCTCCTTCAACAAACCTCATTACTTTTTCAAGATTTTCAATTGTTGCTTCACACTCAAAAGACTTTTTCATAAGTATTCTACCTATAAAACCCTTCAATCAAATCCGCTGATTTCTTCATTGATTAAGATTATACTATAAATAATATCACACAAATGTCACACAATGTTTATTTATCATCATATGTGAAAAAATAAAAGGGGCGGAAGATTTGTCCGTCCCTTAAATAATACTTCCTTTAATTCTTTATACTGCGTCTTCATCTTCATATAATGCATAACTTATCTCATCAAGCTCTGCATGGAAAAATTCAGGCCAGCTGTACTGATTCATATAATCACCGAGATATTGGTACTTGGAATCTTTCTTTTTATCTAGCCAGTCAAATAAATCACACTCGATTTTATCCTTGGCGATTGCCATACTACCTCGCTGTTTAATAATAACTCCATCCAATTTCAGCTTCTTAAATGTATTCTGTAAATCCTGTCTCAAATTACATAGATACGATAGCTTCTTTTCTGGATCACCATCATCTTCCCACAATGAAGCAATTAACTCTCCATTTGTAGTCTGAGCTCCACGATTGTTAATTAGAATAGCAACTATCTCTTTTGTTCTATTGTATTTGAACGTCACCGGTTCACCATCTACAAAAAGCTCGAAGTTTCCAAAAGTTTGAGCAAACACTCTCTTGTACTTCTTTCGAAGCTCAGGGTATCTAAGAGAATCAAGCTCCTTTGGCACCCTTTTTTCAACCTCTGGTTTGTAGATGTAACCACTGGCATGAAGCTGCATTGCATCATATGCAAATTCCTTATGCTCAGTCACAAAAATAATATTTATATATGGATTAAGCTCTACCAAATATTTTCCTAACTCTATTCCTGACAGCTCAGGCATGTTCACATCCAAAAAAGCTACGTCAATTTCTTCTTCTCTGGCTTTTGCCAATGCCGAAAGCGAACTATCAAAATCAAAAATACTAGCGTCAGGCTTCACCTTTTTCACAAGCTTTATAAGTTTATCAAGAGAAGTGCGCTCATCATCTACTGCTAATATATTCATACTGCACCCCTCCCCTACACTATTGAAACTGACTTAATTTTCTGGTTTTTACGCTGTTCAGCAGTCATGTGAAGAGGGTCTGCCTCTCCTACCACCAGTGTATCTCCATCATTCATAGCCGCATCATGTAGAGGCCCCATATTCATGTCAGCAATAACAAGTGCAGCGAACCTGTCATAATTATCATCATCTATTACTGGAAAATGATGTTTCATTCTATACCAATGCTCACTATCGTAACCTACACTTCCAATATATAGACGATCTGCTGTATCAGCCACATCATCAACATCAGCATAAGGTGCATTGGCCATTGCTGTATCTTCACAAAACAGAGTTGCGTATATACGAAGTATTTTGTCTCTTACAGTCTCTTCATGACCGTCTTTTGCCATCTTGCCAGTACAGGATTCCATATAAGTATAAAAGTATTCCTGTGCTTCGTCGCTATCGTCAAAATTTAAAATTGCATCATAAAATTTTTTATCAATAAAACTTTTTCCCATAATACATTAACCCTTCCTCAAAAAATAAGGGGTAGAAAAACCACCCCTCAAACAACTCTTATTGAATTGTAAATATATCTGAAAAACCAGTTACATCGAAAATCTCCTGAACTTCCTCAGTAGGATTATTAACTACCATCCTGCCCTGCTTGTTCATGACTTTCTGTGCTGATAAAAGAACCCTTAAACCTGCACTTGAAATATATTCCAAATTCTTTAAATCGAAAGTGAGCTTTGAAACCCCATCAATAACTGCATTAATCTTTTCTTCTAATTGAGGAGAGGTGGTTGTGTCTAGTCTTCCCTCGAGCTCCACAATCAAATCTCCACCATTTTTCTCATCCTTGATATTTAACATATTCTTATACTCCTTCTCGTATGCCAATAAAGACCTTGATTCTTGGCCTAATATTTTTAAATTATTATACTCTAACAACATTTTATACTCAATAAAATGTGATTGTTTCACATTTTTTTCATAAATCGCTTATCATCTAGATTTCCATGATAAAAGCCATTTCGATCTGGTTCTTTTCCACACCAACTACAACATCCTTTGCAATGCTTGCTACGATAGACTTTTCAAGTTCATCCCAATATGCTGTAGTCTCAGGTTCACCATTTCCCTCCTTAAGGGATTTCTTATAATCATCCATTGTCCACATAAATCCTGTAAAGGCATCTGGATTTGAAGCAACAGCTGTATCTAAATAGCAACCTGAAATTCCCATTCCATATCCATTATACTTCTGCTGAAGCTTCATAACTCCATCATAGCTTAGAAGCCCTGTCTCCACGAAATCTCTCACCTTACCCATGAAACCAACTGCAAGAGCATTTTCGCCAGTGGATGAAACTGACATTAAATCTGTCTTTTTATCTATGTTCATGTTAGTCTTTCCAACAAGTCTAAGCCAGCTTTCGCCATCATATTTTTCAGCCCAAACAATAGCTGTGAAATCACCAGTGATAGCTTTTACCATGCTGATAGATTCTTCATAAAGAAGCTTCATATGTAATGCATCCTTCTTATTCAACTGAAGCTCTTCAATACTCTTATCCACCTGTTCATAGACTTCATTGTATCTTTTTGCATCACTGTTAACGTAAATCTGCTCCGTAGAAAATATTGGCACCTGATTCTTATTCTTGATTATAGTCTCCATTGATAACCTCCCCAAACCCTATGATTATTTTCTATGGTGATAATTTATCATAGGAATTATCACAGAAGTATCACATACTTCTGTAAGTCATACAAAACGTTGAAAAAAGACTGCACTAGGCAGTCCTATAATTATCGAGTTAAATCCTTAACCCACTTATATTTTTTATAATGATAGAAAACCCAAGGTATTTTTCCAACTTCATCCAAACAGGTGCAGGCATAAACTGCAAGTACCGGCCAATGAAATACAAATGCCCCCAAAAAAGCAATAGGTACAGCAATGCACCACATACAAACTGCAAGACTATAGATATCAAAAAGTGTGTCTCCACCAGCACCAAAGACACCGTTGATTACTACAGTATTGATGCAACGTCCTATCATATAAAAGGACATAATAACCATCATTCCGATAAGATATTGCTTTGCCCTTGGTGTAAGGATAATGAAATTAACTACTAAAGGTGTCACAAGCAAAATGATTGCAGTTGAAAAAAATCCTATTAGCACAGACATCTTTGAGATACGCTGTCCATACAGCTTTCCTCTTTCCAAATTTCCAGCGCCTAGTTCATTTCCAATAATAATTCCACCTGCAGCACTGACACCATCACATACGCAGCACATGAGATCTCGGACAACTGCAGCAACAGAATTAGCGGCAGCTGAATCGGTACCAAGATGTCCCATAAAAGCAGTATATGATGTAAATCCTACACCCCAGAACATAGCTGCACCTGCAAGAGGAAGACCACAACGAACATAATCTTTGAGAAGCAAAGAGTCTCTTACTACCAAATCCCTTAATGATGGATGGATGAAATCCTTTTGGAAGGATGAAATAACCGCCCAAATCAATTCTATAATTCTAGAAATAAGTGTCGCTACAGCTGCGCCTTCAGCCCCAAGAGCAGGAAGTCCCATAAGTCCAAAAATAAGAATTCCATTAAGAATGATATTGATAACTACAGCACCTGAACTAATGATGGCACATCTGTCTGCATGTTCAGTAACTCTCATCATACCAAGAAAACACTGAGAAAATCCTGTGAGAAGATATGACCATCCTGCAATCCTGAGGTAGCTTGCGCCAATGGATATAAGGGCTTCATCACTGGCAAAAATCATCATAAGCTGTCTTGGAAAAGCAACACAGGCAACACAGAAAAGCAGTGAAATTACAAATGCTATTCTAATACTCATTCCAAAAATCTTATGAAGAGTCTTTTTATCGCCCTTGCCCCAATACTGGGCACCAAGAATCGAAATTGAACCCGTAACAGCACAAAGCATCATAGTTTGAATAAACTGCACCTGAGTGGCAAGTGAAACTGCAGCCATTGAATTCTGTTCAATTCGTCCAAGCATTACAGCATCGCATGCAGCCACCAGCGCAAGCATTAATGCTTGAAATGCAATGGGTAAAGTTAAATTAAAAAGTCGTCGCAGAAAGTCCTTGTCTGCAAATAATTTGTCTTTCATCAAGTAACCTCCAAAATTTGTCTATGCCTATTATACAATTATGTTGTATGATTTAGATATAGTTAGTTTTGAATTTAGGGTTCATTTGAAAGGAGTCTTATTTATTTTATGGAGAAATCAAAGGTATATTTTACTGATTTTAGAACGGTTTTAGGGGTTAGCCTTCCAGCAAAATGCTGGGCTATTGTTATTTAGACAAAAAAATACCTCCAGGCACTGGCATACCTGGAGGCTGTAAAAGGAGTCTAATAACTTCCCCAAGAAACCCGGTTAGAAACTTGGGAAAAGGAAATTTAACTAAGTTAGAAATGTCTGAGCAAAAATACTCAGTAGATATTAAATTGCAGCGAGAGCTTTTCCAAGCTCCTGGCATTCTGCCTCTGCAGCCCCATCTGGAGCATCCTGACAGATAACACCTTCGCCATTTACTACAGTGGCACCTGCGGCTGTCATACGATCAACCCAATCTCTCATCCACTGTCCGTCTCCCCAGCCGTAAGAACCGAAAAGACCAATTGTCTTGCCTGAAACAAAACCTTCCAAATCTGATACGAAAGGTTCCATCTCACCTTCCTCAAGTACCTCAGCTCCCATTGCAGGGCAACCAAGTGCAAACGCCTTAGCATTCTTGAGTTCATCTATTGAAGCATCGCCAACATATACTACATTAGCAACTCCACCAGCCGCTGTAACACCAGCACCAACAGCATTTGCCATTGCTTCAGTGTTTCCTGACTGTGACCAAAAAACTACATTAACTGTACTCATGCTAATACTCTCTCCTTCTTATAAATCTTTCGAACCATTTCATCTTTGATGTCATCAAACTTGTCGAAAAGCTGTTTTGTCGCGTCTGGGTTCTCATAGACTTTCCAGTATCCTGAGATTTTGTAATCCTCGCCACCATTATCGATGAACCCCTTTACATCGCATAATGGATATCCAAGGAAAACGCCTATCTCATGTGGAAAATCCTTTCGATTATGAACATAGTTGTCATAGCGCTCCTGAAAATTTCGTAAGCTATAACCAAAAGCATCTGTTCTATAACCATAGCCCTTAAGGAATTCTCTGACATCCTTACGAGACAAGTAATCAACGAGCTTATCCTTATTAAATACCAGGAAGATTACTCTATGTCTGTCGTACACAAGTCTGTATCCCATCAGACCGGAGTGTCTAAGAAGGAATCTCACTTTATCTTCCTGATCTCTTGGAACTATTAGAAGGTTTGAAGTCTTAAGCCCCGCGATAGTAGGTGCACACTGCAAAACAATCTGTAATTCTACTTTTCGCCTGTCCATGGTGCATAACATCTCAAACACTTCGTTACTCATCGCTTATTCTCTCTCGTATTTTTCTCGGTTAGCATTTACTAACTGTGGTTATAGTATACTAATGTTTGTTAGATGTCAACACTTTTTTCACATTTTTTTCTTATTGAAAAACCCTATCAATAAACAAAAAAAAGAAGAGGTTCCCCTCTTCTTCTAATGCTTTATTATTCCACCGCCCAGCACTACATCTTCATCATAGAATACTGCCGACTGTCCCGGTGTTATAGCTCTCTGCGGCTCATCAAATGTAATCTTTGCTGATGTAGCTCCCACTCGCTGGACTTCGCATGGCTGCTCTGTCATTCTGTAACGAACCTTAGCTTTACATCTAAAAGTCTCAGGTAGCTGGTCTGGACCCATCCAGTTTATGTTTTCTACATAAACATCCCTTGAGAACAAATCCTCATTCTTACCAAGCACTACCTGATTCTTTTCAGTATCAAGCTTAACTACATAAAGTGGATAAGCTGCAGATATGCCTAGTCCCTTTCGCTGACCAATAGTGTAGCAAACCAAGCCCTTGTGTCTGCCAAGTACGTTTCCCTCCATGTCCACGAAATCTCCAGGTTCATATTCCTTACCTGTAAATCTCTTAAGAGCTGATACATAATCTCCATCCGGAACAAAACATATATCCTGACTATCTGGCTTATTCGCATTTACGAATTCATGCGCCTCAGCAATCTTTCTTATTTCATCCTTAGTGTATTCTCCCAAAGGTAATTCTGTGTGAGCCAGCTCGTCCTGTGTCATGGAATAAAGCACATAAGACTGATCCTTAGTAGCATCCTTACCTTTTAGAAGCTGATATCCACCATCGCATTTACGAACTCTTGCATAGTGACCTGTAACAATCTTATCGCAGGAAAGCTCCTTTGCTCTTCTATAAAGCTCACAAAACTTAAGATGTTTATTACATTCGATGCAAGGATTAGGAGTCATTGCATGCTCATAGCAATCTATAAAATTATCAATTACCTTTTCTCTGAACTGATTCTTAAAATTCCATGTGTAATGTGGCATACCAAGCTTTCTTGCTACATCCTTTGCATCCTGAACATCATCTAAGGAGCAGCATGTGCTGGTATCTGATAAATCCACATCCTCATTGCCATATAACTTCATAGTGCAACCCACGCACTCATAGTCTTTTTCTTTCATTAAAAGAGCCGCCACGCTACTGTCCACGCCGCCGCTCATCGCAATCAATGCCTTCATATAACCTCCATTCATATGTTAAGAATATACAGCCATTTTTAGCATCAGTCAACTGTGCGACTACTTAGCTCTATACCTACTTTCCTGAAGATTCTCTTACTACATTAACATCTACATAGCCTGTAATACCGGCGATAGTCTCCTTTGAGGAATACTGCCAGTAATCAGTCTTTCCTGTGTAATTACATTCTGTATTATACTGGGCTACCCAGATACTGTACTGTTCCAGGCTTTCCGCATAGAGCTTTTCATAAAACCAGTTTTTGCTGGCGTAAACTCCGCCTCTGTAGCCACTATTATTTATGGTTTCACAGAAGGCCTGCAGACATCTTGTTCTTGTGGCTTTGTCTAGATTATTGGCACGGCCTCTTACTGCATTCTCAGAATCGATATAGATTGGTAGCGTGATTTCATATTCCCTGCACATTGCCACTGCCATTGATGCTTCATCAATAGCCTCCTGTTCTGTGATGGCCTGGGTAAAGAAGTACACCCCTACCTTTATTCCATTAGCCAATGCCCCCTGAATGTTTTGCTTGAAATATGGGTCTTCTACCAGCTGACCTGAAATAGAACCTCTAAATCCACATCTTATTATGGCAAAATCCACACCGGAAGCTGCAACCAATTGCCAGTCTATATCTTTCTGCCACTTTGAAACATCAATTCCCATATCTCCGACGGCATAGGATAGAATACCATCATCTCCAAAGTCGTAAGGCAAACCTCCTATAATCTGATGACCCTTTACTGGGAGTGAATCACTATTAAAATAATAGGTAGCCCCATCGATTGTCTGCCAACCAGTAGTTTTTATCTCACCATAGAAGTATTCATTACTTGAAAAATCAGATACATAGGCTGCCTTCTTACCAGCTTTATCAAGGAATAATCCATTTCCAGCTCTGTCCTTTAGCTGGTCATCTCCATAAGATACATTCTCCACAAACACATTGAATGTAATCTCTCTAGTGGATGTATTCCCCTTTGAAGTCTCATAGGTCACGATAATCGATACTGGCACCTTGCCAGAAAATTTTTTCCCCACATACTCTAAGTCCACTGTCTCACCAGAAGTTGAAGAAAGCTGAACTACATCTGGCTTTGTACTACTCCAGCCAAGTGACTTGATTATCTTGTCATCATCCTCCACTGTGACATTTACTGTAGCCTTGGAAGATTTATCTATACCCACATTGTAAAGATAAATCTCTTTTGGAACAGAAACTGTAGAATCATTTATAGAAATAGACTTCTTTTCATTAAGAATGTAACTGTCGGGAAAAGCACTGATGTCCACATACTCTCTCAGAACCTTTTCTCTCTCGTTCATAATACTTGGTAATAAAGGCGTGGTATTGATATAGGTATTTTCCACCTCAACATCATGGATGGCTGAATCCTCAGCATCCATATCCACATCATCCACTCTTACAACCATGTTTGTCACATCTATAGGCACATACTCAAAATCGGGATTCAGCCTTGGAAATTCATCCTCGCCCTCCTTAGCTTCCTCCTGCTCTAGCTCTACTTCAACCTCTGCCTGCTGTCTGTTATGAACTCTGGCATATAAAATTGTCCCAATAAACATCAAAACCATTGCTGCTGACAGTGCAATAGCAATGGTTATTGTTTTTTTGTCCTCCATGGTTCCCCTCTAAAACAGATTAATTCCAAAAGCAGGTAAAATAGTGATTAACATAACCAGCACTGAAACAACAAATGATACTGTTGCAAAAATAAGCACATTGTTCATTCGCTTTCTCAATGAATCTGATTTACTATCAAGTCCATATAATGCCTGATTTTGCTTGGCATTTTCTTCTATAACCACGGCCTGAACATTTCTATATATTTTTATAGCTTCGATATTGGTCTTTTCCATTAGGTTGTCATACATAGCTCTAAAATCAAGGCTTAATCTCTCGTCGATAACCTCTTTCATTGCCTTCAGTTCAGCTTCCATATGCTCAACATTATTAAGCTTTTTCATAAGCAGATTAAACTGCTCATCATCAAGCTTTGCAAAATCAGCTCTTGTAATCACAGGTGCTGGCTCTGGATATTTAATAGGTGGAAGAATTATTGGCTTTAGAGCAGGAAACTCTATATCCTCAAACTCCTGCTTCATTCCAAGCTGCTTTTCTATCTCATCAAGTTCTTCTAAAAGAGAATCCACCTCGGTTTCTAAATCATCCTTAGGTGCATCTTTTATTTCAACCTCGGTTTCTAAATCATCCTTAGGTGCACCTTTTATTTCAACCTCAGCAACTGCTTCCTCTACGCCTTGTGTCTCATCCTTGAACAGAATCATCCTCAGTGTCCTCCTTCATGATAAGATATGTAACTGTAGTGCCAACTCCTTCTGTACTTGCTATAGAAAGCTTTGATTTGTTCATCTCGTACAAACGCTTTCTAATATCATGTATACCTGCTGCTGCAATTTCTTCGTCCAGCTGTTTTGCATCAAAACCTATTCCGTCATCCTTTACTGTAATTTTATAACAATCTTCCATTTCACGCACGTAGATTTTGATTGTTCCACCACCAATCTTCTTGGTTACACCATGCCTTACAGCATTTTCAACTACAGGCTGCAGTGAAAGAGGTGGAATAAGGAACTGATCCTCATCTATACTATATTCAATTTTCAAATCTCCAAATCGAAGCTGCTCTAACCATAAGTAAGTCCTGGTGTGCTCCAACTCCTCTTCGAAGGTAATCAAATCCTGATCTGTAATTGTATCTAAGTTTCTTCTGAGGTATTTTGTAAATTTATCCATTGCATCTATAGCAAGCTCTGGATTCTTCTTTATCAGGTATTTTATATTGGTAAGGGAATTGAAAATAAAATGAGGCTGCAGCTCAGAAATAATCAAATCTGTCTGCATGATGGTATCATCCATTTTCTTTTCCACAATGTTTTGCTCTCTTGTGACGTGAATAGCTATAAACATAATCAGGTAACTTACAGTAATCGCCCCATACAACATAGATAAGCACTGACACATAAGAGCCGGAAACAGTATGACAAGCGGAATGATGATGAAAATGTACAGGGCTATACACACATTTGCATCAAGCACTCCATTGATATGGTTATAGATAATTCTAAAGAAAATAAAAATCACAAGTATACAGGCAACCAACACTACAAAGAAATACAGCTGTCCTTGGCTATATACTCCTTCTCTTGAAATTTGGAATGCAAATCCATGAATCATGGATGTAATCCAAAACAGAATCATTATTACGCAGATGGCAAAGGGAACTGCTCGAAATACCGGTCTCTTTCCTCGCTTTCTTGTGATAAGCTTATCTACATAAAGATTAAATCCTGAAATACTTATAAACGTAAGTGAACCCTGTAATATAACGGAAATACGAAGTAAAACCAATGTTTTACTGTCATTTGCAAATACTAAGGTTCCCATATCCGCAAGCAGAACTAGGGCGTTCATAAGTAAAAGAATTGGAAAATATTCATTCATCGCATTTCTTTTACCTAATAAAACGCCCACAAGAATAACAAATGTAATTAAGATGGACAGCATATCAATGCCGATTCCCATCATCTCCATATTACTACCTCTCCAGGTCAAATCTTATTGCTATTCTCTTCTCACCTGAATAACTACAAGTAAAAAGTGTTAAGTCCCAGTCACCTGTCAGCATTTCGTCAATCTGATCAGGCTCAAGATTTTCAATTAGCTTGCTGGTATATTCATATTCACTTCCATCCACCAATGTCAGCTTCGCTGTAATAACTTCCTTGCTATCAAGAAGATTAAAATCACCAAACTGGCTGTTGTAATTATGTCCTACAATTACAAGGTTTCCATTTTCCCTTGTACCATAGTAGACGCAAGGTGTAGTCTTCATGTCTGCATCTGTATAGCTGCTTAAAACTGGAAGCTTGATCCCCAGTCTTTCCACCTCTATAACACCTATATATTCTCTACCATCAGCAGGGACAATAGACTTGTTAGGCGCAACCTCTTCCACAATCTTTTCAGTGGAAGTATCCTCCACTATAGTTATAGCTTCCTCAGTAACTACCTCCTGTTCAAAGGTCGCATCACCTGACGTGTACTGGCTGTTACCTTCACCAGATGCCAGGCTATCCATCACCTGATTATTCTGCTCGATTATCTTAAGCTCATCATAGACATGATAGCTACCTATACCAGCACCTATCAAAAGACAAGTGACAGAAATTACTGTTATGTACTTTACTACTTCTTTTCTTTCTTCCTTTGCCTCTTGTACTGCTCGGAAAATAAATCCAATCAGTCCCATAAATAAAAGAATAAATTCCAATCTAAACACTCCCGCTTCAGGAAGTAGCGCACCTCCTCTGCTCCATGTGATTATATTGTTATCGAAATCCATCTCCATGTAATAAGCTGCCGAGGTATCCATGTAGAAGGAGCTCAAATCAACAATTGAAATACCTGCCGCTGCCAAACCAAAGTAGTAATCATTTGAAAGAGAACCTATTGGCTGGGTTTCATAAATGTCATCTGTAGACATGGTTATTCCAATCAAGAAGCTTTCAGTTCTAATAAGTGTACCGTCAACTACAATTGCAGAATTAACATCCATATAGACATTTCTATCGGTCCTGATTCCTTCTATATCACCATTTGGATTTGCTACCTCGCTATAACATACATTGTTATGAATAACGATATAGCCATTAACCTTCATTCTACTTCCACCCTTCAGATAAACACCTGAAGCTGGGTCGCCTGCAGTAGCTCCAAGAAGTGCAACATTTCCTGTAAGAACTGTACCCACTCCTGTTGAACCTACAAGAGATAATATGCCTCCCGAATCAACAGTAATCATTGATCCAACAGCTACCTGACTTTCTGAAATGTAACCATTAATTGTACAGTCGTTGAATATCAGCTCACCACCTGATATAACAAACATTGTTCCATCAAAGCCTGCAGAATCTCCTCCACCTCTTGTGAAACTAATATTGTCAATCTGTACCACTGGGTCGTAACCATCTGGATTACCGGTCAGATAGTATGTCTGCGAAATTGCAACACTGGAAACGACTGCATCATTTATAGCGATAACAGTCTTGGCTCCATCATTTGATTTACTAAGGTTCTGAGCTGTTTCAAACGCCTCTGCAAATGTTGAGCAGTAATAATCTGTCGCACCAATCATCTGAAGTGTAACTTTAAATAGTGCTGAGCAAAGACCATAGCCCTGAACAGAATATCCTGAAATAGTAAGTGCTTTTTCCATCAGCACCATACTGGTAGGACAAACAACACTGCCCTCGTTACCACTTGTATAAAGACTGTCGTATACAAAGAAACCGTTATTTACATTAAAGGTAGTTCTGCTATCAAAAAGACTACCTGATGAATTAATCAAAAATGTGTCGTTTACTGTAACCGTTGAGAAGCCACTGCATAGCACTCCACTGGAAATACTGTAATAACCAGTTGTCAGTGTCAGCGTGTCTGATCCTGCAAATAGCTTGTCGCTGGTACCTGAAATACCACCTGGCCTTGTGTTGTCACCGCCATAATTAATTCCAGATGTACTGCTGTCTCGGATAGTTACATTACTGCTGTTGAAATTCAGATATGCTCCAGAATCAAGAGATATCCTATGACCCTTCACATCGATAATTAACGTGCAGTTATTCTCTATAGAAATGGAAGATGAAACACTTATTTCATCTCTGATTTCAATAACAGGAACAAAGTTGGAATCCTCATTGTTATGAACCTCATCAGAAACCTCCTTTGCCCCATTCAAAGCCTCTTCCAAGGTGAGGAACTTTTCCTTTTTAGACTCTCCTTTAATTGAATAGTGAATTACAGCAACATACTCCTGCTCAACGCCTTCACACTTTGTGAAATCCTCTGCACATAGTTCACAGCTTAAATCCACACACCCTTCTTCACATAAATGCTCACAGGTGCATTCCTTTTCTTCCTCTTCTACAAATTTGCATTTAGCAAAGTCCACCGAGCATACTGGGCATTCCTCGTTAAAATCAGCTGCATTACAAAGCTTGTCACAGATACACTCAGGCTCTGGCTCTTCTTCCTTAGGAGAGCACTGATTATAGTCCTCTGAACATACTGGGCATTCTGAATTTACTTCGTCCTCTGTACAATGGATTGTACAAATACAGCCGTTATCATCTTCCTCTGCCCCCTCTGTAGGTGTTGGCGTAGGCTCAGGTGTTGGCGTAGGCTCAGGTGTTGGTGTAACCTCTGGGGTCGGTGTTGGACTAACTTCAGGATTTTCTGGATCAGCTGTAGTACCTAAACTTTCTGGGTCATCAGCATCTGTAGGAGTTGTTGTTGATGTCGATGTATCCGCTGGAGTTGACTCTGAATTTTGGTCACCTGCTACAGCCTCCGGTTCTGCTACCTCAGTAGGTTCTGCCGAAGCATTTCCCCCTTCATTTCCTGTATCAGTAGGCACTGAATTATCAGTTTGTTCAGGATTTTCAGAACTACCAGTTGAAGAAAGCATTACTTCTCCATTAGGGTCGGCCATGTTTTCATCTGAGCTGCCACCTTCAGACAGACTTTCATTTAAATCTCCAATCTCAGCTACAGTTGTCACAGTGATAGCATTTGAAATGATAAATAATATCAGCATGGAGCCTGTTACTATAATCAATATGTAGTTCAGGTATTTCTTCCAAGCTCCATTAAACATGACTACTTTCCTTTCTTGGATTTCTCTAATAATTCAAATCCTATTCGTAATTCTTCTTTGAAATAATCATCTAAATTCTCAAATGATTCCTCAACCTTACCCTGATCTATAATTTCATTTATGTTCTCAAACTTAAGATTCTGCTGATTCTTATCTCTGTCAAATACTGACCAGTCCTGATCAACCTTTTCAAGTACCTTGTCATCCCAGAGTCTTACTTCCTCTTCCTCACTGTAATCTACAGATTCATCATAGAAATCATAATCATCCCAAGGTCTTTCCAAGTCATCCTCTGTAAGCTTATCGGCATATTTTAATGTATCGTCCCATCTTCGCCTCTTTGCAAAAGTGTCTGCCTCATGGGTAACGCTATCCATTTCCCAGTTTGCTCTAGTGGCCATCTCGGAAACCTTAATCGCGGCCTTACAAACCTCCTCTATGTTGTCATCCCAAGGTCTTATGTATGCCTTTGGTGTTGGAACAGGTGGGAAAAGTAGAATTGGCACTGCCACAAACATGAATACAGTTCCCATAACTGCTGCTATAGCATTTACCACCTGCTCTCGGGTAAGTCCGTATTTCAGAGTCGATGACTCGGTATTATCAATTATTTCCTCGGCCTCTTCGTCCTCTATTCTGGCTCCTCGTATCATAAGACGATGAGTGTTCTCACCATAAGGAGTACATGTAACTAACGTACAGTAATCCATTTCGGGATCAATTGCCAAAGGTGATAAATCATTTGGTAGAACTGTTACTATCTGATCTATCTGATAAAAATGTTCCTCACCTAAAACTATGATAGAGAAAACATCTCCCACTTCCATTCTGTCTAAGTTTGTAAAAAGAACCGCACTTGGTAATCCTCTATGACCAGAAAGACCACAATGAGTTCCTTGTCCACCTATTGGAAG
>JAEEGL012317520.1_pt1 | contig 15317 bp, 12 predicted proteins | sample 9134231 | NCBI WGS metagenome assembly JAEEGL01 (sample SAMN16246548, study PRJNA631951) | gut metagenome | biome: gut microbiome; feature: rumen; material: fiber-attached | host: Bos | place: Iran: Karaj | collected 2018-10 | reverse complement strand
CCGCCGCAAGCGGCAGATCTCACTCACTCCGCTGCTCCTCCTCTCCCCACAAAATCTTCGATTTTGCAGGGGCCCCGAATGGCAGTCCCTTTCCGCCGTCAGCGGTCGCAAAAGGTATAAACACACTAGACTTTGCAGGGCAAAATCGTGTGCCAAAGGCAGGCCTCCCAGCCCTCCTTTGGAAACCTCCCGGATACCGGCAAAAAGCATTTCCGCGCGGCGGACAGAAATGCTTTTTGCCGGTATTCATTTTCCCCCGCGTGCTGCAAAATTGAAAAACCGGTTATTGCAGCGGCGAGGGAAAAAGAGAGGACGCGCAACGGCAACGATCGCGCGAGCTAATGAAATGTGCGATGGTACACGAAGAATAATTATCGAAATGTGTGGTTTTCTGAGATGAAACCCTGCTGAAAAGCGTGGAGTACGCTGTAATATATCGAAAAACCAACCGTTTATCGAATTCTATCTGAATTCGGACTCCAACAAAGTGCTGATCATCGATTGAGCTATGCGGATCTGCAAGTCGTTTATTCTAAATCATCTGCTCGGCTGAAACCGGAATTCTGTTTTTTTGCATCGTTTTCATGTGACTCCTCGACTCGGACGCTTTCATCACCAACATAGGATGTTTCAATTCTCTTGATAGGAACAATCTTTGTTTCTCCGATAGCATTCATTGGTTTTCCGCAAAAAGGGCAAAAAGCAGCATTTCCTTTTACATTGGCTCTACATGAGGGACATACTCTGATAGAAACTGTTTCTGTTTTTTCGGAAATCAAAGTCTGTGGCTTTCCGCATAACGGGCAATACGCTGTCTTCTCCGGAATGGCAGAACCACAGTAAGGGCAAATGATATCTGGGGTATCAACGGTTTCCTCAACCAGCTTTCCCTCAAATGTAAGGGCAGCTTTTTGGGACATATATATTGACAGAGCCGAAAATACGATCGCCGCAAAGTTCATGAATTCAAATAAATAGAAACCAACCCCAGCATAATCTAATGCCGTAATGATATCCCAATCATCATCAGCCATAGCAATGATCATTACAACCATACTAATGCCGAGTACGACAATCGCGGCAACTGGCGAAGCGTTCTTCTTCATTGTTGCAAACAGGTCTATCAAACCGACGACACATAATATCGGGCATAATGCAGAAAGCATGGCAGGCATTTCTTCATCATCAATTGATTCAGCGATAACCTCAATCCCGGAAAACGTTTGCGTACCAAAGAAGTTTACTGAAATAAACGGCAAAAGGAAACTGAGCAATGCCACAAATATGGCAATAATAGCAAGCACCGATAAAAGCGAGGATTGTTTTTTTGTGTTCGAATCAACAGCACTGAATTCCATCTTCATCTTTTGAACCTCTTTTTGACATGTGATTCGTTGAATACATCTGTTATTCTGCTAGACCACCCCAGCCAGTATGGCGCGAGTCGGTCGACCTCGTATTGAAGATTGATTACGTCAGAGTCATTACCAGGATCCACCAACTGCCTGAGTTGACCAGCATCGGAATCTGCACTGAAAGGGAAAGCCGGCGCATTGATGCACGGAAAGATTCCTGACATTGAACCAGATAAAAAGCGACCGTATGATGTCGCTCATTCCAACGGATAATGCCAAATTGATCCGGAGTTCCTCCGGTATCTCCGACAAGGTCTGAAAACCCTCTAACGTCCCGGAGACATTCGACGTTTTATTGCCCTCAATCTCAGCTTTAGCATCCCGTACAAAGGCAGCCAGTTAAAGAGCTTTTTGATAGTATTTTTTCTGCAAACGCTGAATGAGTGGCAGATAGTATTCTGTATTCGTCCCAATTCGGTCTCCGGCTGATTCTTTTGAAAAGTCTCTTATTTGTCTGCTCATGTTTCTGTAGCATAATCGAAGAATCACTCTAACTCCAATTGGAATTCGCCCAGAAATGGCACATATACCATGCAAGTCCCATCGACATAATAGGTCACATCAAGGTAGGAGGCCAATGCTGTGTCGTACCTCACACCGATTTCAATCATCTCATTGTCATACTTAATAATCCAACAGTCGGAGCCATCGCCAGCATGAACATTACCGTCAGAATCATAGGTCCAATCACACGAGATTCCGTCAACACCGAGATATTCTACGTTAATCGAGAATTCATACCAACCCATGCCCCAGTTAGACATTCCACCTTGCCAAGTTCCGGCCAAACTCCAGGATATCTCCATTGAGTTGTCGTCGACCGAGCCCGACCAATAATAGCCCTCGTAAACGTCTCCAGATAGATTCCCGTTTACCTTGATCTGCCCACACAAGTGCAATAGTCCAAGGGTTTGATCGACATCAAAAGTTAAAATGACTTCCCTTCCATTCGTCGTTGCTGTTCGCGAGAGAATGCTATGCTTCAAATCTGAATACACACTGTCACTATACTGAATCCGCTGGATAGCCCAGTCATATAGGTTATCTGTTGCTTTAAGCACTTTGATTTCGTCAGAATCGTATGGGGCATACCACTCCAGACGCCAGTCATTTCCGTTATACTTGACATAACCGAGTTGTTCATAACGCGTGACTGCGATTTCTTCGGATGCCAGTTCTATTATGCAGTAAACCTGATCAAGGCCTTTTTCTGTTTTCCGCCTGTCGATTCTGACGTTCTTTACAGTTAGTGGAATCTTCTCATTGTCAATATAGATTGATTTGACTTGCTCCGGTAATTCGGATCGGATTTGGTTTACACTCTTAACTCCTCCCTTAGCTAATAAGATCACGGTGATGATCACAACCAGACAAGCAATTACTCCGATGATGATTGTTCTTTTGTGGCTTAAGACTAGATTAGCGGGAGGAGTAGGAGTAATTGGAACAAACTCCTCTGCATTTGTCGCAACTGCTCCTGCATCTGCTGAAGAACACTTCCAACAGAGATGTGTACCTTTGGGAACAGCGGTGCCACACTTCTTACATTTAGACAATGAGTTGATGCCAGGGTTTTCGCTATCGCCCGCGTTTTCGGCCGCAGTATGAGCAGGATGCGCAGTCCCGTGTTTATTAGGCCGTCCAGTTCCTGCATCGAGAATCCTGACTGGCTTTAGAAATGCTGTTTCCTGAGCAAACACATCTTCTGAAGCTTTTCTTTTCTGATTATTCAACTCGGCATTATGAACTGTAGAACCCGGATTTGCTTCAAATGCATCGCCGTTAGCGGAATCATCCAAATTTCCGCCCTGAGCAAACCATCTTTCACCAGAGGTGGATGCGGATTTGGATGAAACAGGCGTTTTTGAACCACAGTTTATACAGATCGTGCTGTCTGAATCCATTGCGATCCCACATACCGTGCAATACCTTTTTTCTTCCAACGCATTATCTAAAGCAGTCATTGATTGAGCACTCCTTAACTCTGACCAGGATTCATAAAGCTCCTCAAGTTCAAACTTTTTCTTCTGCACGCAATTTAATACGTAAACCGTTATGTCTCTTTGTGATGTTTTCATGCACACGGTCATAGCGATGGGGACAATCACTAATGCTAAATCTTGATAAGCTCGGGAAAAACCTCCGTGATATTAACGCTGTAGCAATAACCAAGAATACAGGGATAGTTAAGCCCAAATTACCTTGAGTTTCTGCAGAACGTTGCGTGGAAAGTCGATATCGGAAAGGATTTGAAAAGCAAAAAAAGATGCATTATTCTTGGATTTGTTTAATACTAGTAGCCAAACCAACCTCTGATAAACGAAAGTAACTCTTCTCAAGTTATATTATCACAAACGCTTACCAGATGAAAAGAGAAATAATGCGATCTGCGGGAAAAAACTCTACGTCCCTGTCCAGAACCGAGCAGATTTCCTTTCCGATATCCGGCCTCGTTTAAAGAACGGGACTTATATAGTTGTACACTTTTACGCGGATTCACTGTCTTGATCGCGCTTTTTTTGCATCGACGCCTTTTCCTCAGATCCCGCTCCGCCTATTGACCATTCTCGTTTTAATTGCGAAAGCTCAAGCATATTTGCACACATATTCGGGTTTTACTGATTTTTTGTGTCGAATTGTAGACTTATTGCGAAGAATCTGCTATAGTTTTGTGAGTGATTGATACTGAACATAGCATGTGGAACAATCGGACTTTGACGTTTCCGTTCATCGTCGAACTCAGATAGCCGTCGGATTTCCATTGTCTTTTTTTCTGAACCAAAGACAGCGGCCGCATTAGAACCGGTAAAAATCGAAAACGCCGGTATCTGGAACCGGGACTCGGAGGTATTGACAGCATATGCAAACCACCACCATCGTCATACTGTTTTTGATCATTCTACCTTTGGCGGTTGTCATCGGGTACGCTATAATTTGCGGCAGGAAAGAGAAGGACCACCCGGACATCAAGCCCACACCGTCTTCTGTCAAGTCGAGGGATTACTCCGGTAGCAGTGAGAAAAGCCCCCCTGCGAAACCAGTCGCTAAGGCACCAGTGACATCGGCGGTCACGGAAAAACACGCTGAAAAACCATCGAAGCCAACGCAAGTTTTCATCTACGTTTACTCCTCACGTAGCGACAGGCAGTACTGTCCGTTCTGTGACGGGGAAAACAATACTGACGCAATAGCCTGCATGATATGTGGGCAGGAATTGAGACTGAAAGGGGAGGGTGGTCATGTTTTGTAAATGGTGCGGGGGCACACTAGCTGCGGCCGACACGAAATGCAAACGCTGTGGAAAGGATGTACCTCCGCGTTCTGACTGCGGTGGATTCTATGATCTGATATCCCATGAAAAAGAGTCTCCTATCCTCGCTCCTGATCCACAAAAGAAAGAGGTTTCTTTTGACATTCGTCGGGATCCGGTCATTCCAGAAAAACCGCAAGAGCTGGAAGTCATAACATCTGAACCGATCCCGATAACGCAGGAATATCGGAAAAAGAAGCCCGGTCAGAAGCCGATCCTGCCTCTAGCCGCCCTCGCAATTGTCATTGTTCTGGTTGTGCTGCTGTTCACAGCTTACAGCAGAATCGGCATGCAGTCTCAGGAGCTCCAAAAACTGCAGGATGACCTGAAAGATGTCAGGATGGAGCTCAACAACATGCAGAATAGCGTCCGTTCTGATGAGGCAGAGGCAGAAGAAACAAGCGGGGCAGCAAACGAAGTCGGTTTTGGAAAAGAATCTGGAGAAGGTACCGGAGAAGCTGCTGGAGAAGGTACCGGAGAAGGTACCGGAGAAGGTACCGGAGAAGCTGCTGGAGAAGGTACCGGAGAAGGTACCGGAGAAGCTGCTGGAGAAGGTACCGGAGAAGGTACCGGAGAAGCTGCTGGAGAAGCTGCTGGAGAAGGTACCGGAGAAGGTGCCGGAGAAGCTGCTGGAGAAGCTGCTGGAGAAGGTACCGGAGAAGGTACCGGAGAAGCTGCTGGAGAAGAGCCGGAGGAAAAGACCGGGCAGCCGCCTGAAACAGAGGAACCTGTGGATGCGATCTTACTGGCCGGGCAGGATGTCCTGATTGAGGTTAGTATCCCTGAGGGAGAAGACGACCTAGTCGTCAGCTACAAAGCCGATTTTGGAGACTGGAGGGGAAAGCTGATCGAACCTGACAGCTCTGAAAGTGACTACCAGTCCATCGGCGTGGCATTTTCGGTGGGAAAAACAGAAAACTGCCTGAAGCTGTGGATCCTCCCTTCTAATGAAAACGGGATTCCTTGTATTACCCTGCGCTTCGATGCAGACAGTGCGGTATTCGGAGAGGCCGACGGTCCTGAGGTTTGCGAGTGGCGGTATAAATGCATATATGACATGGATTCCTATTGGAAGGTAGTTCCGAATTGCCTTTACAACCGAACGGGGCACACCGGGGAAACAGGTTTACTCTTTTCAGCCGACGTCGAGGAGCCACTGACCAACGATCCTACGCAGCTTTATCTGTGCTGCGAGATACAAAGGCCGAACTCCGATGGCGGTCTGTTGACGATCAATGTGGCAGGGATCCGGTTCCCAAAAGAAATGCTTATTCCATATGGGGAAGTGGAAATCGCAAAAGATTCAGAAAACAAAGAAACACTTGAAAACACATAGGGGGAATTACAATGGCTATCACTCAGGGAAGCTACGGTCAGTCAATGGATTATACGGTGGACATGGTATTCTGCATTGACGCCACAGGCAGTATGGAAGACTTTTCGGGAACGCAGATCAAAATCATCAATATGGTTAAGAAGAACGCGATCCATTTCTACAGTGACTTTGACAAGGTCATGGCCGAAAAGGGCAAAAAGGTTCGGCAGCTGCGCGTCAGGATCATCGCTTTCCGGGACTACAAGGCCGACGGCGAATATGCTATGATGGTCACTGACTTTTTCAAGCTTCCTCAGCAGGCGGACGAATTCGAGACCTGCGTCAACAGTATCCGTGCCAGTGGCGGTGGAGATATCCCTGAGGACGGGCTTGAGGCCCTAGCTTACGCCATCAAGTCCAAATGGACGGATGAAGGGGCGAAAAAGCGTCAAGTCATCGTCGTGTGGACGGATGCGGATGCCCACGACATGGGCTTCGGCAGCAGTTCCGAATACTATCCCAAAGGGATGCCCGGCGACCTAGGTGTGCTGAGCGATTGGTGGGACGATGCCTCACTGATCAGGCAGAATGAGAAGCGGCTGGTTTTGTTCGCTCCGGATGTCGGTAACTGGAAGTATATCTCCGATAACTGGAATCTCACATGGCACATCCCTTCGGTGGCCGGCAATGGTCTTGCCGAACAGAATTACGGTGAGATCCTGAATCTGATTGCGAACTCCGTGTGATTGACCGTTGGATGCTTTCTCCGACATGAACACATCCTTCACAGCAAAACCAGAAATGAGGCGGATCAAAAGTGCGGCAAGACCGAGCTCTTGACTTTATCTTGTCCTTCTGTAGAGACAGGATCCCCGGCCACGGTGAAGACAGCTACTGCTACAGTTTTTGCGACAGTGCGGGCCTGATCGGCGCATTCGACGGATGCGGAGGTGCCGGTGCCAGAAAGCACAACTACTACTCGGGACATACGGAGGCTTATGTGGCATCCAGGCTATGCGCTGGTGCTTTCTATGACCAGTTCCGCAGTCTGTTTCCCTGTAGCTGTGATACCGACAGGCTCACAACTGAGGCTTTTGCCCCAACGGTTGAAAAAAGGCTGAAGGAATTCGGGCCGCCGAAGGATCCTGGAGCTCTTCGGATCAAGGGTTCTGGTGTTCGCACCATGCCGAGTACGGCGGCTGTCGCGCTTATCCAACAGTCCGAGGATGGGGCCACCCTCGTCAGTGCCATTTGGGCCGGGGATTCCCGGGTGTATGTCATGGATTCGTGTGGTCTTTCCCAACTCACGGAGGACGATACTACCGTTAAAGATCCCATGTTGAATCTTTATGAAGATGGCGTGCTCCAACGTGTCCTATGCAGCGACAAGCCTGTGGAGCTGCATTGCAGAACGATACGCTTGGACGAGCCGTTTTTGGTCTTCGCCGCTACGGACGGCTGCTTCGGTTATATGTCAACCCCGATGGAATTCGAAGGTTTGATTCTGGAAACTCTGTTGAACGCAGACAGCGCGGCAGATTGGGAGGCCCGACTTGCCGATGCTGTGGGTTCGATTGCCGGAGACGACTGCACTCTTTGTCTTGCCGCCTTTGGCTATGGTAGTTATACCACCCTTCAAAAGAGCTTTTCAGCCCGCTATAACTATCTTGAAAAGCACTATCTGCAGCCGGTTTCCCTCATTCCGCTTGAGGATCGAGCCGCCCGATTTGAACTCTGGGACTCTTACCGTGTGTATTATTTGAGATATATTGAAGGCGGGCAATCGTCATGAAAAAACTGGGCTCTTATGCGTTGTCGGCTGACCTCACAAACGAAAACGCAGGCTATTCCGTGTGGGGCTTTGGTAAGAAGGAGGGGAAAGACTACTTTATTAAGCAGTTCATCGAGCAAAAGTACCCCGCCAATGATACGGTCTCCAGTCCTGAACGCCTGCAGAAAAAAATCCGAGAGTGTTCTCGTTTTGAAGCGCGAAAAAAAGCAATCTATCATGCGCTGAACCAGAATTCGGACGGAATTGCCGTTCGTGTGGAAGAATTCTTTCGCATCGACTCCAAGTATTACATATCCATGCGGAAAATCTGTTCGCTGAAATGGAGCGTCAGCGACATTACTCAGCTTCCCACGGGTGAGATCAGACGACTCTGTGCCATCATCGCCCACGGTGTGGCCAGTCTGCACCGTGGGCACCTGATCCATGCTGACCTGAAACCGGACAATATCCTCTTTATGACGACCGGAAATGGGTATATCACAGCGAAAATCATCGATTTTGACAGCGGCTTTCTGGAATCTGATCCCCCTGCTGTGGGCGATCCAATCGTCGGTGACTTCCATTATTTCTCTCCGGAGGCCTGCAGGCACATCTGGGGCGAAGAGGCAAAGCTGACGTGCAAAATGGATATATTTGCAATGGGAATCATGTTTCACCAGTTTTTCAGCGGCGAACTGCCGGGTTTTGACATGGAGCAGAACTCCTATTCCGGTGAGGCGGCGGCGAGAGGCGAGGTGTTGACGCTTTCACCGTACCTCCCCAATGATATCCAGGAACTGCTGTCTCGAATGCTTGACAGTGAACCCGAGAACAGACCTAGCGCTGCAGAAGTCTTTTGTTTCCTGCGCGGTATCCCTTATCTGCCCAACCCGGAATCCAGTGACAACAGTTACCTTGAAGCAAAGGAGGCAATGAGGGAGGGAACGCCTGAAAAGGCGGATCAGGAACCAGTGCCAGAGGGGCTGGACGAATCCAGCGAAAATCGGTTCTATTTCCCTGGCGATTTGTAAATATAGGAGAATTGTTTGTCATGAACAAAAGCTTCCGCTTTCTGTTGCCGACCCTTGCCTGCATCATTGCCAGTGTCGCATCGTTGCTTTTACCTATCCTGACCTATGTTTATCCCAACGGAAAAAAGGTTGCATTTAACGTGTTTGCTTTCGCCGCGTCGTCACAGGAGTTGGTCGATATTTTGGCCGATTATTCCGGTCCATACGCCAGAGAAGTGGATCGGGTCTGGCTTACTATCCTGGCGATTCTGGCGGTGTTGGCGATTCTGGCGGCGTTTTTCGGCGTGATTACCATGTCTCTCCAGCGGCCGAATACGTGGCAATTCCTGCTGGCACTGATTGGTATCTTCGGTACAGCGATTCCCGCTCTGATCGTGATCATCGCTGCACCGATATCGCAACGCTTTCTGCCCGGGACCTTTCGATTCGGCATCTATCCGATCATCACCCCGATCGCGATGCTCCTGTGTCTGCTCAAAGTCACTAAGCGGCATCGAGATGTACAGGCGGAAAAGCGGGTTGCCGAAAAAGCCAATGGTCTGATCCGACCCGGCGGAGATCTTCTTTGAGCTTCGTAAAAGGAGCGTTAAAGCTATGTCTACGATAGGCCTGAACACGGAAGGAAGGTTCTGCCCGGCATGCGGCGCTGCAGTTGTCGAGGGTGGCGTTTTCTGCGCCAAATGCGGCGCCAGGATTTTCGACATGGCTGATGCCGAGGCGGCTCCGACCAAGAGCTGGTTTACCCAAGCCAGCAATTTGGACGCTTCCCCAAGCGACACCAGAAACAGTCCTGATTCCCCAACCCCTGAACCCCAAGAAGGGACGACAGTCTCGGACCGATCCGTTACGTTCTTCCTTGTTACCTGTATCATCATCATGCTGACGGCGTTTGTCTTGTGCTTTATCGCAGATGTTTTTCCACTGTCGTATGATCTTGAGACCAATATCCTTGAAGAATGCGAGACGATCGAAGGGATCGTCTTCTGGGTCTCTCTCCTGCTTTTTGACGGAGCCCTTTACCTGTTTCTGAAGCAACGCGGTTATTGCGAATGCGCTCTGCTGTGTGTCGGACTGGCTGTCGTCTTCTTCTTTTTCTCCTTCACAGTCAGCCATTTTTCCCTTGCACGCGAATGTTCAGAATGGAGAGAGTATCTTCTTGGTTTGCCTGGCTTTTATGCGGAAGGTCTAGGTGCGGAGCCGGTAACCCGTGCTCTGCTCACCAGATCGAATTCCGAGAGAGTTCTGAGCAGGTATTTTCTGATTGCTACCGTTATTTCCGCATTCGTCCTGACCGGAGTCATAGTGTTGCGGAAGGCCATGCGGAAGGAGAATTCAAATCATTAGTTCAACCGATCAAGTGAGGCTGCCGCTTTTTTTGCATTTTGAGGCACTGAAGCAAAAGCAAGAATTCCTGCAATCGCTTACCAAGTGCATGTTGCAGAATAGGAATGTTGGCTTTTCAGAACGTAGTAAAGCGTTCTATCGTGTGATGAACAAGAATACGGGCATCATTGCCATTGGGACGGCAACACTTTCGCATCGGCTCTCAGTATTCAACCACGCAGCAAACCTTCTCGCTGAAATGGAGTGTCAGCGGTATTCCCCTGCTTCCCAGGTGTGAGACCTGATGGCTCTGCGCTATCATCGCCCACAATGTGGTTAATCTGCACCGAGGCCGCCTGTTCCTAAGCTGGCCTTAAACCGAAGACCTGCAGGCAGAAAAGCGGGCTGCAGAAAAAGCTAAGGCGCCTGGATTTGCCCCGATGGCTATCCTTAACTTCGTATAAAGGAGCGTTCAAGTAGTGTCTACGATGGACATCAACACAGAAGGAAAGCGCATCTGCCCGGCTTGCGGCACTGTCGTTGTAGATAGCAGCACATTCTGCATCAGATGCGGCGCCAGGATTTCCGGCATGGTTGAGACCGAAGCAGTTCCAGCCAAGAACTGGTTTACCCAAGCCCACAGCTTGAACGATTCCCAGAACAATACAGGAAACGGAACGAAGTCCTCTGATGCCGCGCCTAAGACAGCGGCAGCAACTGCGGACCGATCCGATTCTTCCGGTTCAACGTTCATCAAGCCGGTCAAGGGGCCAGGAACGGCTTCATTCGGTGGACGATACTCAGGGCAAGCTGCCGTTCCGCCGCCGGCGGAACGAGCCGGGAACGGGGTGCCTGCCGTCAATTCAGAGTCCAGGTGCAAAAAGTGTGGGACCATCGTCTCCAAGGGCACGGTGTTGTGTTGGAAGTGCGCTTCGGCTTCCCCCGAAACCGAAGCAACGGTTCCGTCTGTGGCGGCAGGTATGGTCGGTGCAGGCACTGCTGTGGAACGGATCGAAAAGACCTCTGCCTCCAGGGGCTTCTTCTCCATGCACAAAAAGCTCGTTCTCATCACTGCGGCGGTATGCGTGGTTCTGATCGGATGCCTCGTCTTGTTCTTCAGCGGCGTGGTTCAAACAAATCCAGTCGACAAGTTCAGTAAGCAGATGCAGAACAATCAGTACAGCGACGCACAGGAATCCAATTTCTCCGGCCATGCCGGTGATTCTGCCGACACAGGAGGGCCACCAGCGACCGTACCAACAGAAGTACCAACACCTGAACCCACCATAGACCCGACACTCAAAGAGCTTATTGAGAATCCAGAGTTTCCTAAGAAAAACTGGGTATCAAAGTTGTCCAAAGACTGTGATAGGGTTTTATCCAGAGGCTTAGACAGCGACGGAACCCTTCTTGAATTAGTCGGTTATCAGGAAGAAAGTGTGCATGGTTTTACGATTAAAATTGGAGTAATAAAGAACGGCGAATGGCTTATAACTCCTACAGATCAGTCTCCGTTTTTGATGTCTGACGGACGTTTTCCAGACAGGCAAGACTTGCTTAAGTTAGAGACGAAATATGTCTATTTTATTGACGGCGGATGTTTTCTATTGAACATTCCAGAATGCTGCGCAATAATACTAAATTGTAACACTCTTGAAAGCAGACAGTCTTTTAAGAAATCAGATGCAACTCCGATAGTATCAAATGACGCCTTTATTCCAAGTGAGCCGAATAGTGTTCCGAATTTTGAATATGACCAAAAGGACCTAGGCTACTTTTATGATTATGTAATACCGACTGATGAGGGAAAATGCATATATACAGCGAGAACAAATAACGGATATGATGAGGGTATATACTATATCGACATTAGTACTCTGGAGAGTAGGCGCATAATGGAGCTTCCGCATTCGGGTACAATCGGTGATATTTTTGACCATTATATACCGGCGTCAATCGGAAGACTCAGTGAAGGCTTATTCTGCACTTATCTGTATGATGATTATGGAAGAAAACATATAGAGTTTTATGACATTAATGGAATCAAAGTGATTAGTCTCAATGACTATGACTTCCGCTTTATTAAGTGGACGACAGAATCAGGTCTTCATTTTGAGGATGGACTATTCTGTTTTATTGCCGCGAATGAGTTAGGAACCGAGTATAAAATAACGATAAACCGTTTAGGTGAGATTGTTAACGAGGAAGAATACTACGAGCCTATGTTTTGATTCCACCTAATTAAACTTCTGAAACTAATCATCGTCGCCAATTCCGACACATTCAAAGGACCTGCCTCATACGCAGAAAACGGTGTAGAAACACGGCGAGAATATCCTATTTCGCTAACTATGGCCTGCCGATGCGCCGTCCCATTGCTCTGGCGTTTTCCCTCCCCGACCTGCCCTTTGCGTTTATCATAGCAAGTTCTGATTGGCTGAATAACCCCCTGCCTCTCTCATAGTGATAGGCTTTCCCTGCAGGCAGAAAAGCGGGCTGTCGAACAAGCTGGGGCTTGATCCGCTTTCGACGGTTATCCCTAAACTTCGTACTAAGGAGCGTTCAAGCTATGTCTACAATGGACCTGAACATGGAAGAAAGAAGTTTCTGCCCAGCGTGCGGCGCTGCCGTTGTAGATGGCGGCGTGTTCTGCGCTAGATGCGGCGCCAGGATTTCGGGCATGGCTGAGGCCGAGGCGGCTCCGACCAATAACTGGTTTGCCCAAGCTAGCAACCTAGATGGTTCCCAGAACAATGCAGGAAACGGAACGAAGTCCTCTGATGCCACGCCTAAGACAGCGGCAACAGCTTCGGACCGATCCGCATCTTCTGATTCGACGTTCATCAAGCCGGTCAAGGGGCCAGGAACGGCTTCATCCGGTGGACGATACTCAGGGCAAGCTGCCGCCCCGCCGCCGACGGAAAGAGTTGGGAACGGGGCGCCTGCCGCCAGGTCAGAGTCCAGGTGCAAAAAGTGCGGGACCGTCGTTCCCAAGGGCACGACTCTGTGTTGGAAGTGCGCATCGGCTTCCACCGAATCCAATACACAAGCGTCGTCTGCGGCGTCGGGTATGGCTGGTGCTGCGGGTGCAGCGGGATCTGCGAAAGCGCGTACTGCTATGGGATCAGCTGAAAAGGCCTCTGCCCCCAGGGGCTTCTTCTCCATGCATAAAAAGCTCGTTTTCATCGCTGCGGCGGTATGCGTGGTTCTGATCGGATGCCTCGTCTTGTTCTTCAGCGGCGTGGTTCAAACAAATCCGGTCGACAAGTTCAGTAAGCAGGTGCAGAATAATCAGTACAGCGACGCGCTGGAAACCTATTTCGCCAGCATTGCCGGTGATTCCGCAAAAGAGGTCGCTACTTCCGATTTTCTCAAGCAGCACCTCGAGGATGCGTGGCGCGGATACTTGGATGAAACCATCTCCAAATCCGACTTTGAGGGCGTTCTGAAAACCGTCCAGCGGATCGACGAAAAGATCGGTCTTCTTGGGAGAACACTGACTGAGATTGCCGCCAACTATCCGGAAGTCGCCACCTCCAAGGCAGCGTACCAAAACGGCGTCGATGAATTTGAAAATGGGAATTATGAAGCTGCTATGGCAGCCTTTTCCCATGTTCAAGCCGCAGACGAAAAGAACTACAACAAGGCCCAGGATCAGTATCTTCAAGCCAAAAATCTGTATATCGATTCGATCCTTGCATCTGCAAACGAAAAACTGATCGGCGGCAACTATGATGGTGCGCTGGATATCCTAATGACTGCGGAGAGGACGGTAGGCACCGAAAGTCGATTCAACGACATGCGAAGCAGAATCGTAACGGCAGATTTCGAGTCGAAAATGCGCTCTGCCGCCGACGCAGGAGATTTCACTTATATGAGCGCCGTCTACAACGACGCACTCGAAAACGATGCATGCAGGGTTTCTGCAGAAATGACCGGTCTATATTCAGACCAGCAGCGAAAATTCAGGCAGGATATCATTGATCGCTCCATCACGGCATACAAGAGCGAAGGCTATGAAGCTGCTATCCCGATCATCAGCGAAGGATTGACTGTACTGCCGCAGGATGAAAATCTTCTGAAGTACGACAAGCTATACAAATCATGCGTACCCGTGGATCTTACGAATATCACAGAGCTATCCAGAAGCAGCAGTTATCCATCAATGAGCAGCACTTCAAACATTTCAGATATTTACGGGAATGAATACACAGGTGCCATATACTACAACGAAATTCACAACCTCACCATAGAGTATTATCTTAATGGGCTGTATTCCGAATTCTCGTTTTCTTGCTTTGCTGACGCAAAAATGGGAGAAAGCAAAACTGTAAAATTTTCAGTTACTGCTGATGATATTGAGATATTCACTACCGATTACATGAATCGCAGAAGTGACATAATAAGCACAACTTTAAATGTGAGCAATGTCAGGGTGTTGAGTATAAACTGGCATAGCCCTGACGAGGAGTACTTTGATTGGTTTGGTCCATATTATTTGGGGAGTTCCCATTTATATCTCATCAATCCCACTTTAATGCGTTCGCTCACCGACTCGGATCTTCGGAGTTGATAGCTGTTCATGCAGCCCATGACAAACCGTCAGGCGTTCAACCAAAGGAAAAGAGAGAACTGGCGCCATTCCGATGATGTGACCTGCTACCAGTTAATCAGAAAATGAATAACTGAACCGTTTTTTCGGCTGGTAGCTTCGGCTACCAGCCGCTTTTATGCGAGACCTTCCCGAAAAGTAAGCGTCAAATAAACCGGCGGATTGAAGGCTCCCTCCAAGTGTGAGAGAATGATCACGGACCCCTGCAGGCAGCGAGTAAGCGGGTGAGTCTACAGGAGTCTATGTTTGAGCCAGGTTGTGCCATGGACAAACATGGACAAATCGAGACGGAGGAAAAGGAAGTGACCGAGCTAACGATCCGGGGAGCGCGGAAGCAGAAGAACCTTCTGGAATGGAGCCGCCGGGTGGCAGAATGCCGCGGGAGCGGCGTATCGGTAAGCCGGTGGTGTGCAGATCACGGCGTCAACCGGAAGACATACTACACTTGGCAAAAGAAAGTGTTTGCCGCGATGATCGAACAGCAGGAATTGCAGATGATGGAAGCCGCGGAGCCGGAAAGCCGGTTTGTAGAATTGCCTT
>JAEEGL012312968.1_pt1 | contig 15317 bp, 11 predicted proteins | sample 9134231 | NCBI WGS metagenome assembly JAEEGL01 (sample SAMN16246548, study PRJNA631951) | gut metagenome | biome: gut microbiome; feature: rumen; material: fiber-attached | host: Bos | place: Iran: Karaj | collected 2018-10 | reverse complement strand
TGTAACTAAATTCATATAGTAGAAACTCAGTTCTGTAAGTTCCGAAATCTGTGATTGAATAAAAATAGTTGATTTCTTTGGATCTAAGCCAACAGATAAGTAATCTAAGGCTACTTCTATGATATTCTGTCTGACTTTTTCAGGATGGTCGGCATTGTCTGTAAGTGCCTGAGCGTCAGCTATCATTATTAGTATTTTATCAAATTCCCCAGAATTCTGAAGCTGAACTCTGGGTCTGAGAGAACCGACATAATGCCCTATGTGAAGTTTCCCTGTTGGTCTGTCGCCAGTAAGTATAATTTTGGGCATATAAGAACTCCTTGAGAAAGAATGATTTTTTAGAAACTCCAATATACAACAATGTGGCTATAGTGGCAATCAATTATTTTACTCACCGTCTAACACTTTCCAACTTATCAGAGCTTGTCCGAAAACTTGAAATCTGCCATAAAATTAGAAGTGCTTTTTTGTTGTCTACCCATTGTCATAATCGTATAGCTTTCAGAACTAAAGCCCATACGCTATACTCTTTATGACAAATGTGTAGCCAATTAGCGCAATCTAATTATTGAATCAAAACCTAGTTTTCGGACTGCCTCATCAGAGAGAAAAAATATATATCATCATAAATAAATATCTTTCCGATATGTACAAATGACTAATTATTTAGTAAAATGATTTATATTGATTTAAGGAAGGTTATTGCATGCTTTTCGATGACGGTAATGAACCGGATGAATTAGAAGAAGATGAAGACCTCAATGAAGAAGAAGAGGACGATGAAGATGAGTCCGAGACCATTACCCAGAAGGTAATTGGCTGGTTATGGTTCTTCTTTAAGCTGGGATTCGTTTTCAGCGTAATTGCTATAATTATAATTACTGGCGCGGTAATAGGTATTGTTAAAGGTTTTTCTGAAAAGATTCCTATTATTTCTGACAGTTCTTATAGACCTAATCTTACAACACAGGTATATGACTGTAACGGTAAGATTCTGGCCAGGCTCCATGCTGAAGAAAACAGAACTAGGATTCTTTCTAGTCAAGAAATACCAGACAATATGAAGCATGCAATTGTTGCTATAGAAGATGAACGTTTTTATCAGCATTATGGAATAGATATCATCGGTATTACTCGTGCGATGATAAGTAATATTAAAGCTGGCGGAGTGAAGCAGGGGGCTTCAACTCTTACTCAGCAGCTTGTTAAAAATGCTTTTCTTACCAGCGAAAAAACATTTAAACGTAAGGCAATTGAAGCAATGATGGCTTTTCAGCTGGAAAGAAAATACTCAAAAGATGAAATTATTACTCTTTATTTGAATGAAATTTATTTCGGTCATGGGGCTTATGGTCTAGCTGCTGCTTCTGAAATCTATTTTGGGAAAAAAGACCCCAAAGATATGACTATTTGCGAATGCGCTATGTTAGCAAGCATTCCAAAGAGCCCTACAAAGTATGAACCAGTAAAACATCCTAAAGATAATAAAGAACGACGCAGTTTAGTTCTTTCAAAAATGGTTGAACTTGGTTTCATTACTCCTGATCAGTATACAGAGGCTAAAAATGAAGAACCAGTTCTAGCAAAAATGAAAGAAGAAGAAATAAAAGCTCCGTATTTTACCACTTATGTTCGCGACAAACTTCTTGAAAAATATGGTGCAAACGTTGTTTATAATGGTGGCTTGAAAGTCTATACAACAATAGATATGGAATTGCAGGAATATGCAGAACAGGCTATGGCGTCTGCAGCAATATTCATTCAGAATCCAATAGATAAAGAGCCGGATTTGAATGGCTCTCTTGTTTGTCTGAACCCCAAAAATGGTCACATATTAGCAATGTATGGCGGACGTGATTTTAGTAAATCACAGTTTAACAGAGTTACTCAGGCCTATCGTCAGCCTGGTTCCTCTTTTAAGCCTTTCGTTTATGCAGCAGCGCTTGAAAATGGTTATTTGCCCAATGACACAATTCTAGATGAATATATTTCTTATACTAACCCATGGACAAAGCAGGTTTGGGCTCCGAGAAACTCTGATCATAAGTTTCATGGTTATGTAACTCTAATGAGAGCTTTGGCAAAGAGTTATAACGTTCCTGCCGTCAAGCTTATTGACAAGTTAACTCCTGCAAAAGTTATTAAAATGGCTAAGAAAATGGGAATCAGTTCTCAAATGGAACCGAACCTTTCATTAGCTCTTGGTTCTGGACAGTTTACTCCTTTGGAAATGGCTTCTGCATATGGTATTTTCGCTAATCTTGGTATTTATTGCCAACCTATTGCTATTACTAAGGTTTGCGATAGAGATGACAATGTGCTGGAAGAAAATAATCCCAAGGCTCAGGAAGTTATGAAGTCCATCAATGCAGCTATGATGTGCGATCTCCTTAAGAATGCTTTGGAAAAGGGGACTGGTTATCGAGCAAAAGTTCAGGGTTGGACTTGTGGCGGTAAAACAGGAACAACTAATGACTATATTGATGCCTGGTTTAATGGTATTTCTCCTAATCTAGTAACTATAGTTCAGTTTGGTTATGATATGCCTAAGACTCTTGGTAAAGGTATGGCCGGCGGTAATGTTTGTGCACCGGTTTGGCATGATTTCATGGAAAAGGCTTTGACAAAATATCCAAAGTCAGATTTCCCTGTTCCAGATGGCGGTGTAAGATGTAAAGTTTGTATCACAACAGGAAAACTTGCTTCTAGTTCCTGCCCCAAGAATGAAATAGTAACTCAGGTTTTCCCAATTGAATCCCAACCTTTGGTTAAGTGTGATCACTACAAGTTTATTGCAAGAAATAATGCAATCACAAGACCTGTAGATGAAAACACTGCTGCTAGTGAACAAGACAATGGTTTTGTAAGTGCTTCTGATTTCTTCAGTGCAAATTATCAGGGAGCATCTGCAAGACCGCAGACTACTGCTCAGCCTGCAGCCGGTAACTGGATACAAAGAACTTCAACTACTCCTGATAACACTTCTAGTGGAATCAGAGAACCTGGTATTTTTATTCCTCAAAACTCTGCACCTGCAAAGAGTAATTCTGGAGTTATTTTTGATACAGATTATCACTAAAATTATCTGATTTATTAGTTAGTTTTAACTTTTTTAATAGAGTCTGCCGATATTAAGCTTATAGTTATATTTTAAAGGTAATTAATATGAGGCAGACTTTTTGTCCTAGATGTGACAATCTATTGAGCCGAAGCGGACATTGTTCTATTTGCGGCTATCAGGTTAAAGTAACATGTCATCACTGTGGGCATCTCAATATTCCTACAGCAAAATATTGTGGTGGCTGTGGCCGAGGGACTACTTTCTCTATAAGATACAGAAAATTACTAAACTCTATTTTTAATCCTTTCCAACAGATAAGATTAAAAAGATTTTTTGGTGGTATTGCATTCGGGACTCTATTAGCTTTATTTGCATTCAGTTCAATGGGAATGAAATACTATGCACCAGAAGCTTTGCCTGAAGAACAGGCTATTGTTCCTGTTCAATATGAAAAATCTGTTTTAAATTCTAATATTATAAAATCTATTGACTCAGATCTTGACGAAATCTGTGCTGATAAAGACAGAAAAAAAATTGCTACTTTAAAAGAATTGTGCCAGATAATGGATGTTATGATAAAGAATCTCAATCATATTGCTCTTAGAATAAATAAGAAAAAATATCCATTAGATAATGCAGAATCATACTTAGAACAGGAACCTTCAATAAAAAAGGCTGAAACGGCTACTAGAGGCAACGCGGCAATTATGTTTTTTGCTTACTTAACAGACTTTTTTGAATTGAAGTATAAAGATTTCGCAAAAGGTTCATCTTATACTGATATTCCAAGGTTCAATATTATGGAAGCTCCATCATCAGCTCTCAAGAACTATGGAATTAATATATCTGCAACAGATGAACGTTTTGGAGTTAATGATGGAATATCATTGGATGAACTTTGTAAAGCGGCTAGACATGTAGCTATTCATGCCGTTCAGAAAGCCAATAAAGAAGCTCCTGATTTAACGGCTCTTCCAGAAATTATTATTGAATAATGACATAAAAAAGCCCTGAATAAAATTCAGGGCTTTTTTAATGCTTAATAACGTTTTACGATAATTTTCTTTGGAGGTGGCGGATCGTTATCTTCGTCATCTCTTTTGTTGTATGGTCTTTTCTGATAGGAAGGCTTAGAATCATAGTCGTCGTCTCGGCGGCGGCTGTAAGGTTTTTGATAACCATCCTGATGCCCGTTATCATCATCTCTATTATAGTTATTACGTCTATAACCATTATTGTCATATTTTCTATAGCCACCGTCTCTTCTATAACCATCTTCTGAATCATTTCTACGGTAACCACTGTCTCTTCTGCTATAGCCTTCAGAATCATCTCTGCGGTAATTGCTTCCTCTTCTGTAACCGCCTTCAGAATCATCTCTGCGATAATTGTTTTCTCTGCGATAGCCATTGTCTCGTCTATAGTTGTCGCCTTCATCTCTTCTATAAGAGTCTTTTCGGTAACTATCTGTGTCATCCCCGAGTTTGCGATAGCTGTTCAGAGCTCTTGTATTTTCTTCAAAGTCTATTTCATCACTTTCATCATCATAGTCTTCATCTGAGAAGTTTCTTCTGTAACCATCATCTCGTCTGTATCCATTGTCTCTTGAATTGTATCTTGGTTTTCTATCAAAACCTGGTGTGTGTAGAGGTGGAAGAATAGTCATATATATTATTGAAGACTTGTATATGACTTCTGATTGGTCTTTAAAACCTAAGGTAACAGAAAACTGGTCATAGGCTTTTAATTTTCCGCGTAAAACTGTTCCGGTTTCAAGAACCATTTCTACTTTTTGATGTTTTTTTCTTGCCTGAGATAAAAACATATTTTGGATTTGTGATTTATATTGAGACATTTTTAGCTCCTACTCGCTATTTTTTCTATATATAAACAATTGCTCTCAGATTGTTTTATTATTAAATTTTTACTTCATGTTGGCAATAGCCTTAGTCTTAGATTGGAGAGCTTGAAGCAGAGAATCTATCTTATTTGCTTCTTGCGCAGAATCTTCAGCAAGACGTTTCATTTCGGCTGCAACAACAGAGAATGCTTTTCCGGCTTCACCTACACGAGCTGCTTCGATTGAAGCATTGAGAGAAAGGAGATTACTTTTTCTTGCTATATTGGTTATAACTCTAATAACATCTTCCATTTGATTTGTTGATGCTTCAAGTTCTTTTAAGTGCGCATTGGTAGCTCTTAAACGTTCTGTAGTAAGCTTCAGAATCTGGAAAGATATTTCAGGAACTGTTCCTAAAAGGGTTCTAAAATCATCTTTGGTTATGATTAAGAATATGGTTTCTTGAACAGTTGCAAGAGTAGCAGAACGAGGCTGTTCGTCTATAATGGCCATATCGCCAACAACAGCACTTTTACCTAAGGAAACAAGAACAGAATCTATTCCCTGACTATTTCTTTTGAGAATGTTTATTTTGCCACTTTTCACTATGTAAAGCGCGTCACCTTTGTCGCCTTCTTTAAAAATAACAGTTTTCGGCGGATAAGTTTGTTCGATGGTAATTGCGGCCAATTCAAACAAAGCCTTTTCAGATAAGCTTCTGAAAAGATCAACCTGCCTAAGAAATTGTATTTTATCTACGTTTGACATAAATAACCAATATCAAAGAAATTTTAATCAATTTAACATTCTTATAGCTCTCTGTCAATGGGTTGAGGTGAAATTTGAGAAATGAGATATTGGTGATATGTGGTATGTGATAGGTGAAAACAGAGAACGGAGAATTGAGAGATTAGGGTGTAGAGGCAGACAGCTGACGAGAGACCTTCTATTCTCCGCACAAGGCTCGTTCTCTCAAAGTTTATTCGTAGGTAGAAATCTTAAGAGACCGCGGAGGAGAATAAGGTCGAACAAGCATGCTGTCCAATTCTAATAAATAGAATAATAGAACCCATGTGAGATGAGAAGTGAGAGAGGATTGGGGATTGTGGAGGTAGTAAAAATTTTTTCTTACTTGTTTTCGAAGAAGTCTTTGCCTGCCTGTAAAACTACATTTGGATTTCTTTCCATACATAAACTTCTTCGCAAGGAGGCAGAGTGGGGATGATTTTTCAAATAACCAAACAGATGTACCCTGAATAAAGGAACGGCAGAAGACCCATGTTCCATAAGCATATCTAGCAGATGATGCCTGAAAATAGGAAATCTTAATTCTGGTTTAAGTAATTCTTCATGGCCTAGAAGTTGCGCATAAAGCCAGGGTTTGCCTACACAACCTCGACCTATCATAAAGCCATCACAGCCGGTTTTTTCATATAGCTCAACTATATGTTCTTCCGATGAAATGTCTCCGTTAGCTATAAATGGAATTGAACCGCTTATTTCTTTTATTCCTTCCAGATATTTCCACTGTGCAGGGCCTGTGTACATTGCCTGCCTTGTTCTGGCGTGCACTGTTATTGCTTTGGCACCAGCTTCAACTACAGCTTTGGCAAATTCTTTAACATTAATAGAATTTTCTGTCCAACCTATTCTGAATTTACAGGTAACAGGCAGTTTTACTGATTTTGAAACTGCTTTTATTATATCGGCCGCTAGTTCAGGTGTTTTCATTAAAGCAGAACCGGCACCGGTTTTGACTACTTTTGAAACAGGGCAGCCCATATTTATGTCTATAATGTCACAGATTTTTAGCGATTCAACGAAAGCAGCAGCTTCGGCCATTAAGTCTGGTTCTGAACCGAATATTTGAACTGCATAGGGGCCTGTGTTTCCGTCGAACTTTATCATTTCGACAGTTTGAGGACTTTTCATGTGAAGAGCTTTGCAGCTTGCCAGTTCTGACACAGAATAACCAGCTCCAAGTCTTGCACATAACTGTCTGAAAGAACCGTCTGTAACCCCAGCCATAGGTGCTAAAACAAGATTATTAGGCAGTTGAACATCGCCAATTTTTAATGGCTTTATTATTCCATTTAATTTATTGTTGGGGGCTGGAATTTGGGCAGATTCATCAAAGGGTGAGGAAGGATTGCCTATCCAGGTAGTTAAATCTGAAAAAGAAGAGGCCATTTATTCTTTTTCACATTCTGTACAAGTTTCGTCCCAAATTTTACAGCAGTTTCTTCCCATGCCTTTACATTTATACAATGCAAGGTCTGACTTCTTAATAAGAATACTCTTTATGCTTGCATGATCCGGGAATGATGCTACGCCAAGTGAAATTGTAACTTTAAGTGCTTTTTCCTGACCAGGGAAGTCATAGGCTTCAACGTTCTTTCTAAGACGTTCGGCTACCATCAAAGCCCCATTAGCATCTGTTTCAGGAAGAATAATAGCAAATTCTTCACCACCGTAACGGGCTGGTATATCTATGGTTTCACGTATGGTCTGTTTGATGATTTTTGCTACTTCCATCAAAACTATATCGCCCTGTTGATGACCATAGGTGTCGTTAAACTTTTTAAAATGGTCAATATCGAATAGAATAAGCGAACAACAGGTATGATAACGTTTGGCTCTGACAAGTTCTTCTTCAAGTCTTGCCTGGAAGTATCTGTGAATGAACAATTTGGTCAAACCATCTGTAATAGCCAATTCATAAAGTCTAGCATGCTCTACCGCCATTGCTGCCTGCTGAGCTAATGCTTCTAGCAATCTCTGGTCTTCATCGTTAAAAGATTCACCATTTATTTTATTAACACCATTGATAACGCCAGTTACTCTGTCTTTTATTTTTAGAGGAACAGAGATTAAAGCATTTATTGATTTTTCGTAATTAGAACTAGTTTCATAACTCTTAAACAGAGGATCTTTATAACCTTCATTAACAATAATACTTTTACCTGTTTTAAGAACAGTACCTGCAACACCTTCACCAATTCTAATCTTAACTGTTGTTTCAGGTTGAATAGTCTGGCTGTCTTTCATGCTGTAAACTATTTTGGTTTCTAATTCATCGGTACCAGAACCAGTTTGTAGCATTATTGAACAGCGTTCAGACTGAATAGCTGTTCCTGCCATTTCAAGAATCTGTTTGATAAGTTTGTCGGTATCACTTTGAAAGTTCATTGCCTGACTAGCTTTGAAAAGAGTTTCTATTTCAAAGATTTTTCTGTCTAAGGCTTTATTGTTAGCTTCTAATGTTGAGAGCATAGAGTTGAAACTATGAGCTAACTGACCAATTTCGTCATTGGAAGTTTCTTGAATTCTATGGCTTAAATCACCTTTTTCAATAACTTGAATACCTCTAATTAAATTATCTAATCCTTTGGTAATAAATTTAGCCAATATTACAGAAAGAATAAGACCAGCTAAGAAACCTATACAGGCAATCAGAATAATATGATTCTTGCTTGTGGCTTTATTATGTTCTAAGCGGTCAAAACCAAATCTTAGAATGACGGTACCGAATTTGGATGTTCCAATTTTAATGGGCGAAATATAGTCTACATATTCCCCTTTTTCTGAAAGAATACGTTCTGTATTCTCAATTTTATCAATTCTATCTTTGAGTGAATCTGGAATAGTTTGTCCTAATTTGCTTTCTGAATCACCTTTAACTTTGTGTGCAAGATATTTCCCGTCTAAATCTAGTACAGAAATTTCTAAAATATCCTGTCCACCTGCGATAATTCTTTCTGTATAAGGAATAAATTCATCATAGGATTGACTAATGATTGGACCCTGACAAGCGATAGCCAAAGTAGAGGACAATAATTCACCAGATTGGTCCATGCCTTCTTGAAGCAGGTTAAATTCACGCTGTGAAGAATTATAGCTGTTTAACGCTACTATAAAGACAACAAGAAGTGCAATACCAAAGATGAACTTTGATTTTATTGAAACACCTATTTTTCTCTCTTCAGAACTATTCACTATTAAACCTGGTTTTATTTATTCTTATGATTTTCTAATGCCTTTAATACTTTTTCTATGCTGTCGTAATCTCGTGGATCAACTTTTACAAAACCTTGAACGTCAGCCAAGTCTTTTAGTATTTCGCGGCCTTCTGGAGTCTTATTGTTTAAACTCAACAGAGCTGATTTGATTTTTTCTCTTAAATCTTGAGGTAAACTTTTTCGGCATACTAAGGGTTCGTTAGAAATATCCTGAGTAGTAGCCAATATGATTAGCTCGTCTCTCTTGCTTTTGTCTTTAAGAGTGTTTCTTGCATCATCATAACAGGCACCGGCATCGTATTTACCTAAAAGAACATTGTAAACTACATTGTCATGTTTTCCTAATGTGTCAACTTCGGCGAAATCTCTGTCTGGATCGATGTTTGCTTCTAACATCATCGCTTTGGGGAATAAGTAAGCTGATGCAGATTCTTTATCAACCCAGGCAAACTTTTTATTTTTGAGATCTCTTAGAGTTCTTATGCCACTATCCTGACGGGCAAGAACAATTCCTCTGTAAGAGGTTGTCCCGTATCTGACCGGTTTACAAAGCATTTCAACTTCGGGATTATTTCTTGCTTCAACAGCACTCATTGAGGCCATCCAAGCAATATCTATTTCTCCTGCTACGAGTTTTTTCAAGATACTTGAATAATCTGGTGCAGTCTGAAGTCTTACTGCTTTGACTCCTATCTTTTCTGCGAGATATTTTAAAAATGCTTCATGTTGAATGACCATTTGAGAAGAATTATTATAAGGAATTCTGCCTAAACGTAAGACTTGATCCTTATAAGGAGATGAACTAGAAGCATTAGAATCTGTTTTAGAAGTATTTGCAGACGGCTGTATGCTGCCTTTCTTTTCATTTGGATCAGTATTCTGTTTGCAGCAGCCAATAAATGAAACTGCCAACAATGATATAAGCATTAATGTAATTAATTTTTTCCCCATTACAAAATATCTCCAAAATAGAACTAATTTAAATTTATACCATAAGTGCTAGCTTTTTATCTACTTTATTTATATCTTTTTGTTTTAATTGTTATTTTTCTTTATAAAAGGAACATCCAGGCTAATTTTAACTTTATTTTTTGTCATTTGACTTTTCACGATAACGTCAGTCATATCATTCAAAAAAGTTAAGTTGGTAATAGGAGGTATTCCTTTATCACGTAATAAGGGTGACTGTAAAAACTGCTGAAGTTGTATGTTCAAATCAGAAGTTCTTAGTCTAAAATATAGATTGCATTCTTTAATAGAAGCAAAATTTCCTTTTTTAGATGGATTTTTAAGTTGATTTAAAGCTTTTTCAGCACCTTCCTGAGTTGATGACAAAATGCAGAAATTATCTATAAGAGCAGCATAAACCCCGTTTTCTCCCAATATAAAGTGGTTAAGTCTTACTAGATCGGCGTCTTTTGTTGGTGTGTCAATTGCTGTTACAAAAACCCCAGTCTGCATGCAAAGATTTTTTAGTTTTGGCAGTATGGATTTTAAATTTTGTGAATTTGGTATTTTTGCAACCCATCTTACATCAGGGAGCATTTTTTCTCCTGTTGGGGTTAAATTGATGTATAACACACTTTCAGTAGCATAATTGGAAATTAAATCTTTTTCAAAATCTAGTCCAGCTGAAGCTATCATTTGCTTTACTACTTTTGTGTTCGGAATTGCTTCCAGTTTTTTCATTACCATTTCTGGTTCTTGTATGCTGTGAGTCTGAGCAAGAAGAATCATAGGCTCGTCATCTATGATATCTTGAATTGTTAGATTGTTTATAGAAATGAAATTATGAAGGTTCCCTTTTTCAGAATCAGCATTAAATCTACCGTAAATACCTTTTTCAGAAATAGAAACGAGACTATATGCATCACTGAATGCTTCTACAACCGGTAGAATATTTTCTTTTATTTTTTCTTTTTCATTCACAGCAAAAGCAGGTAGTTTATTATTAGTTGTATTTATCAACTCTTTTAAATTCTTTATAATTTCAGCAGGATTTACAACCATTTTAAATGTAATTGCCTCTGGAGCTGAGCTAAATTCAGACATCATTTCCTTAAATTTTTCGGAGTGGGTATCAATTAATTTATTTAAGGAGCTCAACTGCTTTTCTGAAAGGTTGTCTTCTGAAAAGAACTTAACAAAGTCAGGTCTTCCAACAAATTCTTTGAACATCAACGCAGCTGTCTTAAGACTTGATTTTTGTTCTGGCCAGCTTTTGGCAATGGCACGTCCTAATCTTCTTAAAAATTCTATGGGACAATTTCCTGGATTACTGATTATTTTGCTGGAATCTGTGACCGAAGTTACTAAACATAATTCTTTTTCTCCGGCAGAAAGCATATCTATAAAGGGTTTTTGTTCTTTATGAGCCAGACATGGCATAGCAATCAGCAACAAAATAATTATACTAATGTACCTGATTTTATTCATATTACCATCAACTCCGATTCCATCTAGTGTACCCTTTATGTTATCACCTCTAGGTTTATATAACAAGATATTTAGGTGATAAGCTTAAAGCTGTGATTTAATCACTTTTCGTGGCCTGTTTCGTATCGCCAGTATTTGTTGTTCTGCGAACTATTGACGAAAGAACTCGATATAGTTGTTGTAAGTTCTAAGGCTTTGCCAATTTCAGAAGAACCATACATGTTTTCCGATTCGTGAATTAATAAATGTACCCATAAAAGCGGCACATTTGGATTTATTTCATGAGTATATAAAGCAAAATTAACATCTTCAATTCCAGAAAAGACTTTCATCCCTTTTGTTTCAGAAGTTCTTGTAAGTGTTTTTGAACTTTTATCAAATTGATAGGTAATTGTTTCTACTTTTGGCTTTTCTCCAGAAGAACCATAAATATATTTATTAAATAGTAAGCCTTTAGGGTGAATTTGAATTAAATCCCCTTGAAAGTTGTCATTAGTATTTTGTGTTATAAAAAGCTGCTTTCTAGTCTTTTGCAAATTAATATAACCATTTTGGGAATCTTCATTTGGATCTTCAAACCTAGGACAGGCAGAAGAAAAATCTCTGCGAATATAATTGATGGCTAGTCTTGCTTCCTGAAGATTTTGCAGATTAACAACTCCGTACATATAATTATAACGGGTATTCGCCATAAATTTATATATCAGCCCAAACATCAATGCTGTAATGATTATACAGATCATCAATTCAACAAAGCTAATACCTTTTTTATTAGAAAAGCAGATTGTCATCATTTATTACCAGAACGGATAGTTGAATTTCTCGATTTCTGTCAGAATCAAGATTTATGTTTGAAGGCATACGGCCCTCAGACCATTTGATTTTCACTGTTACTTTTTTTAATAAGTTGTTTCCAAAATTATTGTACTGGCTGGTAACTGGTTCTACCTTGATATCTCTATAAAAATATGCATTGCAGTAATGGTCTGAGTATTTAAGGTTTTCTTCAAATAAGCCTGAACTTTTCCAGTTCTCGTTATTGGTCTTACTAGTATTGACTTTTATCATTTCGTGCTTGGAATCAGAAATGTTCATTATAGAACCAGAATATTTCTCTAGTTGGTCTACATCTTGAAATTTAGAAGCGTTTGCCCATTCAATGATTTCGTCTGCCAATTCCATAGCTCTTAAATAGTTAACAGAAGAACTTGTTTCGGTTCGGGTTTGAAAAAACATTTTTAAAATAGGAATTCCAGCACATACTATTACTAATAGTGCAATAACTACTTCAACAAGTCCAAAAGCCTGTTTTTTATGTGGAAATAGGCCTTTCAATTTATGATTACTCCCTTTGCTTTTATTTTTTCTTCATCTTCATTCATTTCTTGAGTTTCATTCCCTGCAAATGTATGGATTGGAGGGTCTGGAAAATGTGATATTTTGAGCTTATTGCGGCTCTGGGTATAGTTGATAGAGGTTTTTGGCTGAACAGAAGTATTAGTATTCTGCGTCTTTGTTATTTCAGATTTAGAAACAGTTGTTTCTTTGTATCCTTCTTTGTTCCCGAAGCAAATGTTTAAAAGACTAAGATTTATAATCATTGCAACAGGAACAGTTGCTAAAATCAAAAGCTTATCTTTATTAATCATTCGCTTATTTCTCCTGATTTAATAGCAAAAACAGGTTTAACTTTGCCTATACTGACATGGAAAGGATCGAATTCTTTTCCATCAGAAGTTCTTAGATTCGGTTCCATTATAAGAGGGTCATGCTCTATCAGTATTGTTCCACCTTTGTCTAACCCTCTGCCAGATGGGTCTTGAGTATAGAAATAATCAACAATTAAATTGCCGATTATATGAACATTTTTCTTGCCGTTCAATACTAGACTTCCCTGATTTCTAGGATCTGGGTCTCCAACTTTATTGAATAATGCTGCAAGAGAGGCTTCTATCGTTATTTCCTGATCACCTGAGCCTAGTATGAAATCTCCATGTCTAAGATAGAACCGCACAGAATCACCTTCTGAAACCTCTCTAATTCTGTTGAAGTTCCCGAATGTTATGTTGCCTGTTGCTAGATATATTAGACCTTTGCCGTAGAAGAAGTTTATATCTGTAAGATCCATATCTCCTTTTTCTATATACATTATGCCGTCTACGCAAAGAGTTTTTCTGCCGTTGATTTCTCTGACTCTGTCATCTAAAAATTCTTTTGGGGAAGGGTAGTTGTAACTGGAATTATCAAAATCTACACGCCTGCCAAAGAATTTTCCCTCTGTTTTTTTATTGTTGTTTACCTTTTGAACCGGGTAAATAAATTCATTACTGAAAACTTCTTTTTTTGTTATAGTTTTTCTCTGACCATTTCCATCTATATATTTAGGACCGTTGCCGCTTGCATCAAGCAGAAGAGCATTTATCGGAATGTCGATTGCCTGGCTCATAAGCATATTGTCTGTGAAAAAATTTGAAGAAGAAAAATCTTTGCTAACTTTGGTATTTTGGAAAGTGTTGCCTGAATCTGGTCTCCTGAAAAGTATTGGGACTGGTTCTGGATGAATCTTGTGAGGCTGGTTGTAAAAGGTTAAGCTTTCTTCAAAATCATTGAAATATCCGATTTTGAAAAATCTTAGTTTTACCGGGCCTTCTACAAGAACGGGAGTTGTATTGTTTTCTCCGTATAATCGGAACATTTTACCAACGCGGTAGCGTTCAAGGTTATATGAGATGCCGTTTTTCTGCTTAAAATACCAGTAAACATAAGGCCCCATTTTGTCATTATCGTCATTTTTGTCAGTCAAACCTTTATAAGCTAGAGCAGTAACCCAGCTTTGAGGTTTTGCCATATTGGGAAACTCGTTTTGATCAACTTCCCAAACACCGTTTGCATCAAGATAACCATAGTGGTATTCCCATTTGTTCATACAGGTTTCTAGAATTGTGTTGAAAGTTTCGCAGGCAGAATAATCGTCTACTTCTCTTCCGTCATAGACGCATCTTTTGTAATTTCTTACGTAGTCATCACATATTCTATATGCTGCGGAGTTGTTATTGGTATTTGGCATTGCAGCTTGACATTTAGATTTAAGTGCAGCTCCTACTTGATGTGGTAGATTTGGGTTTTTGGCACAGCCATTTGCTGCGTCGTTTACAAAATCTTCATAGACTTTCTTTACGGCAGTTACATGATAAAAGAGATTCTTAGGCAGTTTAAGCTCAGAAAATTTGACTATATTTGTGTAAAACAAAAACTTGGTAGAGGGATTTCCAGGAAAAGATTTCAAATTCTGGTATTTAAAAATGCTTTTGAAACCGGGCATATTGTTTATTTCATCGAAATATAAATCAAACCAGAGTATGTTTTTATTCCAGTCTTTATCAACGCCTTCTGTATTTTGAGGATAGAGTTCACTGCCCAAGTAGACTCTTGTAATGCGCCCATCTGTTGGCTCTATTCCTTGAATTATAACTCGGCGCTGAGAATTGTTCATGTCTGGCGTATAGTCTTTTACAAAAAGAGCATATTTATCTAAGTTGTGACGCAAATCTACAAGTCTTACATCGTGTCTTTCATGAACTTCTATACCGTTTTCTGGGGAACCTTCTCTGTAGGTTTTAGAATATATATCTATATAAGCATTATAAGCAGATGTAGATTGATAGACGCTTTTCTGGTAGTTTGTTAAAGAAGCACGGCTTTCTATAATTATTTTGTAACCAGATTTATCAGCGATTTCTTTTGTTTCTTCAGGAACATAATTACTTAGTAATGGAATTGTTTGATATAAAGAGGATGAACTTCCGTTTTGGTTTGGGAAAATGCTTCTGAAAGCTTTAAAAATATTCTGACTTTTAGAATTATTAGCTTGAGTCCTTAAAATTGCTAAAACTTCTGTGTTTGCGGATTTTGCTATTTGAATCAGTCTGTTTTGGTCTATATTTCTGGCCAATTGAACAAC
>JAEEGL011460726.1_pt1 | contig 15317 bp, 13 predicted proteins | sample 9134231 | NCBI WGS metagenome assembly JAEEGL01 (sample SAMN16246548, study PRJNA631951) | gut metagenome | biome: gut microbiome; feature: rumen; material: fiber-attached | host: Bos | place: Iran: Karaj | collected 2018-10 | reverse complement strand
CAAGAAAAGAGGAAGAGCAATTCTAGATGTACTGAGAATAAAACTGAGGAAATATAATGAGAAAGATTTCAGTGATTATACCGGTTTACAATACAGAAAAGTACATTGAAGAGTGTGTGGATTCGTTTTTGAGGGAAGAAACGGTTGCAGAAATCATTCTTGTCGAAAGTTTTTCGGAAGATCGTTCCGGTCGGATTTGTGACGAATATGTTTTAAAATATCGGAATGTCAGTGTTGTTCATGAAAAATGTCTGGTTGGCATAGCCCGTAATATTGGACTTGAAAGAGCAACCGGGGAGTATATTTATTTTGCGGACAGTGATGATGTCATCGTTCCGGGTGCACTTGGAAAGATGGTGGAAATTGCCGACAAAAATTGTCTGGATTTTCTTCGCTTCGGAGCAGAGAATTATGCGGATTCGCCGGAATTCGAAGAAGAGGTGGAAGCTCATAGAGGGCAGTATATACCAAAGACCGAGGATGAGGTCGTATTATCCGGCGTGGAAGCGCTAAAAGATTCACTTCTTAAGGGAGAATACACGTCCGCGCCCTGGGCATATCTGTTCAGGCGCACTTTTTTAATAGAACATCCACATCCTTATCCGGACTTAAAAGTACATGAAGATACCTGTACAATTCCCTATATCTGGCTGGATGCAGGAAGGATAAAGAGGGTTAAGGATGTTGTCTATATGCGCCGGATGAGGCCGGGATCATTAAGCCATGACAAGGCGTTGAAGCGTTCCGTGATGATTTATGCAGATGAGTTTGAACGGCTTTTGCACTACTATGACACAGTGTCTTTTGATGAACAAAAAAAGGAAGCTATTATACTTTTGATGAAGCGTGTGTTGATGCATACGCTTCTGGTATCAATGAAGATATCGGAGGAGGATTCGGACGTAAAATTCCGGCTTTTGCAGTTGAAGGAATGTACGGAAAGCTTTGCACCGACAGCGGCAATGGGAGCGTGGATTGAGAATCCAGAGGTGCTGCGTGATGGTGAAGCAGGAGTATATTTCCTTTGACCGGAGAAAATGATGAACGTTTTACTGATTAATCTGAAATCAAAAGGAACCGGAATTCGAACAGTTCCGCAAGGCACTGCCAGACTGGGAGGCATGTTGCTTCGATTTACGCATTTTACGCCGAAATACTTCGATGAACAGATTGAAAAGCTTCCTCCGATAAAAGAGCTTGTAGAGCAGTACAATCCTGCTTTTATCGGCTTTAGTGCCCAAATTGGAACTTGGGAATCTTTGTTTGCACATTTGAAAGAAGTCAGTGATCTTCACATCCCTGTTGTTGTCGGTAATCTGATGGCAACTTATGCTTCTGACGAAATTCTGAAGCGATTCCCATGGGTAAGATGTATGATAGGACGCGCTGAGGTCAGGTCGGAGTTTGATAAAATTCTGAGTCTAGATCCGTCGCTTGATTATCCCGATGATACCGTTTTTGAATCAGCTTCGGACTATAATGGATTTTTCCGTGATCTTCCGATTGAAAAATATGAGGAATTCTGGGTTGAATGCTCTCACGGCTGCATCTGGAAGGCCGACGGGGTTGGCTGCACGTTTTGCGCGATTATGCCAAACGGAGGGTCAAGGGACATCGTTACCAGACCGATGGAATTTGTTTACGAGGATATTACGACATTAACAGACAAGGGCGTAAAGCATATTAAGTTTTCGGATGAGGAATTTCTTTGCATGCCGGTTAAGCGTGTGGTTGAGGTGATTAAGTTCCTGACCGGAAAAGGCATAACCTTTGATTTTGCCACGCGTGTAAATGACATTAACCGTCTTGAAATATACAAAGAAAAGGAACTTCTCGGTGAGGACTCTGATTTGTTTACGATGATGAAAAATGCCGGCTTAATCGGTGTTTATCTCGGAATCGAGTCAGGATCGGACGCGCAGCTTAAACGCCTGCATAAAGGTGTTACAGCAGAAGATAATTTAAGAGCCGTTCGGATTCTTAAACAAAATGGTATTCGTATTGCGGGCGGCTTTATCATGTTTGATCCTCTGATGGAGAACCTTGAAGAGATAAAAGAAAATGTGGCTTTTCTTCGAAGAGCGGAGCTTGTGCCTAAATCACCGTTTGAAGATTTTGTCACCAATCCGGTAAATCGTATGATGGTTCTTCGCGGAGCACCAATGCAGATCGAAATGGAAAAACTTGGCCTTTTGGGCGCTTTGAAAGAAAATAAGACCATGTATGAATTTCGCTATCTAAGCCCGTGGGTAGCCAGAATAGTGGAGCTTTTTGAAGAGTGGGACAGGGATGCCGGAACTGCTAAGCTTTATCGAATCAAGCTTATCGTTTCCCTTGTGGGGGATGAGATGGAGACTGGACTTTCGCGCGAGATGGAGAAGAAAGTCTGTGATACGTTTTTTGAGATCAAAAATATGAACCTGGAAATTTGCGAAAAACTGGTGGATCAGGCACTTGAGCTTAAACAGTCCGGGGCTGATCCTTCAAAACTTAAGATTCCAAAGGAAATGTGGGAAAAATACGACAGAATTCTGGATTCAATCAGAGAAGAAGGTATTCTTTAGATTACTTATATTAAGAAAGGAGAAGACAGGCTGAGAAGAGATCAGCCCGGGATAAAGACAATGGAAGAAGCGCGATTAACACAAAGACTGATGTTCAGACTGTTGCTGGCACAGATCCTGCTGGCATCAGTCGGAAGCATAAACGGGATAGTATCAAGCCTTTTTGCAGGCAATTTCGTCGGCGTCAAGGCGATGTCTGCCGTGGGACTCTATTCACCGGTAAGCCTTGCACTGAGCGCTCTTAACACCATGATAGTTGGCGGGGCGACGATAATTTGCGGTGGGCATATCGGAAGAAATGATAAGGACGGTATCCATAACGTGTTTGTCCTTGATACAGTGATAGCAGGTGCTTTTGCCCTGCTTGTGATTGTGGGACATCTGGTCTTTGGTCTTGCCGGGAATGTTATCTCCATTTCCGGAGATCCTGAGATTAGTCGGATGCTCTCAATGTATGTTCTGGGACAGGCCCTCGGTGTATTCCCTCTGGTGATGGGAAGCCAGCTCTCAGCTTTTCTTTCTCTGGATAATAAAGCGAAGCGAACGATGACAGCCAGCTTTGTTTATATCGTGATCAATTTTGTCCTGAATTATCTCTTTGTCGGTGTGATGAGGCTTGAGGCTCTGGGGCTTGCTCTCGCTCCCTCCATCGGACTGTGGGCATATTTTCTCATACAGGCTCCGTGCTTTATGAAAAAAGATTCGCCCATGCACTTTGATCTTAAGGGCCTTAACTGGAAGGAGGCCGGGAGCATGTTAAAGATCGGGGTGCCGGGAGCTGCAGGCACCGCATACAACGCCATCAGAGGTATCATTGTAAACTCGCTGATCATTGCATCTGTGGGAACCGTGGGAATATCGGCCTTTACGGCAGTCAATTCTTTTCTTTCACTGTTCTGGGCCATTCCAGGAGGAATGTTGGTGGTGTCCAGAATGCTGACAAGCGTCAGTGTCGGAGAAGAAGATCGTAAATCCCTTATAGATGTCATGCGGACAGCTCTGTTCAATTTTATCCCGCTCCTTACTGCGATATCTGTCCTGATCATGCTTTTGGCCGAGCCGCTTACGAGACTGTATTACAGAGACCCTTCGGATCCGGTCTATTTGATGACAGTCATGGGATTTCGGATACTCCCGTACTGCATGCCACTTAGCATAATTATGACGCATTTCTCAAACTACTGGCAGGCATCCAACAGAAGCATTCCGGTCCACATCCTTTCTTTTCTTGACGGAGTGGTGGGTGTTGTAGTCTTTACAATGCTCCTTATAGGAAGGGTGGGACTGACCGGCGTATACACTGCAAATGTGCTGAACGGTTTCATCGCTCCGGTATTCGTTCTCATCTACGCCTGTATCTATAATAAGCATTTTCCGAAGGGGCTCGACGAGCTCATGTCGGTGCCGCCGGATTTCGGAGTACCGGTAAACGGGCGTATAGATGTCAATCTGAAGAGTATGGATGACGTCATAGGTATCTCCAGTGATCTGCAGGGATTCTGCATGGATAAAGGCATTGACAAGAGAAGGGGCATGTATGCGAGCCTGTGCCTTGAAGAGATGGCTGGAAATATCATGGCGCATGGCATGACTGCCGACAAGAAGCATCATAGCGTCACCCTTTGCCTGGCCTGCAAGCCCGAAGCGCTTATCATGTCAATAAAGGATGACTGCCAACCCTTCGATATAGAGGAGAAGCTTAAGATGATGGATCAGGAGGATAAGACCAAAAATATCGGTATCCGTCTGGTTCAGGCTCTGGCTTCAGAGCTTCACTACCAGAACGTTCTTGGCCTCAATGTCCTTACTATAAAGCTTGACGCGAATCCTCAGTGAAGCCATACTATTAGTTGCTAATAATACCTTGAAGAGAAAAGGGCAATTGTGGTATATTACTTGTAATGTTTTTTAAGACACTTCTTAGAAGAGATTCTAGGAAGTGTCTTTTTTACTTGGAATTTCCTTCCTCATAACCTGGGTTAGTCGTCAAAAACTCAAAGGAGGAAGAGAAAAATGGCTAAAGTTATAGCAATCGCAAATCAGAAAGGTACGGGTAAGACCACAACCGCTGTCAATCTTGGAACAGGTCTTGCATCTAAGGGGAAGAAGGTCCTTCTCATAGACGGAGATCCATTATGCCGAATTCGGCATAATGGATCTTGTTCCGAAATAATAGTTATTCCGAAGATTTCTATATATGCGGATTAAACTGAATTGCTTTAAGAAATTCTTCGGAATAACTTTATCATCGTGCGACTATATTAGTCCGGCCAACTTACGTATCATTTCTTCATCATTTTCATCCCATACCGGTGTCTCCTCGGGGATACCTATATCAGCGGTTGCTTTTTCAATGGCTTTACGCTTCATTTCGGTATCTGCATATGCGTATACACGAGTGGTTTCCTCTGAACTGTGCCCCCAGAAATTCACTAAGGACACTCAAGGGCATTCCGCTTCTGTACAAATGAATTGCTCGAGTGTGCCGTAGAAAATCCCAAATTTGGGATTTTCTTCGCAGAACCCGTGCAAGCGGGTGGTACAGGGATGGAGTTCCTATTGAAACAATAGCTGTAATACTGGGGCACTCAGATACAAAGACAACCCGGAAGTCATATGCAAGTCCATCTGTTGGAATGTTAAGGGAACAGATGAATGCAGGTGATGGCGAAGAACAACATGTCCCCGAAGAAAAACAATTGTGGCAAAATGATGAAGAACTGGCACGACTGTGTGGTATAAGATGAGATTATTATGCGCATCTTTTTGTGGAAAGCCAGTATTCATCAGTGCTCTGAGAGAAAGGTGCGCATAAGTAATTCCGTCGGATAAGCTGGTTTATGCGACTGTTCGCATAATCGAGTGAAAGAAGCATCAGGCCTTTTACCATAGGCCGCAAGAACTTCGTTATGATCAATACAATCAAGGGAGCCAAAGCCAGTGCCATAATCTATTCAATTGTTCAGACAGCAAAGTTAAACAACCTGAGTACGTATTATTATCTGGATTACCTCCTTACCGAGCTTCCAAAGCTCTGTGCAAAAGCTAAAAAAGGAAGTATAGATACGGCAAGCCTGGATCAGTTATTACCCTGGTCCGAGACTTTACCTGAAAACTGCCGTAAACCACGCCGCTGATAAAAAAGCGGCGTTAATTTTTCAGGGGGCGTCTGGTTTGACGCTTACTAAATGTCCCTCAATTAAGACCCTCAATCAAAAACCGCACGAGGGTAGACCCGCAACAACTTTGATTACCCTTTAATATTTCTGAGGAGCTTTCTGTCATAGCAATATCTTTTGTTAATGCCAAGAGTAGAGATTTGGTTTTATTCATATTTGTGGGGATGAGATTATCATAAAATACCCTTGATTGGGGCGTGTGTATTGTGAGGGAATAATTGAGAGCCTAATGTGTGGGTAGAACCTCTATTAAGTACTGTCTTTTCTAGAGTGGAACAAAGATCTCTTATAATTAGACTCACGAATTCAGTAATGAAAAACAATGAGGTGGGGTGCTTCTAAGCAGCTATGCAAGAAATAAGATAATTAATATACTTTTTATTAGCTTTGTTTTATCGGATGATAGATAATATATTTGCCAGGGGATATATTTGTGAACACTCTTTCATGCGACTTGATTCAACATGCGCGCTATTGTTTTGACAAAACGCAAGAATATAGAAAAAGGATATTAACTAAGATGAATAAGGTGAATAATGATTTCATTCGTTGTGAAAATGAGCATTACTACAATTCAAGCAAGTATAAATCTTGTCCTTACTGTATTAAATACGCAGATGAAATAAAGGCTCGTCACTCAAGTGTCATAGTATTTGAAACTCCAGTTCCGGCATCCCAAATGGAATCAAGTAATAAAAATTGGCTGAATAAAAACAAAGCTGGGATGCAAAAGGATCATTCTAACCAGAATTATTCAGCAACAGAGATTATTACGGAGGACGATAAGTGAAAAAATGTTTAAACTGCATGCGTGACATGAACGAGAGTGATCAGGCGTGTCCACATTGTGGTTACAGTAAAGGCATTGATGATACTGAAGTATATCAACTAAAACCCGGAACGCTTCTACAAGGAAGATATATTATTGGCACAATCGTTGGATTTGGTGGATTTGGCGTAGTATACAAAGCGTGGGATACTACGCTTTTCCGTATAGTTGCGGTAAAAGAATACTTCCCAACCATTTATATCACACGTTCTGGCGATTCTGCGGATGTAGTTGTATTCGATAAGAAGAATGAGACGCTATTTGAAAAGGGTAAGAAAGAATTTTTGGATGAGGCTCAGAGCATAGCCAAGTTTAATACTAATACTAACATAGTTCACATATATGATTATTTTGAAACTAATGGAACCGCATATTTTGTCATGGAGTACCTTGATGGGTTCACACTAAAACAATATATAAGTGAAGCTACATCAGCGGGAAAAGTGTTTAGCACTGAATCTGCACTATATATAACAAAAGAAGTGTTAAAGGCACTTGGAGAAACGCACAAAGCTGGGATTATTCATCGCGATATAAAGCCTGCAAACATCCATATACTTCCGGATGGTACTGTAAAAATTTTGGATTTTGGCGCTGCTCGTTTTTATGATGAAACTCATGATAAAACAAGAACTGCAATTATTACGCCTGGCTATGCAGCTCCCGAACAGTATCAACAAAAGAGTAAACAAGGACCCTATACAGACATATATTCTGTCGCTGCAGTTTTATATGAAATGCTAACGGGAATAAAACTGGAAGAGAGCATTTATCGGAAAAATGTGGATGATACTGCATATCCCTCTACTATCAATAAGCGCATACCAGATACGGTAAGTAATGCTGTTATGAGGGCAATTGCAGTACAGCCAGAAATTCGTTACAAAGATACCCAATCATTTTCAGAAGCGTTGGAGTCTAAATCTAAATCTCTAGTTAGAGATGCCAAAAAAGAGATTAGGCACAAAGAGCGTATAAGAAATGCAATAATAGTCGCTGTTTTGGGCATTGTGCTTGCCATTGCCGGATATACATTGACCAGGTACATGACAGATTATAATAATGCTGTGCTGGTAGAAACAGATATTAATTTAATGGCTCCGATCATAGGCGATGATTTAAAAAAATCCGAGGATATGTATAATGCGATGCTATCAGAGTTTATTCGATCATATCCTCAAGTGGCTGTAAAAATAAATTTAGCGTCAAGTGAAGCATACACAGAACTGAGAGAAGATATCAGTTTTGATTTGATTGTTTTTGATAATGAGATTGAGTTCAACAGTAATTATTTGGATGATATAAGTGCTATTTATCAGGAGAGTACTTACGACAAAGACAAATTTCCTTTGCTTGAGCGATGCAAGGAGGAATTTATAGAAACAAAAGCTATTCCATTGTTATTCGAAGTGCCTATAATATATGAAAACCAGCTGTATCCAGATTTGCCTGTAACTGGTGATTATGAAGACTATATTAACAATAAGGTAGGCTTTTTGGGAACTACTTCTGATTATGCAAAAATCCAATCTGATATGCCGGGGGTATATAAGATAAAAGAAGAATTCTTAGCAGAAAAACCGTGCAATGTAAAAATGTGGGTGGGAATAGGCAAAGATTTACCGGACGAAAAGAGAGTGGCAGCTACTAGAATAATAATGTTTTTGCTATCTGATAATGCCCAAGAGGAATTGGCAATTGTAAACGATGAAGGGTTGCCAGTAAATAAAAGTGTGTGGGATGTATTTATCGAGATTAATAATGAGTTTTCTTTTTTGAATGATGCAATGGATAGTATGCATTTTGGCACATAACCTTTAGGAATGTAAAGAAAAATGATTCAAAAGTGTGTGATATGTGATAATGAATATGAAGCGGACGAATGCCCATACTGCGGATTTTCATCAGAAAGATCGGATGAACCCCAGTACCTTGAGGCGGGTTCAACATTGTATAATAGCAGATTTATTATAAGCTGCGCTGTAGGAGCCGGCGGATTTGGCATCACATATTCTGCATGGGATACCCTGTTAAAGCAGCGGGTTGCAATAAAAGAATATTTACCTGGGGAGTTTTCAACCCGAATCAAGGGGGCTTTTGGCGTTACTGTTTATGGCGGTGAGAAGGCAGAACAGTTTAAAAACGGACTGGACAAGTTCGCTGAAGAGAGCAGAAAACTCGCAAAATTCGATGATGTCCCGGGAATTGTTCAAATATATGACTGCTTTCAGGAAAACAATACTGCTTATATCGTAATGGAGTACCTGGAGGGAGAGACATTAGGCGCATATATCGAGAGAGAAGGGAAAATCCCCGTTCAGAGAGTGATAGAAATCATCACACCGATTCTTGATGCGCTGGCCGCTGTCCATAAAGAGGGCATCGTTCATCGTGACATTGCACCAAACAATATCTTTTTGTGCAGTGATGGAAGAGTAAAACTTCTTGATTTTGGTGCTGCCCGGAATGCAACGGGAACACATAGCAAGAGTCTGACAGTTCTCTATAAGGAAGGATTTACTCCTGAAGAGCAGTATTCCAGTAGGGGGAACCAAGGGCCATGGACGGATGTTTATGCTACTGCGGCGACAATGTACAAAGCTATCACAGGAGTTACTCCTGAAGGTGCAATGGCCCGACGTGTTAACGACACTCTTAAGGAACCAAGTAAGCTAGGTGTAAAGATTTCCGCCTCAGTAGAAAATGCCCTTATGAATGCACTTAATGTGGAGTATAAGGCCAGAACCCAGACTGCTTCAGATTATAATGAACAGCTGCATAGTACAAAGCCTGTTAAGCGATCATTTAAGCGCACAAAAACTAAAAGAGTAGGGCGTGTGCCTGTGGGAGTATGGATAACATCGGGCACACTGGCTACGGCTATCTTAGTACTTCTTATCCTATTAAGCGTGGGTATAATAGATTTTTATTCAACCCCTTTTGTAAATCTTTTTGTAGAATCCGGGAAAGCAAGAGTTCTTAATCTTGTCAATATGGAACAGGCTGAAGCGGAGAAGCGTCTGGACAAGATTGGACTGAAGCTGGAGGTTTCCGATACACTCTATAGTAATAGCGTGGCAGAGGGAAGGATAATCAGCCAGGAGATAGAGAAGGGAACCATTGTTGATACAGGAACTTCAGTTGCTGTAATTGTAAGTAAAGGTGCCGAGACAATAATAGTTCCGGATCTGGTTGACTATAAGTGGGAGGAAAAGGAGCCGGAACTTGCTGAATTACATCTAAAATGTGATGTTGTGGAAGAATACAGCATATATGCGCCTGGTTACGTAATTGGTTCATCACCTGCATCTGGAGAATCTATTGTACAGGGAGACACGATAACCGTACATGTCTCAAAAGGAATTGAAGGGATTACAGATACAACGGATGTTGTAGACAATCTTTTGGGAATGAGCGTTGAAGAGGCGCGTGAGTTATTGGCCTTGAAGATGATCTATCTGGTCGTAGGAGACCGGCAGTATGATGACAACATCCCCAAGGATCTTATAATGCAGCAGAGTGTTTCTGCTGGGGAAATCGTAACCTGCGGAGACATAATATACGTAGATATGAGTTTGGGAATAGAACAAAAAGAGGTTCCTGCTCTGGAAGGGATGACTGAAGAAGAGGCGGTGAAAGCGCTAGAAGACCTTTCACTAGCGGCAGTATCGACGATCACAGTTAATAAAGAGGTGGAAGAAGGGACGGTTATTTCCCAGAGCATCGCGGCAGAAACCAGGGTTGATAAATATACACAGATAGAGATCGAGATAGCCAGTCATGGATATGAGATCCCGAGTCTTACAGGAAAAACACAGGCTGAGGCTGAAAGCATATGTCAACAGAATGGATTCCGGTGCACTGTACAGAATGTTTTTGGCGGAGCTGGACAGGTTAAATCCCAATCGCCATCTGCCGGCGAAATAGTCGAGAACCAAGGCACGATAACAATCCAGGTAGGTATTTCTGAGAGCGAGTTTACACAACAGCTAATGACTGAGATTAACAAAAAGAGGTCTTTGCTAGGCTTGCGAAGCCTGTCATTAAATTCATCATGGAGCGCAGCAGCCCAAGACTTGGCAAACACAGGATATGAATCAGTGAAGTTTCAAAATGAGGGCTATGACTTCACATGGGCATATAAGAACAGAGGACTCGCTAATACAGCAGGATGCTTTTGGGCAACTAGAAATAATATGACAACTGTAGCAGATGCGGTTTCTAGGTTACCATGGAAAGAAACGTCATTGGCTGATCCAGGAAAAAGCGTAATAGGAATTGCATACTATGGAACTAGGATAGTGATGTTAATTGGTTAAATATGAGGGAGATATGAATTATTACAGCCTTACTGAAAAAGGGAGCCGGGATAAGAACGAGGATAGTATTGGGATCTATGAGAAAAATGGAGCATATGTTTTTATTGTTGCTGATGGTCTAGGAGGCCACAGTAGGGGCGAAGTTGCTTCGCAAATAGCAATTGACACAGCAAAAGAGATCATTGCTGCTGGAACAAAATTAGATACGTTCTTCGATGTGTATTTTGAAGAATGTGAAAAACGACTTGTTCAAGAGCAGGATAACATTCATAGCCAGAGTGCAATAAAAACCACTGTAGTTATGGGCATTATAAGCAGCAATAGCTTAAGCATTGCTCATGTCGGCGACTCCAGACTATATCTTTTCAGAAAAAATAAGGTTCTAATGCGAACATTGGATCATTCTGTGCCTCAAATGCTGGCTATTGCCGGAGACATAAGTGAAAAGAAAATCCGTAATCATCCTGACAGAAATCGTCTGTTAAAAGTGATGGGCGAAAGACAACTCTTTACACCAGACAAGAAGATTTATGATACGCAGACTATTGAGATGAACGTGCCGGGCGATGCGATTTTGCTCTGTACTGATGGATTTTGGGAATTAATAACAGAGCATGACATGGAGAAGACATTGAAGAGATCAAGTACTGCGCAGGATTGGTGTAATTCTATGATGACAATTATTAATAAAAATGGTCGGAAAAGGGATATGGATAATTATTCTGCCATTTGTATTATGGCATGATAATGATGATATCGTGAGAAGGCAAACATTGAAAGAGGAGTTTAAACAAAATATGAGGATTTTTCCTGGAGCACTCACGGCATGCTCCAGGATGATTATATATAGCGTTATTTAGATGAACTAAGTTCTTACCAAGAAGGATTATAAAACCACTACCGAATAAACAAATAATAAGGTGTTAGTTGGAAAAAGGGTCGTTATCGCAAAATGGGTGTCCTATGGCAAACACTATCACTGCGGCATAATTCGCCACCAACCCATTTTCACACTAACACCAATAATAAAACTGCAAAGCATAATACTATGGTTTTGCTTTTTTTGCTACATAAATGATTATAATAAGTTCTCAAGTGGCATTATGGATCTGAAAGCCATAGGGTGGAGCGTAATACTCAAAACACAGTTATCAAAATTATCTACTTGCAAGATGGCTCGGATAGTATTATTGTACTATTTGTGGGGGTCGTTTGATGGTATTTTTGTTAAAATAAACAATTATGATATTAGAGCATGTTTACAATTTCTCGGCAATTCTATGGCCTGTATAAATATGCTCCAATCAATGCAATTCCCCTTTATAAATTAAATAATAGTAATGTTTGATCTGGCTTGATGTATGTTTTCGGCAAATATAACGTTGCTATTTTGGGCATACCGCCTTACTAAAGAGAGAGAAAATTATGGGACTAACCAATGAAGAAATACAACAGGTATACGAACAAGCCAGGGTAGCACTTCTGATTTCACATCCTGAGTGGATATGTACCATCGAACAGAACTCACTTGTCATCCAACTTAACTGGCAGAATGCAACATACTTTAACGGCAGGGGGGTAACACATGTTGCAAGAGTATACAGACATATTGTCAAAGTATATCCTGATGGAAAGTTTATGACACTTGATGTCCATGTAAATGATGAAAATTCGATTGGCCTTGGAGGAATTGTTCTTTCTCAGGATGCGTTTGCTGGAAAAAGCTGGAATTTTCATTTGGAAAAAGAGTTAGGACATGATAATAATACTGGAGAAACAGGAATACTCACTTACAAGTTCTGCACTTCGGACATTCAAAAACCAGTAAAAGAATACTTCGAGGGACAGGGATTTCAGTATAAGTTCTATTCAGTGGGTGAAGGAATAAAGGCTATCCCTCCTCAGATCAAGATCGCACTAGGGGCGCTTTTCACATTTATAGGTATAGCTTTTGCAGTGGTTGCCTATGCTGTTCTTTATTTGGATCCCTATTCAGAAATGACAGTGACAACAAATGGTGTGAATCAGGTAATATATGCTTATCAGGTGCCGGTGATTGTTAAGATTCTTACGGCACTGTTTCCGGCAATATTTATATTGGTTGGGGTGCTGCTTATAATAAACTTTGTTAAACATGATGTTGTCTGAAGTTATATATGCATTTCATCCCATTCAGATGGTCGTTTGTCAGAAAAATAATATGCTTATTTGATTATTGAGTATATTGTACATAAATAAAACGTAACCACAAACTATAAAGTGAGGGAAAAAAATGAGCAGATTTAATGTTGATACAGATGGTCTTAGATCAGCTGCCGGGCGATGCGATGGTATCAGTAGTAACATTTATAACCTTGGGAATCAGATAAGGGACGTCAAAAACTCCCTCAACGGTGACATGGGGAGATATGGAAGTGTATTAAGTGCATTAGATGCCTGCATATCAAATGCCAGAAGATGTAGTAGTAAGGTTGATACTTTTGGCAATTATGGAGTATGGATTGCAAATCATTATCAGCAGACGGAAGATGGTATTACTGGAAATATTAAGCTTGATAAGTTCGGAAATGTGATTCCAAACATTCCAAACATTCCAAATATTCCATGGTGGTTAGGCTCGCTAAAGCGGAGTAATTTGGCTGATGCACTCGCGCATTTAATAGGTCCATGTCAATTTTTGCCATTTATTTCATCGGGACCGATAAGTGCACTGTCTTTCTTGATAGACGCTCTTTATGGTAAACCGAATGGAGCATCTGGAACAGGTGCAACATTTAAGAATAAGCTCTATAAAGGAACGACCTACAAATGGGATTCTGAAAAGAAGAAGTGGGTTGAGCAGAAAAGAAAAGATGGGAAACCAAATGGCAAACTGGCTAAAGACTATAGCTTTAAGCGGGAGTATGATAGCAAGAATAAAAAATGGGTAGAACCAGAAGAAGTTGAAAGAAAAGGCTGGGGAAAAGTTGAGAAACAGGTAAAGCTTCAAGAGTGGAAAGCAGATGCCCCTAGTGCAGAAGTTTGGGGAACGTCGGGAAAACTTGAAGGCGATTATGGAAAACTTGAAGGAAGCGTAGACGTACTTAAAGCAGAAACCCATGCGGATGCCTATGTGGGACTTATGTCAGCTGGTGGAACAATTGGTGCATCAGCAACAGCGTTTACCGCTACAGGACTGGCACAACTTGGAAATGATAATCTTGGCGGTTATGTTACAGGAACGGTGACAGCCGGAAAAGTTGGAGCTCAAGCCGAAGGTTCAATTGGAATATATGATAAATATGGCAACTTTAAGCCTAATGTAAAAGTCGGTGCGTCTGCGGAAGCCATCGCAGGTGAGATATCAGGAAAAGCAGGTGTCAAGGTTGCAGGTACCGATATCGGCGTATCTGGAAGCCTTAATTATGGAATTGGAGCCCATGCAAATGTTGGATTTGAGGGTGGAAAGTTCCAAGTTGATATTGGAGCAACTTTGGGAGTAGGAGCCAGTGTTAAACTGGAGGTAGATGTATCCGGAACGGTAAATGCAATAGCTGGCGCTGCAAAATCGGCACTCTCCAAATTTAAATTCTGGTAAAAAGTTGTAATTATTAAAAGGAGGCGCAGACACATCTGCGAATAATAATATGGCAAAAAAACTATTACCTATAGGAACAGTTGTAATTTTGAAAGAATCAGACGGAAGAGTAATGATAAGTGGATACCTTCCCGTAACAGAGAGCAGAGCTGATTATGCCTGGGATTACTCAGGATTCAGATTCCCTATCGGATATGTGAATGATAACGAAGTGCTTTGCTTTGATGATGAACAGATTGATACAGTTATCCAGTACGGGTTCAGGGACTACGAGGCAGATGATTTCCTTAGTAAAGTAGAAGAAGGCATGGATGACGTGAAGAAGCAGATCGCGGAGGGAGAATAATATGTTTGATTATAATAAAGTGTTACCCATAGGTACAGTTGTGCTTCTCGAAGGTGCAACAAAGAGACTTATGATTCTCGGTTATCAGAGAACTGCTGCTGATGATCCTGATAAAGTGTATGATTACTGTGGATGTGTGTATCCTGATGGATACCTTAGTCCTGAACAGACGGCAATCTTTAATCATGAGCAGATTGAAAGGATTTATGCCTATGGTCTTCAGAATGACGAGGAAAAAGTATTTCAGGATAAACTTAGGTCTATTATCTCTGGAGAACAGATATAAATTTTTTCACTACTCAACTTATGTTGAATAATTGAATGCTTTTCAGAAGAGGAAAACAAAAAGTACTATGAGCACGATTATCACAGTCTACAGTCATGATGCATTTAAAAGGTTCCTGCTACCGGCAATCAATGATGCCGATTATTCAATACTTTTGGCTGAAAGCCTTTTCAATATTGTTTCGGATATTGAATTACGGCTTGAAGTCAGGGATGGT
>JAEEGL010125049.1_pt1 | contig 15317 bp, 4 predicted proteins | sample 9134231 | NCBI WGS metagenome assembly JAEEGL01 (sample SAMN16246548, study PRJNA631951) | gut metagenome | biome: gut microbiome; feature: rumen; material: fiber-attached | host: Bos | place: Iran: Karaj | collected 2018-10 | reverse complement strand
AGATGATCTTTGAGTAAAATTTAAATTACCATATGTATATGATTTAATTTGAGAAAAGTCTTTACTTTTAGAAAATGAAGGTTCATATTCTTTTTTTCCTTCAAATATTTCATATTGAAATAATTTATTATTTTTATATTTTGAATTAAGAGAAGTTGGTGAAGTTGGTAAAGGAATATGTTTATGAGTAGTTTTATTTTTTTTATTTGATGATATTTTATTTATTTGTTTTGAAAAATGTGAAAAATCTTGTAAGAAAAAATTATTATTTGTTGTATTTATATTTGTTAAATTTCTATTTGTAATACTTATATCAAAATTAGATGAAGTTAAATGATGATGTTCTTCTTTATTTGTTTTAAAAATATCTTTTCCACTTAAGAATATATCAACACTTTTTTCCACTATATTATTATTATTATTGAAATTATTATTATAGTTAAAATTAAAATTGTTGTTATTATGAAAATTTCTTCCTTGTTTATTTTGTTTTTTGGTTTGTTGTTTAGATATTAATTCATTTAGTTTTGAATCTTTTTTTAGATTGTTTTTTTTTAGTTTTTCAAATTTTTGAAATAAAAATTTATTTGGTAAATCTGTATCTATTTCATCTAAAATTAAGTTTTTATTTAAAAAATGATTATTTTTGTTTTGTATATTTTCTGCTCTGTTTGATTTTGATTTTTGATTTTGAATTTCTATTTTTTCATTTGAAAATTTATTTATTATATGTTTTGTATTTTCTTTTTCTTTTTCAATTGTTGATTTTTTATTTTCTTTTAATTGTTCTTCTTCAAGTATTCTTATTTCTTCATCTTTTTTTTTTTTTAATTCTAATAATTTACTAAAATCATTATGAGAAAAAAAACCAAATTTTTTATTATGATTTTTTAAAGTTTCTTTTTTACTATTAAAAATATTTTCAAAATGAAAATTTTTATGATTATTATTATCATTATTCTTATTTTCTCTAATTAATAAATTTCCATTTTCTTCTTTATTATTATTAATAATATTATTATTATTTATATTATGATTATTTTTAGAAATTTTATCAAAATTAAAATAATTATAATTATTAATTATTCTATTATTAATAGATATTTTATTCACAGGTTCCATGAATTTTTCTTTAAATAATATTTTATCATTTGACAATTCTTTAATTTGTTCTAAATTAATTTTTTCATTTTTTTCTTTTGGAGATTCACAAGATGAAGTATTTGAAATAAAATTAGAATCAGCTGAAGTAATAGGATCTTTATTAGTTCTTACTGAATTTGTTACATATCCACTTTCTTTCATTGTATTATTATTTAATGTTATTTCTTCATTATTATAAATTTCTTTATTCAAATTTTTATTATTATTTATTTTATTATTTCTTTTTTCTTTTTCATTTTCTATTTTTTTTTCTGATTCAATTGAATAAATTAATTCTTGTGATAATGTTTCATTCTCATTTTTTTCATTATCACTTTTTTTACTATTTTCTTTATTAAATAAATCTTCTTTACTTTTTTCATTTGAATTTATTGTTTTATCAGTTATCATATTTTCTTCTTCAACTTCTTGAATTGAGTTATTTGTTATTTCTTCTAAATTTGAATTTGTTTTAAATTTTAAAACTAAATTTTCAATTTCAGAATTTATATATTTCATTGTTGCAAAATCTAAATTATTATCTTTACAAAAATTAAAAGCTAATTCAGTTGGATCTGAATCTGGAAAAATTTTTATCTTTTTATATTTTCCTTTTTCAAATTCTAATGTCATTATAAAAAATGGTTGTTCTATTTCTCCTTTTTCTTCTTTGAAAAAGTCAAAAATTTCATTTTTATTATAATTTTTATTATTTTTAATCTCATTTTGAAGTATTTGTTCTTGTTGATTTAAAAAGTTCATATTTTTATTTTTATTATATTTTTCTTCAAAAAATTCATCTTTCATATAGTATTTAAATTAAAAAAATATATTGAATAAAGTTAAATCAAATAAAAGTTTTTTTTAAATAAAAAATTAATAAATTGAAAAAATAATTTTTAAATGAATTTGAAAAGTTTAAATGATTCAAAAAATTTATATGAAGAAATAAAAAAAAAATATCAAGAAATAGAAAATAAATATTCAAAAATTCAAATAGAATTATTAAAAAAAGAAAAAGAATATGAAAAAATAAAATCAGAAAACGATAAATTTAAAAAAAAGAATAATAATGATACATCAAGTGATTATCCTTGGCCAAAAGAATTTTGTGAAAAATGGGAAAATCTTTCAAAAAATTTAATAATGGATTGCTTTGAAAATTGTAGTGAAGATAATTTATTATTAACAAAAATAATTAATTTCACTATTAAAATTGTATATAATATTACAAGAATTTATGTAAATGAAAAAATTATAGATTTATTTAAATGTTTAGGAATATCAAATCCAAATCAAGATGATATTATTTTTTTTTTTGAAAAATTTAAAGTTTTATTGTTTCAAGTTTATTTTAAAACTTTATTTCATTTTAATGATGAAATATATTCAAAAATAATTTCTAAAATTAAAAGTGAAATAGATACTTTAAATATAAATGATAAAAAAATATTTAATTGTAAAGAAATAGAATTAATAAATAAAGATTTAGATTCAAGAGAAATAACAAATTTTTTTAAAGAACTTTTTTCAATATGTACATATATGTATATTCATGAACCAATTTTATACATTGATTTAATTTTTGATACAGATTATTTTTTTTATTCAAAAAAAGATTATATCATAATTGATGGATTTGAAAAAGAAAATGCAGTTTGTGTATTAATTTTAAATCCTCCTATTTTTAAATCAAATTGTTTTTATAGAGATTTAAAACCTTTAGTAAAAATAATTGATAATCCTACTAACGAAATGATTGAAAAATGTAAATATAATCAATTTATTAATGAAAAATCTAAATCTTCAAAAATTATTTCAGTTAAAAAAAATGATATTGAAATTATTAATGATAAAAAAGAATTTTTTGACAAAATTATTAAAACACCAGAAAATATTTCTAATACTAAAGGATTTTTTAATATTAATAATTCAATGATTTCATATAGAAGTTTTATTCCTGTAAAAAATACAAAAATAAAGAATGATATTCAAAAGAAAATAAATAAAAACGGACAATATCAAAATATTTTCTTTAAAAATCTTGAAAAGAGGATAAATAAAAGTTTAAAAAAGAATAAAAATATAAAATCAAATTTAAATACTTTTATAAATAAAACGTGTTTAAAAAAAATTATGAAAAATTCAAGTTTATCAGATTCAGAGAATGAAAAAATTAAAAGAGAAAAGCAAAAAGAATCATCAAGAAATAAAATAATTAAATTACAAAAACAGGTCAAAAATTCAAATTTTTCAAGAAATAATGTAACAATAGATTTTGAAACTCAGTCAAGAAGATATAATATTTCAGATAATATAATAAAAAAAATGATTACTGATTATTCAAGTTATCGTTCAATAAAAGAAAAATTAGCAATTTTTACTAAATTAACTTATGAAAAAAGAAGAACTTATTCAATGAATTTACCTTCAAAAAAATTTTCGAAAAAGAAATTTAATACTATTAATTTAGGAAATAAACATTATAAAAATAATAATTTAACTCATATAATTCAATCTAGAAATTATATTAAGAAAAAACATAGAAAAAAAAATATATCAGAATTTAACCAATTAGGTATTGAAACTAATTTAGATATTTTTTATAAAAAATTTAGTTCTCCAATTATTAGAAATAAAAGTCAAAAGTCAAAAATAAATAAAAGATTTTTAAATGGAAGATATTCAAAAAATATTTTTGCATATTCAAATTCATCTTTAACAAAATATTTTTCTAATATTAATAGTATTTCTGAATCTTTATCTTATAAAAATATTCATACTGTAAATACATTGTTAAATAATAATAAAAAGAAAAAAGTATTATCACAAACTCAACCTTTAAAATTAACTGATGATTATATTACTTTAAATAATGATAATAATTTAAAAAAAGCAGATATTAATGAGAATAATGGAAAAAAACAAATAAATAATAAAAATATTTTATATAAAAATAAAAATAAAAAGAATAAAATGAATAAAATATCTTTATGTAAAAAATCTCATATTTCATATAATGGATTTAATGTAAATACTTTAAAAAAAAATAGATTTAATTCACCATTTCAAAAAAAAATAGATTTTAATGGAATTAATAAAGTTAAAAATACAAATTTATTAAATTGTAATTTAAGTAAAATAAATCAAATTCAAACATATTTCTTCCAATTTCAAAGAGAAGATGAAAAAAAATGATTTATTTTTTCATAATATTATTTATTTATTATAAATAAATTATAAATAATATTATAATTTTTAAAAATGATAATATTATATTTTATTTATTTAAAAATATAAAAAAGGTTTATTTCAAAAATTTTATTAACAAGAATAAACAATATTGAATATTAATTTATTTATTAATAATTTTCCTTTTCTTAATTTAGCTTTTAATTTTCTTTTTATATCTTCATCATTTTTGAAACATTCATAATAAAATATATTTTTATAATAAATAGTCAATCTTAATTATTTTTTTTAAACAATAAATTAAAAGATTTTTGTATTTTTTGAGCTTTAATTTATTAGACATTATTATAATTTAATGTCATTTTTGGTAATGAGTATTTTTGTTCAGAACTATAATTGATTTATCATAAACTAATCAATTATTATAATATTTATTAATTTCAAATTTTTTTTTGATTATCATAATAAATTGAAATTTCCTCATATTTTGAAATGCTCTTTTTCTTGATATCTTAAATTTTGGATTATTTTATTTATTCCATTTTATATTAAGAGATTTTCAGTTATATTGTTATTATTTATTTACTTAATATAAATAAAAATATTTTTTCAAATTTTTATTCTAATAAATCATTAATAAAATTTAAAAAAAAACTAATTTTATTTTTTAAATGGAAATTTTATATAAATTTTAATGTTGAATATATATCAAAAAAGTAGAAAGACTGTAGACTATTTAAAGTTTGAAAATAAGATTTATGAAAACTATAATCATTTCCCGATAGGATTGATATTGATTGAAAGAGATGAAAAAGAATTTAAAGTAGGAATTATTAATAATTATGCTTATGATATTTTTGAATTATATCATGATTCTGATTTTGAAGATTTAAAAATTCAAATGCAAAAATTTAAAAAATGGGAAAATAATAGTTTACAAGATTTAAATCTATATAATTTTATTTTTACCAATAATTCATCAAAAGAATATTGTGGAACTTTTATTTCGTCTTTATCAATGATATATGTTAAAATAAATAATTATAATAATTGCATTTTTTTATCAATTGATAATTATAATGATGAAAGAAAAGATTTACAAGGAAGTTTAGTAAAAAGTTTAAAATATCAATATTTAGTAACTTTATATCATGAATTAAATAATCCTTTAAATGCTTTAATGAATATTTCAGATGATTTTAATTTTGAATCAAATAATGAAGGAAAAAAAGATTTTGATGAAATAAAATTAAAATTAAAACAAATAAATTTATTAGTTTTATTAATTAAAATGTTTATTAAAAATTTTATTTGGTATTTTAGAGTAATATTTGAATTAACTAATAATATCGAAACTAATTCTATATCAAAAATAAATTTAGAATATTTGTTTTCAAAAAATATAAATAAATATAAAAATTTATTTAAATATAAAGAAATAGGATATGAAAAAAATTATAATTTTTTAAGAGATAAATTTATTTTATCTGATTCAAAACATATGAATAATTTTTTTAGTGGCATATTTGTATATTTATATCATATTTTACCCAAAAAAAATGGTTTTACTATTAAACATACAATATTAAAAGAAGATAATTTAAAAATAAATTTTATAAAAATAGTAAAAAATCCTAGTCATAAAGGAAGAAGAAGCTTAATTTTAGAAGACATAGATTTAAATAAAAAAACATTTGACTTTACTCAAAGTGTACAAACAATAGAAATAACAAAAGAATTATTATTAAGATTAAGTAACATGCTTCATTTAAAATTAAAATTTTATTCAGAAACAGATAGTGAAGATTTAATATTAAGTATTATATTAAAATTTTCATATGAAAAAGTAGAAATTCTAGAAGATGATGATATAAATGAATTTACTCCTCAACAGAAATTAATAACATTAAATGGAATCAATAGAACAATTCCAATATATAATAATTGGCAATCATTTATTAATGATGGTCATAATGAAATTGATAATAATTCATCTTCTCAAATTCAAACTTCTTTAACTACAATGAACCTTAATAATACAACAAATACTAATAATATTAATTATAATTATAATATTACTATTTCAGTTCCTAATGAAAATGTTTATAATAATAATTATACACAATATGGTCTTTATACAAATAGTAATATTAAAACTAAAAATTCAGAACAAAATGATATTTTAAAATTAGAAAATGATCCTTTTATTAGAATGACTAAAGAAAATAATCCATTTACTAAAGAAACTAAAACTAATAAATTAAATGATTCTTTTATATCTGGAAGTAATACTGTAATATCTGATATATTAATTAATAAAGATGAAGATGATAATATTTTTTTTAAAAATCATTCTACTCATCATGTAAATATTTATTCATATAATCCATTAAATTATCAAAAAAAATTTGATATTAATTATAATAATAATGTATTAAAATTTAATAAAAAAGCAATTAGTTATGAAAAAAGTAATAAAACAGTAAATGTAAATAATAAAACAATAAATGATAAAAATATGCCAAAAATGTTAAAATATAAAACAAATAAAATAGAGAATGTTAAAATGAAACATTTAAAAAAAAAAAAAATAAAATGTAAATGTAATGATGTATTATTATGTGATGACGAAGAATTTAATTTATCAACAATAAAAAATATGTTAAAAAAATTTAATGTTAATAGTGACTTAAGTACAAATGGACAAGAATGTATAGATGCAATTCTAAAAAAGAAAAAATTAAATTGTAATTGTGATAAAAAACATTATAAATTAATATTATTAGATATGATGATGCCAATTATGAATGGTTTTGATGCTTCAAAAAAAATACAAGAAATGATTGACAAGAATGAAATAAATAATTTAAAAATTGTAATTGTTTCTGCTCATATTGAAGATAATTTAATTAATAGTTTAAAACAATTTAAATGTATTGTTGAAGAAGTTCCTAAACCTTTAAAAAAAAAGAAATTACAGGAAATTTTAAATAATTATTATTTCAAAAATTAAAATATTTGCTTGCATTTTTAGAATATTTTTTGCAAATATTCAACTTTTGTTTAAAGTTGAAATTTAACTTTTGATAAGTAATAAAAGGATAAATTATTATACAAAAAATTTTTTCAAAATTATTTAATATATGAGTTTGTATTTTTATTATATATCATCAGTGATTATATAAAAAGATTAATTATTAATTAAATATAATAATAATAATATTTTTATTTTTTTTTTTCCATTGAAAATATACATGGTGATATAAATCTAAGATTATCAATTTTTATTTTTCTTATATTTTCATTTGATGTTCTAAAATCATTTAAAGTTAAAGAGAATTTTTTTAAATTTAATTCTCTTTTTTTATTTTTTCCAAATTCAGAATCATTTATTTGTTGTTGAAGCAATTCATCAATTTCTTCATCAAATTTATCAAAATTACTTTCTTTTAATTTTTTAATTTTATCAAAAAAATTTTTTAATCTTATTTCATGTGGAATTGTATTTTTTGATTTTTCTTCTTCTATTTTTTTTTGCTCTAAATTTTTTTTCATAATATCATTTTCATCTTCTTTATTTAAATCATAGTTTAAATAAATTTTTAATCCATCTTTTTCAAAAATATATTGTTTAGGTAATTTCCTTTTTTTTATTGGAGTATAAACTTTTTTAATTACTTTTTCTTCTTTTTTAATTTCTTTAATTTCATAATTTCCATTTATTATATCATTTATATTATTCCTTATTTCATTATCATAAAGATCATTTTTATTTTTAAATAAATATGAATTATCATATATTAATTTTCTCATATTTTCATTTTCAATTGCAACTTTTATTATTTTTTCATTTTCTTTCTTTATTTCTTCAACTGGTAAATTTTTAATTTTTTCTTCTTCATAAATTGTAATTTTTTTTGATTTTTCTTTTAAAAAATTCATGTTTTTAAAATATATTTTTCTAAGAAATTGATTTTGTTCTAATGTATTTTTTTTCATATTATTTGAATAATTTGTATATGGATTATTGTCTAATTTTATTAAGTTTTGTTTTCTTTTACTATTAATAAAATTTTCCATTTCTTTTTGTTTTAATAAACGAATTTTTTCCAATCTTTTTCTTTCTTCTTCTTCTTTATTAATTTTTAATTCTTGGCTTTTTTTTGGAGAATATTTTATTTCTTTTTTTGTATTATTTTCTATTTCTTTCTTAAAGGTTTTATTTTTATTTTGATTTATGTTTTTATTTACTTTTTCTTCTTCATCTTCTTCTTCATTATATTCTTCTTCTTCACTTTCATCTTCAAAATTTTCTTTTTTTTCGAATAAGTTTGAATCTAAATATTTGATTTGTTGTATTAATGAATTTCTTCTAATCTCTTTATTTATTTGAAATGATTTTCTTGAGAGTAAATTATTATTTAATGAAGATTTTCTATGACTTAAACTAGAATTTGAAATTAAATTATTTATATTATTTGATTGATTTTCATTATAATAATTATTATTAAAATTTTCAATATTATAATTTTCATTATTATATTTTTCATTATTATTATTATTATTATTATAATTATTATTATTATTATTATAATTATTATTATTATCACTTTTAGTATTATTTTCCTTTAATTTTGCTTCAGATAACTTTTCATTTGTATCATTTATATTTATGAAATTATTAATATCTGTATTATTTGGAAAAATATTTCTATTTCTTTGTTTTATTCCTTTCATATTTTTTCTTTTATCAACTGTTTGTATTAAATTATTATTTAAATTCTTGTTATGATTTTCTTCATTATTTTTTAAAAAGTCTCTTTTAACAAAATCATTAAACTCTGCATCAGTTTTATCTCCTGATTTTTTATAATTATTTTCATATTCTTCTTCACTTTCAATTTCATCTTTAATTCCATTTTTTTCATTATTTTGGAATTCTTTCTTGTTTATTCTTTTAACATATTTTGTATTTTTAATTTTTTTATCATCACTAATATCAAAATCAATTTTATCATGAATTAAATCATTTAAAGTATTTTCTTTCTTTTTTATTTTATTTTGAGAAATATTATTATTACTAAATTTATTAATTAATAAATTTTTATTTAATTCATTTCCATTTTCATAAATTGAAATATTTTTATTATCATCTTCTTCATTTTTAATAGTATAATTATTAGTATTTGTTGTTCTTTTTGTATCAAATAAACTATTTGAATATGTGTTTCTATAACTATTCCAACCATCAGTTAAATTAATTTTGGTATTTTTATTTTCATTTCTTGATATAGTTGAAATTGTTTTATAATTCATATTATTAAAATGATTTTCTGTGTTTCCATTATTAATTATATTACTTATATTTTTATTCTTTAATTTATTTAAATAAAAATTATTATTTGTTAATGAATTGAATGGATTATCATGAGTTTTATTATTTGTATTATAATTTATGTTTGTATTTGTAGAAATATCTTTATATTTTAAATTTTGATTATCATTTAATTTTAAAGATGAATCATTTTGATTTAATAAATTATTTCTTCCAATATTATAATTTTTCATAGTATTAGCCAAATTTTCACTTGGAAATTTTATTTTCCCTTTAGTTTTTTTTTGTATTATTTGTTTTAATAACATACTTTCCTTTTGTTCTAATGTATTATTTGTATTTTTTTTATAATATAATTCATTTAATTTGACTTCATCATTTAATTGATATTTCTTTTTCAAAGTCATAAATAATTCAAAATCACTATTATTAAAATTTTCAATATCATCTTGCTTAGTTTTTAAATTTTTTTCAATACATTCAACAATATTATCTTGTATATTTTTAATTTCATTTTGTAATAAATTAATTACATATTCCTTTTTTATACTATCATTATATTGATTTTTAATTTCGATTTTATGAAATATTGAAAATAAAATCCAATCAAAATATACATTATGGATTATAAATTTTGGTCTTTCAGTTTCTAATTTTTCTACTTTTTGATTTTTTATAGTTTCAATAATATAATTTGCTGTTTTATCTAATATATTATTTGGTATATTATTTAATTCCATTAATAATTCTAATTGTTGTTCAAAATTATATTTTTTCATTTGTTTTTTTATTTTTTCTTTAACTTTTATTTTACCTTTAATATAATTTTCATCATTTAATAATACATCATTTGAAGTATTTAATTGATCAATCAAATCATCTGTTAAATTTTCTTGTCTTAAAAAAATAAAATATTTCATACTTAAAAGAAAATTTTTATGTGTATATTTTCTTTTATTTTTTGAATGTTTATCGATGATTAAATTTTGATTTTTTGGAATTGATATTTGTTTAAAATATTTTTGAAAATATGAATTTGGAAATTGAATTGAATAATTTTTTATATGTTTATTATCTTTATTTATATTTGGAAATTTTTCTTCAATTATTACTTTTTTTAAATTACGCTTTTTATAATTTGAATAATAATTTTCTTCTTCAAATGGTTTTATTGCCCATAGATTTTTCATTTATTATTCTAAAATAAAATGAATTAATATTTTATTTTATTTTTTGTCTTTTATTTGATTTATTTTATTATATTTTTTTTAAATAAACAATAGTAGAAATTTATTAAAAAATAAATATTTTATTTAATTGAGTCAACTATACAAATTTTAAAAATTTGAAAATACTATTAATTTCCAAAAAATTTGAAATTAAATAAATTAATGAATAATTCAATATTAACTCAATCTCAAATATTACAAGATTTTCAGACTGAAAATCAAACAATTCATTCTCAAATAAATCAAAATATTTCATTTTCTCAAGATAAAAGTAAAAATATAAATAAATAACTTTTAAATAGAAAGACATAGAAGATCAAAACACGAACAAAAAGGAAGAAATTATACTTGTGAACATTGTGGAAAAGCATATTTAAGTAAACCTGCTTTAAATAATCATATGAATACAAAACATGCTGAAATTTTAAAAGAATTACATATAGAAAAAAGAAAAAGAGGAAGACCTAGGAAATATGTATTATTTTTATATAATTTTTTAGATTGTTGATAATAATGAAAAGAATAATTATGAAAAATTAAAATTTAATCCTTTTTTTCAAAATTTTAAAAGAGGAAAAAATGATTTAAATAATGAAGTTATTAATATTAAAAATGTTGTAGATATTGTATTTAATAATTTATTTGTAAAATATGGAAAAAATTTTTCAAAAATTATTTATGAACCAAAAGAAAATCCAATATTAAATTATTTATTAAATAACAAAGAATTAGATTTAAAAATATGCGATGATATAATATGTAAATATTTAAATTATATTGAACCTTTTACAAATGAAAATTATTTTATATTTGCTATTAAATTCATTATTTTATTCAGAGAATGTATTAATGTTACCCAAAGAAAAGAGCAAAAGTATATTGAAAAAGAATATACTATTATAGAAAATGCTGAAATTATTCCTGAACAATGTAATGAGTTTTTTTCAAATTTTCTTGAAAAATATAAATTTTTTGATTTTAATGATGAGGATAAAAATGAATTAATTGAAATAATTCAACATTTTTGTTTTTGGCTTTTTATTAATAATTTTACTAAATCTAAGTTAAGTTTGGCTTCTTAAATATCATTTTTTAAATAGTTTTTAAATATTAATCTGACATACATTTGAATATTTTTTTTCATTTATTTTTTAGAATATTTTTTTATCAATTTTTTATTTTATTTTTAAATATTAATTGTTTTTATATTATTAAATATAAAAATTATATGAATAAAATCTAAAAAATGATTTAATAGTATATAAAATTATAGATTTCACCTATATTTATTTAGTGAATTTATTATATCAATTATTATAATTTTTATTTTATTACTTATTATTTGAGTATATTTAGATTTTTAAATTAAATATTTTTTTTTGTAAAATTAAAATTTATGACTGAAAGAACTTTATCAAATATTGTATTAAATATTTATTCAAGTATTCAATCACATTCACCAACAGCAATTTTAATATCATTTATATCTGAAATATTTGAATTATCAAATATGATAATTATTATTGATATTATTTTTAATTATAAAAGGGATTTTATAAATATAACATATCCTTTATATTTTCTATCTCCTGTGTTTTATTTAGAATATTTTTTAAATCATTTTGTAAAAAGTAGTTCAACAAATGATATCTGTAAATCCTTAAATACTGAAGATTTTAAAAATGACCAAATATTTCAAATAATTTCAGAATATTTAAATGATAAAATTTATAATCAAAACTGTTTTTATAATGGAAAAATGATGAAAGTAATTATATTAATAATAATATTAATATGTTTTTCAATACATATAATAAGTTATGATGATATAATTATTTCTTATATAAAATATATCTGTTCACTCATAATTTATTTTTTTTTAAAAACAATGAATTTGGTTATTTTTATTATTTTTAATAGAGAAATTTATCTACAATTATCTGATAATTATGAACAAATTAACTCTGATTTTTTTATAGGTTTAATTTTTTACATACTCTTTAAAATTATATTTTTGATTTTTATGAGTTTGTTTTTTTATGCTTTCTTTAATAATAAATCATATTATTTACATAATCAAAATTATCTTTTACTTGAAATATCCCTACAGGAATTATCTTCATTATTAATAATTTTGAGGTTAAATTTAAAATATTCAATTGTAATTCAATGTATATGGTTATTTTTTTTATTTACTTTTTTGAATCTTAAACTTGAAGATATGATTTTAATAAATCATTCATCCAAATTATATAAATATTATCTTATTTCTTATATTTGTATGATATCAATTTTATTTGGGAGAATAATTAGTTTATTAATTATAAAATACCAAAATGAGCAAAAAGTGTTTAAAGTTTTAGATTTTATAATTATAATATTGTTTTTTATGGTTTTTAGTTATTTATTATATGGAAGAAGTCATAATTTTTCCTTATGTCAAATTGATGATTATTTTCAGAAAAAACATCATTATTTTTATTATGGTATAGCACAAATATATGAACCAATTACTAGTTTTTTTTTAATAAAATATAAACAAGGTAAAATTTCTGGAAAGGAAAAAGAAATTATTGATATTTATATTAGATATTTTAAACATTTTTTATTTAAATCTAAAGATGACTATTTAATAATTGGTGAAATAAAAGATAAATTAATTCCTTTATTTTTAAGAAGAAAGACTAAAAATTCATCATCAATAAATGATGAGGAGAGAGAAAAAATCATTTTTGATATATTAATTTATTTCATTAAATACTTTAAAAAAGGAATAAAAGAAACAAAAGGTATTTTTGAAATAAAAGTAAATGAATTGTTAAATTATTATAAAATTCAACTTTTTTTTATAATGGATGATAAAACTTTTAGAGCTCAATATTTCCTTCAAAATTTGAGATATTCAAAATTATTTTCAAATAGTCCATTAATTGCAAAATGTATTTTTAAATCAATTAGAATGTCTTTATTAGATTTAGAAAAAAAAAGTGAAGATAATTCTATGGGATTTATAATAATATTTCAACAATTAAATAATGAATATTTAAATATATTAAAATGTTTTAAAATAATAATCAATAATTTAGTAGAATCACAATATGAAATATTTAGAATAATAGATTTAAAAAGTTGTGAAATAAAAAAATCATTAGATCATATAATTGAAATAAATAAACATGCAGATGATGAATATAAATTAAGAAATCAATCTGAATATGATAAATTTCAATTAGTAGAAGAAATACTATTTAATGAAACAACTGAGAAAAACTTTGATTATTATGACTATAATGCATTAGATACAGTAGTTGAAAGAAATGACTCTTTTTTAATATTATTTGAAAAAAATGAATTTATAATAAAAAAAGCTCCATTACCTTTTTATGAATATACAAAAAGAAAAACTTCTCATATACAAGAATGTAATTTAAACTCAATTTTTCCAACAGAAATTGCAAAAAATCAAATGAAACTTATAAAAAAACATTTATTAAAAGAAAGACATTATAAAATAGAAACAGTATTTGAAGATATTGATGGTTATATTATTGGTACTAAATTACATTTTTCAATGCTTCCTACTTTTCATGGCGAAATTTATATTACTTGTAAAATTGAACATCAACATGAATATGAACTTGAAAATTATGCTTTATTTGGTAAAGAAAATGCTGCATTGAAATTTGGTATTTTTTTTAGAGATTATTTTGGTATTAGTAGTGAGCATACTTCTATTCATTTGATTAATTTGTTTGGTATTAAAAATTATAATTTTGATGGTAAAGATAAAATTTTTTCTGTTAATTTTTCAAAAATGTATAAATTAATTAAAAAAAATTATGATAAATATTATGGAGGAGGTGTAAATTTAATTTTTGAAGAAAATTTAGAGAAATTCAAAAAAATTTTAGGAAAAGATAGGTCATTTAAATTAGAAATAAAAGTTAAAAATAAATTTAAATCTTTATATGATGATATTTATTTACTTCAATTTATAGTTCATGATTTTTTAAAAACAAGTAAACTACATAAACAATTATCTCAAAAAATGATAGAAACACAAACAGTAATAAATAATAATATATCAATAAGAGATACTGCATCAGTTGCAAGTGCAATTTCTGCAAAAATTCATAATGAAAATTCATGGAATATTACAACTCAAGCTAAAAAAAAAAAAAAAAGTGAATCTAATATTTTTTCAACCATTAGTTTGGGTTATAGTGTTTGTTTAATTATTATGGCAATTTTTATTTGTATTTACACTAAAATTTATTCTAATGGTTTTAAAAATGATTATTTAAATATTTCTATTTTTAGAAAAAATAATGTAGATTTTGTTTGGGGACAATATTGTTTAAGTAATATAATAACTAAAAAAACTAATGGAGATCCTTTTGAAGATTTCTATCAACATT
>JAEEGL014797939.1_pt1 | contig 15318 bp, 10 predicted proteins | sample 9134231 | NCBI WGS metagenome assembly JAEEGL01 (sample SAMN16246548, study PRJNA631951) | gut metagenome | biome: gut microbiome; feature: rumen; material: fiber-attached | host: Bos | place: Iran: Karaj | collected 2018-10 | reverse complement strand
GAAAAACAAACAGACAGGAATATTAAAAAGCTCACGGGTTGAATTAACCTGTGAGCTTAATTTATGTGAGTAATTTTTATTAACCGGATAAGGAATAATTGATTATATTGTCTGTTTTCGGCGGCTTTTCTCTCTCGCTGTATCTGTATACTATCTTCGTTCGAAAATCCGCCGTTTTCATCTTAACTGCTGCGCCCAGTATTATATCACCTTATAAAGAATTTAGTAAAAATCCTTGTGAAATACCTGAACGAAATCGACAGATACAGGAACATTTTTTCAAAGAATCCCGAAACATTTTCCGATATCGCCTCTGCATTTGAATAATCAGCTTCATAGCCGGGGATTTCGCCGTTATTGTCATCAAGGTCATCGCGGTCATAGGCGAGACCGTAAAGAAGCGGCGAAGCAATTGAGAGGATGAAATACTCCCCTGCCGTAACCGGGCCGAAGGTCTTTGCGGCGGCTTTTGTGAAATCCTTGCAGACCGAGTCCGTACCGAGATTCGAGAGTATCTTATTGGCGGCTCCGAGGAACACCCTGTCATTTACCGTTGAGAGATCATCGAGCAGAAGGAAATCCGCGATTTTGAGTATCAGAGTAACCTCTGTGGAATCAAGAGCAAACGGCTCGCATCCCGCGTAATGATAGCTGACTACTTCCGTGGCAACATCCCAGCCGTTAAAATAATCGCTGTCGGGTAAATCGATGCCGTATTCCGCGGCCTTTTCCTTTAGACCGCCCTCGCCGTAAAGAGGCATATCGAGTATATCGACAAGTCCGTTTACCGCCGTATAAACAAGGTCGGAGTAAAACGCATCCTCGGCGACACCGAGTTTTTCGGGTGTCAGCGAGAGCCACAGGCGGTAGCGTATTCCGGCTTTGAAAAAGCCCTTCGCGTATTCGTTAAGCCCCTCTTTCATGGGCGTGAGCTGTTTATCCGTATAGCCGTCAACGGCCTGTGTCAGCGCGTCAAAATCGATTTTATCAATGAATTTTTCGCTGTATGTAATTTTATCACCGGAGAACTCCATATACCTGTATGCGAGAGGATACATCGTCAGCGAGGTGTTTGAGAAATCGGTGATAATGTTGCCGGCGGCGCTCGTGTATGACATGACATCGGAGCCGTGCTCGTGGCCTGTCAGCACGATTTTAATACCGGCGTCTGCGAGCTTTGAAGCCGTGACAGTATGGTTTCTGACTATGAAATTATGGCTGAGAATTCTCTGCAGCGGCATATGGGGCAGAAGATTGTGATGCATCATCAGCACGGGATATCTGCCGTCATCATAAGCTTTTTTTGCCTGAGAAACTATCCAGTCAACTCTGTCTGAGGTGAGTCCGTCCTCGGTGGATTTTGACGGGTCGCAGCTGTCTGCCGCTATGAGGCGGTATTTTTCGCCGAGATCCGCAGTGTATGAAAGAGTACCCTCCTGGGTTTCAAGAGCTTCCGAAAAACCGAAATCGGCGTAAACCTGACGGAAATCCTCATTTTTGAAATCATCCTCGGCTCTGCCGGTATCATGGTTGCCGTTTATCACATAGACCTTCTTACCCGTCTCTTTTTCAAAAGCGCCGAGTTTTGCGGCAACATCAAGGTGCTCCTGCCTTATTATCCTGCCGTTGTCGGCAAGGTCGCCCGCTATAAGCACATAATCAACATCATCGTTTTCCGCGCACTGAGCGAGAAATTCATCAATGATAAATCCGCTCTCATCCTCCATGGCGGCTCTGCGGTTTGCGTAAAAATAAACCTCGTCATCTATATCGCCCTCGAGCTTTTCGCGGGGCTGATTGTAGTGAAGGTCGGAGGCAACGGCGATTCCGAGGCTGTCATCCTTCAATGCGGCGGAACTCACCGTGAAACATGAAGCAATAAAAATGAAAACAAGAATTAAAGAAAGTATCTTTTTCATCATATCATCTCTTTCCGGTTGAATAATCATAAAACAGAAACGGGCGACACAGGTCGCCCGGATTTTATTCAATACCTGTTACGGTAAATATTTGACTTCGATATCGTTTGCCTTGCCGAAATCTGTAACGGCGGTGTTTCTCTCATAGGTCCAGATAGTGAAATCACCGGAGCCTTCAAAATCCGATTTGCTCAGGTCTATATTGTTGCCTCTGAAGGTTACGACCTTGAGATGCTCGCAGCCGGAAAAACAGCTTTTTCCGAATTTTTCAACTGTATCGGGGATATCAATCTGAACGAGCTTCTTGCAGTCGGTAAACGCCTCTTTGCCGATGCTTTTGAGGTGGCGGGCATAAACCATGATAGCTCCGTAAATGCTGGATCCCTTAAAGGCGGCATCCTGAATCTCCTCAAGGAAAGTGGGGAATCTTACTTCCTGAAGTCTGTCGCTGTTTTCAAAAGCGCCTTTTGCAATGACCGTTACATTGGCTCCGCCGAGCTGATCGGGAATTGTCAGCTTTTCCTTGTAATCGTGAGCCGTGTATTTGACTACGGCGGCATTGCCGGCTTCATCTATAATATAGTTGAAGCCCTCATATACCTTGACCTCGTCTTCTTTATAAGTTATTTCCTTGCTTTTGCCGGCAGCCCCTTCTTCCTTACTGCCGCAGGCGGCAAAAAGCGCCACGAGGGTAATTAAACAAACAAGTAAGCAAATCAGTTTTTTCATTATGAATCCTCCTTAAAGACCTGCCTGTGATACTTTGCCGGAATGCTCTTCCCAGGTCTCCGAATAATGATATACCCCTTCGGAATCGGTCACGAAATAATAATACGGTGTATCCTCGGGATAGAGAGCCGCGTTTATCGCCGCCATACCGGGATTGTTGATCGCTCCCGCGGGAAGCCCCTTGCACATGTAGGTGTTATAGTTTTCGCAGTATGTGTAATAGACATCCCCGTCATCAATATAAGGCTTTATGCTCTCTTTCAGATATGAAATCGTGGCGTCGCACTGAAGCTTGGGAAACGACGGCGAATCAAGCCTGTTATGAATTACGCTTGAAACGCGCTTCGCCTCGTCCGAGCCGCCGGATTCTCTCTGAACTATTGACGCAAGAGTAATAATCTCATCAACGCTGTATCCGAGCTGAGATGCTCTCGATTCAATTTCGGGCGTGAGCTTGGACTTTGTATTGTCAAGAAATTTCTTTAACACGGATGACGGATTTTCACCGATGAAAAACTCATAGGTATCCGGAAAAAGATAGCCCTCGAGCAGGAACGCTCTGTCTGCAGGGTTCGGGATATCAAAGCCGTACTCCGTGAGATACTCTGTTTTATTTGTCTCGTCTCTGAATTCCTGCGCCCCGAAAACGCCGTTTTCCTCAAGTTTCAGGGCAATCCTTGAGATTGAATAGCCCTCGGGAAACGTGAGCTTTACAATATTTGAATCGGTCTGCGTTTCACCGGCGGAACCGGATTCCTCCATCTCACGCGTGTCTGAGGTCAGCTCCGGTTTCTTTGCGCATGAGGTAAAAAGCGCAAGCGAAAAAAGCAGGGCAAGAAAGAGAGACAATGATCTTATAAAGTAAATTTTCATATTGTTTTTATACCATAATGAAATTAATAATTCAAGTATAAACTGTTAACAATATCATCCGTCAGTATATCTCCGTTATAAACGGTGACCTTCTCAAGCTGGCACACGGGGAGCTCAACGCTCTGTTCCATAACCGCCTGAAGGAGCTGAGAAACAACGGCTTTTTTATCGGTGAATCCCGTTGATACGCGCAGGCGCTCGCAGAGATTGTCAATCGCCTCATCCGAGAGACCTGTAAGATTCATTCTGCCCCCGGTGTGGTAATAATCATATTTGTCGCAGGTCGCGCCGTCTTTTACGCTCATTACCCATAAGTCGGCTTTGCCCGCTTTGACAGCTTTCTTAAGCCCGGCATAGTCACAGAGAGTGACGGCCGTATTGATCCCCGATTCATTGAGCCTGCGGGCCATATCGTCCGCCGCCGTTTTTTCCGGGGAATCCCCGGTTCCGACACAGTAAAGATTAAGTTTGCCGACGGTATCTTCATAGATTGATTTTACGGGATCGCCTTCAAAATAGGGCTCATTGGCTCCCGGATACTCGGAAAACCTGACGCTCAGCGGCAGATAAACCTTTGTGTAAAAAGATCCGAAGCGCTCGTCAAGGGCATCATAAACGGTGCAGGCCTTCATAATCTGCCTGCGCACTATCTCATCGGGAATCCTTGCCGTATTGACAAAAAGCGATATGTAGCTGTCATTGTCGCTTACGGTGTATTTCAGATTCTTTGACGTGACTGTGCCCATTATTTCATTATCGGCGATAACCGCCGCGACATCCGCCTTTCCGGATGAAACCGCTTTGACCGGGTCGGTTTTCGTCTTGACACAGTCTATAATCTCAAGAGATGAAAAATCCGTATCGTATTCACTGAAATACTTGTTTTTCTTAAGGGAGGTCATATTTGTTCCCTTATCAAAATCCGTTATCATATACGGCCCGCATCCGAGCGAGAGGGTCGTGAAATCCTTGATTGTATCCGCCGCCCCCTTGACATAGTTCGCGGAATAAAACTCCTTTGATACTATGAAAGCGTTGAGAGCCGAAACGGAATTGATATTGCGGGAATTATAAGTAACGGTGCAGGTGTAGTCATCCACCCTCTTGATACCGCTTATTTCTTTTACGGAAATACCGTCGCCGTAATTCTTTTCTATGTATTTTTTCTCATCGGAGGAGCTTTTAATCTCCTTTAGAGCCTCCTTGTAATCCCTGTCATCATAGTAGTATTCTTTGAGGCCCTGGATATCATTGAGATAAAAGTCTTTGAATACCCCGTCATATGTGGCGTCGGCGCAGAGATAATAGAAGAATATTACATCGTCAATGGTGACATTGCTGCCGTCGGAAAAACGCAGGCCTTTTTTTATGGTTACCGTGTATTTCACCTTTTCGCCGGAATACTCATAGGATATACTGCCGGCGGAATTCGTCAGCTTGTTGTCACTGCCTCTTCTCTGAATCCTCATGAACGTCTGATTATTCACGCACAGGTCGCCCGGGGAATCCGCAAAAAAGGGATTGAAATTGCCGGTGATATTTTCCGAAGCTATCTTCAGAGGCCTGTCTTCGCTTTTCTTATCTCTGAAAAGGAATCCTTTTGTAAATACAGCGATACCGGCGGCGGTCAGAAGAAGCAGAAATACTATAAGTCTTAAAGGATGTGATTTTTTCATAATTCTTTCATATGGGCTGTCGCATTTAAGCGAAAAACAAACAGACAGAGTTTATAATCCCTTCGCTGTTTTTACCTTGAAGATTTGATTAATGGGTGTTTCTTTTTAAAGAAAAATAAGGAATAGTTAATTATATTGTCTGTTTTCGGCGGCTTTTCTCACTCGCTGTATCTGTATACTATCTTCGTTCGAAAATCCGCCGTTTTCATCTTAACTGCTAAGCCCCGGGCTGTCGCAATGGCAAGCACCAAATACGACAGCCCTTTCAATTCAAATATTATATTCGGTTTATCAGTCTTTGAAGCCCTCGAAGCCCTTGAATATAGCCTCGGTATAAACATTGTTTTCGCTCTTGTCGTGAAGAGGATACCATACCTGGGCAAAGAAGGGATTGATTGATGCCTCATAGTCATAATCCCAGTAGAACTTCTTGCCTTCGCAGTCGGTCGGGAATTCCTGCGGGCACCAGTGGCCGCCTCTGAGGACAAGGTTGGGGCTCATCATGAATTCATTTCCTCTTGCGCTCTTCCACTTGATGGGCGTATAGAAGTCAACATAATCCGCCTCGGTCGCAAGGCATTCGCCGCCTCTGAAAGCCGCTGCCTTCTTGAAGTCTTCTATTGTGAGATCTTCAACCTTCTTGCTCTCGTCATAGCCGTGATCGAGAACTACAACGTCGGAAGCCGTGGTCTTCTTTGAGGGAATGACAATCTTGAAATCATCCCAGCTCTCGGGAAGCGCGTTATACTCATCGATTGTGCCGTAATATGCGGAAATTCTCTCGGGAATGTTATTCTTTATCCACCACTGTGTGCCGTAGATTTCCTTATTGGCGAGCGATTTCATAAATGTGCTCTTGATCAGCGGAGCGAAGGGCTTTCCGAGGAAAGCAAGTTTGAAATAAGGCTCCACGTGATCCATAAGGGATTTGAAATACTGCTTAACGGGGATGTTTGCTCTGAAGTGGCAGTATTTCTCAAGCTCGTCGCCGTCATAGTACCACTGGCCGTGGAAGTTGCGGGTAATGAACCAGTTGGGCTGGAACATCTTTTTGGGTGAGCCGATACCGATTGTGTCAAGCAGGAGCTGCTCAAACTCGAAGTTTGTGAGTCTGTATTCCTCGCCGGAACCGATGTTGTAGAATCTTCTCCAGAATTCCTCGGGTATATCGTCGCCGCAGACGTTTACCATAAGGCGGGCGGAATCCTCAACAGTCGCCCACTCGAGCACGCCGTTAATGGGCACATGGAACATGATGGGATCCATATTCTTGAGAATATCTGCGTAGAGTATGCCCGACTGACGGCAGGATACCCAGTATTTGAGTCCGCTCTCGGCAAAGATTTCCTCTGCTATAACCTTTGAGCAGGCATAGTGATCGTAAATGCTGATTTTGATCGGGTCTCCGCAGCGTGCCCAGTGAATGGGAGCGTTTCTGTCGCCTGTCTCGGCAACAGTGCCGATATAGACTACCTTTACGGCGTCGGGATTGGGCTGAGCCTTGACGGCGTCAACAACATTGCGCGCCGCAGTGGTGTTTGTGACAACGGTCTTTGTGGGATAGTAGTCCGCGGCGGGAGAAACCATGCCGCCCACGTGAAGAACATAATCCGCTCCGTCAACGCCTCTCTTGACGTCTTCAAAGTTTTTAAGATCGCCCCATACAATCTTGACGGAAGGATCATTGAGATATCCGGCAAACTTTTTCCTGTTCTTTTCGCTGTCGCGGAGAAGAACGTTGATATTGAACTGATCCTTGTGCTTTATGAACTCAAGGAAGCTCTGATAACCCATGTTGCCGGAAGCGCCGGTAAGAAATACTGTTTTTTTCTGTGCCATTGAATAACCCTCCAGATAAAATGATTAGTTTTGAACCATTGATAATAATAACATAAAAATAATACTAAATCAATATTATTTTGTGTATTTTGTTACTGAATAATAATTTTTCTTATCAGATTTTCGGTTTCAATCATTGCCGCCATTTCTTTTTTGTGAGTCTCAACGAATTCGCCGTCATCGCGCACTCTCGATTTTGTGCCTATATCAACACCGAGAAGAGAGAGGTGATATTTCGCATTCACGGGATACTGGCGCGATTCAACCGTTGAGGCAAAAGAGAGAAAATCAGCCATCTGTTTCGCCTTTTCCGGCTCCTTTTTGTAGTTGTCACAGAGCCAGGCAAAAAGGTCGGGATGGAAGTTTGCCATAACTCCCGAATACCCGGCGCAGCCCGCTTCGAGGGATTCGAGCAGTGTCGCTCCGTTTGCGTTGAATATCTTGAGGCCCGTATTCTCTGCCGCCTCAAGCTTTGCGCGGATCTGTGAAATATTGCCGCAAGTATCTTTGATGAATTTAAGCGGGCTTGTTTCACAGCATTTCTTAATCAGAGAAGGTGTCATAAGCCTCTTGTAGGGATAAGGGCACTCATAGATGCCGAATCCCGTATCCGGAAGAGCGGCGACCGCATTCTCATAGTTTCTCATAAAGACGTCTTCGCCCTCGTTTTCACCGGCGAATCTGTTGGCTATGAAAACATAGGCGTCAATGCCCGTGGCTGTAAAAGCCTGCGCCTCTTTTATCTGTGTATCGATATCATCCGCCGTATGGCCGGAAGCGACTATGCTGATTCCCTCCGGCTTATTCTTCATAATGAATTCAAGAAGCTCAAGACGCTCCTCAAAAGAGAGATAAAAAATCTCGCTCGACTGGCAGATTGCGAAGATTCCGCTGACTCCGTTGGTCTTGTAGAAATCAAGCAGCTGCAAAACTCCGTTATAATCGACTTTATTATCATCCGTAAAGGGTGTGAGCATGGTCGGATAAACGCCGTTGTTAATCTCTTTAATCACGGGATTTCCCCTCCTTTTTGCTTCTTTCAATAAGATATCCCCTTACCTCACCGGCAAAATAGAATGAGCCGCACACGAGCACGGTTTCATCATCATCCGCAGTATCAAGGGCGTATTTCACAGCGGATACAGCGTCGGGTATTTCCGATACATCATTGCAGATTTTTTCCGCGCATTCCGCAAGAGCGTGAGCATCGAGCGCCCTGGGCACATCCGCCTGTGTTGCTATCACTCTGTCAGCGAGAGGAAGGACAGTATCAAGGTATTTCTCATAATCCTTATCCGACATTATCGAGCATACCGCCGTTATCTTACCGCCCGTCACGCACTTGCCGGTAAAGTTTCTCAGCGCCGCGGCGCCTTCCTCGTTATGACCGCCGTCAAGTATCACGGAGCATTTCAGATCAAAGAACTCAAGGCGCGCCGGCATCGCGGATTTCTTCAGCGCCGCGCGGAGCGTCTCATCGCCGGCACCGGGCAGGATTGTTTTAACCGCCTCAATTGCGGTGACGGCATTGTAAACCATATGCTCACCGGCGAGAGGCAGAGAATAATCGCTGCCGAGATAAGAGAATACGGTGCCTCTGAGAGATTCGCTCTTAATCTCAACCGAATCTGTCTGCGGGACTGTCAGCGTGCTTCCGGCGGAGTTGCACGCGCTTTCGATTACTTCGAGCGCTTCCGGATTCTGTTTCGGATAAGTTACCGCCGGGCAGCCGGGCTTGATGATACCCGCTTTTTCATAAGCTATCTTTGCAACCGTGTCACCGAGCACTCCCGTGTGATCAAGAGAAACGGAAGTGATAACGGAAACAAGCGGATTTTTGATAATGTTTGTGGCGTCAAATCTTCCGCCGAGGCCTACCTCGAGCACGACATAATCGCAGTGCATTTCCGAAAAATAAAGAAAAGCGGCAGCGGTAATAAATTCAAACTCCGTTACGGTTATATTATTCTCTTCGCTGGCTCTCTTTGCCTTATCAACACACCGGGCAAGATCGGCGGGAGCTATCATTTCCCCGTCAATCTGAATCCTCTCTCTGAAATCTATCACGTAAGGAGAGGTATAAAGCCCTGTCCTGAACCCCGATTCCGTCAGAATCCTCGAGCAGACGGTGCAGACCGACCCTTTGCCGTTGGTGCCCGCGACGTGTATGAATTTAAGCTTATCCTGCGGATTACCGAGTTTCTCACATAAGAGAGAAACCCTCTCAAGACCCGGCTTAATGCCGAATCTCTCGAGGGAATGAACATATTGTATCGCCTGACTGCAATTCATGCTCTTAACCTAACTTTGCAATGCTTTCTCTGAGCATTTCAATCTTTTCGCTGTATTTCGCCGCCGCGTCTCTCTGCGCCTGAACAACATCGGCGGGCGCCTTTGAGACAAACTTCTCATTGTTAAGCTTGCCGTTTACAAAGTCGAGATCCTTCTGAGTCTTTTCGAGCTCTTTTTCAAGGCGCGCTTTTTCCGCCTCAAAGTCAACGAGATCGCCCATCGGGATATAGATCTTCGCGTCTTCCGTAACGATGCTTACGGCGCCTTCTGCGTCAAAGCTGTCGCCGACCTGAGTTTCGGAAGCGCTTGCGAGACGTGACATAAACACTCCCGCTTTCTCGAATGTATCTTTATATGCGGTCGCGATGAATACCTTTGCCTTCTTTGAGGGGGCGACATTCATCTCGGCTCTTCTGTTTCTGATGGCGCGTATGGCGGTCATGATGCGGTTCATCTCCGTCTCTTCCGCACGGAATGAGAGAGCCTCATCATACTTGGGCCAGCTTGAAATCATTATCGACTCGCCCTCATGAGGCAGTGTCTGCCAGATTTCCTCTGTGATAAACGGCATGAAGGGATGAAGCAGTTTGAGAGTGTTTCCGAGAACCCATACAAGAACTCTCTTTGCGTTCACGGCGTTTTCACCGCCCTGCTGAAGGCGGATTTTGGCGAGCTCGATATACCAGTCGCAGAATATATCCCAGATGAAATCATAGAGCTTCTGAACGGCTATGCCGAGCTCAAATCTCTCAAGATTTTCGGTTACTTCCTTCGCAAGGTCGTTAAAGAGGCTTATAACCCATTTATCCTCGAGCGCGAGATCGCCGGGAAGGCCCTCTTCGATTTCCTCATCGCCGATATTCATCAGAACGAATCTCGCGGCATTCCAGAGCTTGTTTGCAAAGTTGCGGCTCGCTCCGACCTTTTCATCGGAGAATCTCATATCATTTCCTGGGCTGTTGCCCGTGGCGAGAGTGAATCTCAGAGCATCGGCGCCGTACTGATCTATGATAACGAGCGGATCAATGCCGTTGCCGAGCGACTTCGACATCTTTCTGCCCTGTGCGTCTCTTACAATACCGTGAATGAATACAGTGTCAAACGGCTGACAGCCCATCTGCTCCATGGAGGAGAATATCATTCTCGCAACCCAGAAGAAGATTATATCATAACCCGTGACAAGTGTACTTGTGGGGAAATAATGATTGAGCTCGGGGGTATCATCCGGCCACCCCATTGTCGAGAAAGGCCAGAGAGCCGATGAGAACCAGGTGTCAAGAGTGTCGGGATCCTGTCTGAGCTTTCCGCCGCACTTCGGGCAGCAGCCGGGCTCCTCTCTCGCAACCGTGATTTCTCCGCAGTCATCGCAGTACCAGGCGGGAATCCTGTGACCCCACCAGAGCTGACGCGAGATGCACCAGTCTTTGATATTTTCCATCCAGTGGAAATAAATCTTATCAAATCTCTCCGGGATGAATTTTGTCTTTCCGCTCTTGACGCATTCGATTGCGGGCTCGGCGAGCGGCTTCATCTTGACGAACCACTGCTTTGAAACTCTCGGCTCAACCGTGGTGTGGCAGCGGTAGCAGGTGCCGACATTGTGGCTGTAATCCTCAATCTTTACAAGAGCGCCCTCGGCCTCAAGATCTTTGACGATTGCTTTTCTGGCCTCGAATCTGTCCATACCGGCGTAGGCGGGATAATCGTCTGTGATATGAGCGTCATCTGTCATCACATTGATAACGGGCAGATTGTGGCGCAGACCGACCTCAAAGTCATTCGGGTCATGAGCGGGAGTGATTTTGACAACGCCCGTACCGAAATCCATCTCAACATAGTCATCGGCGACAACGGGAATTTCCCTGTGAACTATCGGAAGAATAACGGTCTTGCCGATAACATCCTTATATCTCTCATCCTCCGGGTTCACCGCGACGGCGGTATCGCCGAGAAGAGTCTCCGGTCTCGTTGTGGCGAGCTCAAGATATCCGCTGCCGTCCTTGAAGGGATAGCGCAGATGCCAGAAATGGCCGGGCTGATCCTCATACTCAACCTCGGCATCCGAAATGGATGTCAGGCAGTGGGGGCACCAGTTGATGATTCTCTCGCCTCTGTAAATCAGTCCTTTTTCGTAGAGCTTGCAGAATACCTCGCGGACCGCTCTGCTGCAGCCCTCGTCGAGAGTGAAACGCTCTCTGTCCCAGTCGCAGGAGGAGCCCATTTTCTTGAGCTGCTCGATAATCCTGCCGCCGTATGTTTCCTTCCACTTCCAGGCTCTCTCAAGAAATCCCTCTCTGCCGAGATCTTCTTTTGTCAGTCCTTCCGCCTTCATGGCCTCGACAATCTTTGCCTCTGTAGCTATTGAGGCGTGGTCGGTGCCGGGAAGCCACAGGGTATCATAGCCCTGCATCCTTCTCCATCTGATGAGAATATCCTGCAAAGTGTTGTCAAGGGCGTGGCCCATATGAAGCTGACCCGTGATATTCGGAGGCGGGATAACTATGCTGTAAGGCTTCTTTTCGGGGTCAACCTTCGCGTGGAAATATTTGCCCTGAAGCCAGAAGTCGTAAATCCTGTCTTCCACATTTTTGGGATCATACTGTTTTGCAAGTTCTTTTGCCATATATATTCCTCCGTTCAGAGTATCGATTAACTGTTTGAATAAATAAAAAACCCGTCTCAGAAAACTGAGACGAGACAAAATCCCGCGGTACCACTCAAATTGCACTTAAAAAGTGCCGCTCAAAAGCATTAACGCTGCGAAACGGGGAAGGTCTAATCACCATCGAGCTTTCTTCTTCCCGGCTCAGGGGCTACGGCGTGAGAAGGTCTTTACCGGCTCGCACCGACCGCCGGCTCTCTGAAAAAACGGTTTCTCCGCTCTCCCCGTCACTGTCTTTACTCACGGATTTTAACACAGTTAAATTTAAATGTCAATATTATAAAACATAAAATAAAACCCGCAATTGCATAAATAAACCCGGAGCACTTCACCACGGGCAGCAGGTAAAGTGCTCCTCAGTAGGTTCGTCGGCAAAATTGATACATAAAATATCGGGAGGTCAGACGCGCCTACTATGGCAAATTTTATCACACGAATAAACCTTTGTCAATTTATCACCGCTCAAAATTAAAGATTTTTTAATAAAGTGACAATAATTTCAAATATATTCTTGACCGATATGATGAGATTTGATATGATAAACTGAATAAGAATTTATGCTTACGGCGGTGATTCAATGAGCAAATTCGGCGACAAAATAAAAGACATTGTGGGAATAGAGGGCAGATTCGGTGAATGGCTTGCCCCGAAAGCGCACTACACGAGCGCCAATATCACAATAGGCGGCGCGGGATATCCTCTCGGGCAGTTTCATCAGCAGTTCCTCGCCTATGTCGAGGGAATGAAAACGGGTATGGCCGGCAGGATCACCCTGATTGCAGGTCTCTGGGACGCTGTCAGCGACCCGGTTATGGGAATACTGACCGACAGGACTAAATCGCGTCTCGGCAGACACAGGCCTTATCTGATTATTTCGGCGATTCCCTTCGCGCTCGCCTATCTCACCAAGTGGACCTCATTCGGCATTTCGGCACAGGGCAATCCTAACGCAACCTGGCTGTGGTATCTGTTTTCGTCAATCTTTTACTGCACCTGCATGACAATGCTCTCAATACCTCACGAGGCAATGCTTCCGACAGTTGCGCCCGGTTACTTTGAGAGAACCCAGTATAAAATAGTCGAGTACGCGATGAATTCCGTCGGGCAGGTCACATCCTATGTCTTTACCGCCCTCGCCCTGAGCGGATTTAATGTCAAACCGCTCTCGTCGGTCTGCCGACACCCTCGCCTGCCGACAGGCACAATTACACCATGGTCGGCATCGTGCTGATGATTTGGTTTGTATGGTCGCCCATATACTGCTTCTTTAAAACAAAGGAGCCCTCCTCGCTGCATCAGGTGAATCCCCCGCTCGACATAAAGCACCTGCTCAACGAATACAAACTCGTTTTCTCAAACAGAGCTTTCAGGCAGTATTTCATTATCGCGCTGTTTTTCTCAATGAGCAGATATTTCTGCAGCTACGCCGATCAGTATTTCATGGTCAGCGTCACGGACACCTACAATATTTTCATCTCAATGAATATAATCGCCGGCATCGCGGAATTCAGCGGCTCGCCGATAAACTATCTTATAACCAGATACAAGGGAAAGACCGCCTGCGGCAAGGTGCTCGGCCCGCTTATGGTCATAGGCATAGCCGTGAATTCACTGCTGACATACGAAACTCCGAGGGCAATAAAATACATAGTTATAGTTCTTTCGGCAATATGCTACAATATCGGCTTCTCGGGCCCCGGCTTCGTCGCGGAAAACATTCAGCCCGATATCACGGATGTCGACGAGCTCATCACCGGCAGACGCCGCGAGGGAGTCATCGCGACATTCAAGACCTTATTCAGCAAGACGGTCAGCAGCCTTATGGGCTTCGCCGTCGGCCAGTCGCTTGAATGGTTCGGATATGACCCCAACGTCAAAGAGCCTCAGCTCCAGTCAAAGCGCACCACATTCGGTCTGCGGCTGAATTACTCCATAATCCCGGCGATTCTCGCCCTCTTCTGCATCATCTCGATTTACAGATACAAGATGACAAAGCACGACCACGAGGAAATCAAGAGAATCATTAAAGAGAAGCATGAAACCGGTCAGTGCGAGATAACCGATGAGGAGAAAAAGAGAATTGAGGAAATCGCGGGCCGGAAATGGGAAAAAATGTGGATAGGCAAAGACGACGTTTACAGAGACCTTGAAAACGCCGGAATCTGACCGTAAAAGAGGTAACCGACTTGGCATTTGAAAAAGACAATATAAGAAACTTCTGTATAATAGCGCATATCGACCACGGCAAATCGACTCTCGCCGACCGTCTGCTCGAAAAGACGGATTCCGTGGCTCTGCGCGATATGACCGATCAGCTCCTTGACGATATGGAGCTCGAAAAAGAGAGAGGCATCACCATAAAGGCGCACGCCGTCACTCTCAACTACAAGGCGAAAGACGGCGGAGAATATCTGCTCAATCTCATAGACACCCCGGGTCACGTGGACTTCAATTACGAGGTCTCGCGCTCACTCGCCGCGTGCGAAGGCGCGATACTGATTGTCGATGCCACTCAGGGCGTTGAGGCGCAGACTCTCGCAAACACCTACCTCGCGCTCGATCACGATCTCGAGATAGTGCCGGTAATCAATAAAATAGACCTCGCCTCCGCCGACCCCGACAGAGTGGCGAAAGAGGTTGAGGATGTCATCGGTCTTGACTGCTCCGAGGCGCCGAGAGTTTCCGCAAAGACGGGCGAAAACGTTGAGGAAGTGCTCGAGCAGATTGTTAAATTCATTCCCGCTCCGAAAGCGGGTGCTTCTCTCCCCTGCCGCGCTCTGATTTTCGACTCGGTCTATGACAGATACAAGGGCGTCATTGTCTATGTCAGAGTAAAAGAGGGCAAGATTAAACCCGGCGACACGATGAGACTCATGGCCACGGGCGCAGAATTCAACGTGGTCGAGACCGGCTATATGAGGGCTCAGTTCCCCGAGCCGAGGAGCGAGCTGTGCGCAGGAGAGGTCGGCTATATCACCGCGAGCATCAAGACTGTCGGCGACGCGAGAGTCGGCGACACGGTGACAACAGTAAAAAATCCCGCTTCCGAGCCCCTTCCCGGCTACAGGAAGGTAAATCCGATGGTATTCTGCGGTATCTACCCCGCCGACGGCGCGGACTATGAAAACCTGCGCGATGCTCTCGACAAGCTTCAGCTCAACGACGCTTCGCTCAGCTATGAGCCCGAAACCTCGGGAGCGCTCGGCTTCGGATTCCGCTGCGGATTCCTCGGCCTGCTCCACCTTGAAATAATCCAGGAGCGCCTTGAGAGAGAATACGACCTTGATCTCGTCACCACAATACCTAGCGTCGTTTACAAGATTAATCT
>JAEEGL014462157.1_pt1 | contig 15318 bp, 19 predicted proteins | sample 9134231 | NCBI WGS metagenome assembly JAEEGL01 (sample SAMN16246548, study PRJNA631951) | gut metagenome | biome: gut microbiome; feature: rumen; material: fiber-attached | host: Bos | place: Iran: Karaj | collected 2018-10 | reverse complement strand
TCACCGGACGTTCTCACCACGCTCGCGCCTTCGCAGGTCCGAGCCCCGATCGATCTTACGCATCACAAAAGGACCCCTGACGGAGTCCTTTTGTAATGGTGGTCTGTACAGGGCTCGAACCTGTGACACCCTGGTTGTGACCCAGGTGCTCTCCCAGCTGAGCTAACAGACCGTATTCAGCTGACCAAATAATTATATCACTTCGCTCGTGAAGGTCAATAGCTTTGTCCTGAAAATGCTTTGGCGCAGGGTATGAAAGTGGATCGGAACAATAATAAAAATGCATTTGGCTCAAGCTTGAAAAATCGTTGACGGCTGTTTTTCAAGGCCTTATAATTTATATGTTAATGAATTTGTTCGCACCCGTCCCGGAAAAATGCCCGGGATCAGAAAATCAGGAGGATAAATAATCATGGATATCACTTCTCTTCTTGGCGCAATGCTTTCCAATAACGCTGTAAGCGGAATGGGCCAGGCGACCAACACTTCAAATCAGGATGTTACCAATGTCCTCTCCGCTGCACTGCCCTCACTGCTCGGCGGAGCTCTTCAGCAGTCCCAGAACCAGCAGACTGCTCAGGGCTTTACTCAGGCTCTGACTGATCATGCTCAGGTAGATACCAGCGACATTGGCTCCTTTATGCAGAATGTAGACCTGGATGACGGCGCAAAGATCATTCAGCATCTTCTCGGCGGACAGACTCAGCAGGTCGAAGCTCAGGTTGCTCAGCAGGCAAATGTTTCTCCGGCTAAGACCAATGCGATCCTGAGCGCAGCAGCACCTCTTATCATGAGCATGCTGGGCCAGGCTCTTCTGAGCAATGTTACGGGTCAGAAGAAGGCCAAGAACAAGAAGCAGGTTCAGTCCGTTCAGAGCACTGCCAATGCAGGCGATGTTTCCGGACTTCTGGGCGCACTCCTCGGCGGTGGCAAAAAGCCCGCAGGCCCCACTGTAAATCTTGCTGACGGGATCGATATCGGCGATGTTATCGGCCTCATGAACATGGCAAATGGCACACAGACTACCGGCAGAAAGAAAAAGCAGAGCGCAAACAGCACCCTGGACACCATCAGCACTGTAGCCAACATCCTTGGCAAGCTGGTAAAGTAGTTCAGAAGAACGACTGATATGCGATCAGAAACGCAGAGCCCTAAGGACTCTGCGTTTTTCTTGTGGTTTATATGGGCTTCCGGGCTGCGGCAGGCCTTCTAAAGCGGGCTTAGGATCTACAGTCCGTAGATGTCCCTGCACTTCTCCTCCAGATAGCAGATATAGGGCTCCGGGTCGAACTTTCCGCCGAGTACTCTCTGCAGAAGCTGGCCGGGCTTGTAGAGACAGCCGTGCTTCCAGATGTGCTCCTTATTCCATGCGTTCAGCGGCTCCAGATTGCCCTCCAGAACGCATTTCTCTACGTCGATGGACTCTTTTGCCTTTGCAAGGAACTGAACGCCGTAGGCGCTGCCAAGGGCATATGAGGGGAAATAGCCTATCATGCCGCCGGCCCAGTGTACGTCCTGAAGGAGGCCCTGCGCATCATTGGGAACATCAACTCCAAGGTACTCTTTGTAGAGCCGGTTCCACTCTGCGGGCAGATCCTTTACTTCCAGTTCGCCTGCCATTACTCTCTTTTCCAGCTCATAGCGGACCATGATGTGCAGGCAGTAAGTGGTCTCATCAGCTTCGGTGCGGATCAGGCTGGGCTCAGCCTTGTTGACTGCTTTGTAGAAGTCTTCTGCGCTGTGCTCCGCCAGCTGGGGGAAGAGCTCGGTTAGCTTAGGCCAGATGTGGGTGCAGTAGGCGCGGCTTCGGCCTATGATGTTTTCGTAGAAGCGGCTCTGGCTCTCATGGATGCCCATGGAAACGCCGCCGTCAAGCGCCGTGTAGGCCAGATCATCCGCGCAGCCCGAATCGTACAGGGCGTGGCCGCCCTCGTGGATGACGCTGTACATGGAGCTTACGAAGTTTTCTTCGTTATAGTGGGTGGTGATGCGCACATCGTGGTGGGAGCCCAGGCTTGTGGTGAATGGATGCTCGGTTGTCGAGAGCCCCACATGTCCCTCATCAAGCCTCTGAAGCTTCATAAGATAGCGGGAAAGCTGTTCCTGCCTGTCGATGGGGAAGCTGCCTGTGAGCCAGCTGTCGTCCACCTGAGGCTTTTCAGAGATGGCCTTGAGCAGGGGCACCAGGCGGCTCCTGACCTTGCCAAAGAACTCGTCGCAGTAGGCTCTGTCAACGCCATCTTCGTATTCGCCAAGCCAGTAGTCATAGGGATCCTTTTCGGGGGCGATGTAGGCCGCGAAGCGCTTATGAGTATCGAAGATCTGCTCAAGATAGGGGCGGAAAAGCTCAAAATCGTTGTTTTCTTTGGCTCTGTGCCAGATATCCTCCGCATCATTCAGCAGCTTCTGGTATGCAACGTATTCCTCCATGGGGATCTTGGCCATGTCCTTCTGGTCTTTGATCAGCACTTCAACCATTCGGGCCTGTTTTTCATTCAGCTGAGCATAGTTTTCATCAAGATAGTTCAGCAGCTCTTCAGTCTCTTTGCAGGTGGACAGCTTGTAAGCCTCTTCGCTGAGTATGGACAGGCTGTGACCGCGGTTTGCGGCAGTATTTTTAGGCGCTGTGGTGACGCCGTCGTAGTAGATGACGCCCATGGCGTGGTTATAGGCGGACATTTTCGCCTGCAGCTGCATTAGCTGTTCAATAGCTTTTTCAATGGTCATTTTAAAGGTCCTTTCTGTGACTTTTATAAGCTTGTCGCCGTGGTATTCAAGCCGCAGGTTTATCTCTGTGCGGCCTTCCAGCAGGGGTTTCATGAAGTAGGGATCGCCTTCCCACATCCGAAGTGAGGGGATCTTTTCGGTCTTCACCCATTCCAGCCTGCCTTCGCGGCAGAAATCGGGGTTCGTAAGGCCTTCGGGGCAGTCTTCATCGCTGACTTTCGCCTTGTACAGGTACATATCCTCTGCCGGCCAGTCATCCGGCCTGAATTCGATGATCCCAAGAAAAGTGTAGTTGCTAAGGCGTATCCGGGTCTCCTCGTAAACCTCCCGCAGAAGACACTCCTCAGCCGTCTCCCCCGGCTCGAACTTGCCGCCTACGCCTATCCATTTGCCTTCGTTGATGTCGTTAGGCTTTTTGTTCCTGTACTGCAGCAGGAAACAGCCGTCCTTTTCTATGTAGCAAAGCGTGGTGTTTATAACATCCATGGGCTCCTCCTGATAAAGCATTTGATTGATTTTAGCATGCCTGCCTTGGTTTTTCCATGCCCTTGTGATAATATTAATTGTTATGATATACAGTGAAACCATAAAACTTAAGGGGCCGGAGGATACTGAGGCTCTTGGCAGACTGATAGCCGATGCGGCGCAGCCCGGAGAGGTCTACGCTCTTGTGGGCGACCTTGGCACGGGTAAGACTACCCTGGTGCAGGCTGTGGCAAGAGGCCTTGGCATAAAGAGCAAGATCCTGAGTCCCACATTTACCATAGTTCAGGAATACGAAGAGGGCAGACTGCCGCTCTATCATTTTGATGTGTACAGGGTAAGCTCAGAGGACGATCTTTTCGAGCTGGGCTTTGACGAGTACCTGGAAGGCCGCGGTATCTGCCTGATAGAGTGGGCGGACCTGATAGAGGAGCTGCTGCCTGAAGACATATGCGCCATATTTCTTGACTACGGCGCATCTGAAGAGGAAAGATACTGCCGCATCGTGAGCCCCCTTGGACCAAAACCCGGGGAGAGCGGGCTGTCCGGTCTGGCTTTTGAGGAGAAATAATGACTATACTTGCTATAGAGACCACCGGTCCGCTGGCTTCGGCCGCGCTGAGCAGGGATGGCGTGGTCACGGAAAAAGTGAATATGACCAACTACAGCCACCTGGAGGAGATTGCTCCCATGGCCATGGAGCTGATGCAGGAGCAGGGCGTAAAGGGCTCCGGGCTCGATGCGATCGCAGTATCAAGAGGCCCGGGAAGCTTTACGGGTGTACGCATAGGAGTGGCCACAGCAAAGGGCTTTGCGCAGGTCTGGGGAAAGCCCATCGTAGAAGTCCCTACGCTGGAGGCCTTTGCCTGGAATGCGGAGCTAAAGCCGGGGGATGTTATCTGCCCCCTGTTCGATGCAAGGCGGTCCCAGGTCTACTGCGGCGCATGGCTTAAAATGCGCAACCACTATACAGAGCTTCTGGGTGAGCAGGTCTGTGATGTAAACGATTTCCTTAAGAGGCTCCGCGGGCCATTAGACAGCGCAGAGGCTGCAAGAAGGCTGCTGCCTTATTCAAGCGTTCCCGAAAGCTTCAGGATAATATTCTGCGGCGACGGAGCAGCTGCCTACAGCGGCGCAGTGGATGCCTGGCTGATGGACAGGAACGACGGAAAATCGCTCCGCACAGACTGGGTGCAGAAGGCTTCAAATGTGGTCCGCTTTGCGGAGACCCTTCTGGCGGATGGAAAAACAACCGATTGCTACGGCGCAGAACCCGAGTATCTGAGGGAAGCTGAGGCATCTAAAAACCTCAGGACCCACAATCTTGGCATATTCAGGGACGGTGCCATTCATAAAGCCTAGGAATGCCGGAGAGCCTGCCTGATGCAGGCCGGGGAAAGCAATGGATCTCAGCAGAATAACTGTCAGAAATGCTACGGAAAATGACATAGAGCAGATCTCGGAGATAGAAATGCTCTGTTTTGCCATGCCATGGAGCCCGAAAGAGATCGCGGAACAGATGGCGAGCAGCTCGGGCGCACGCTTTATTGTGGCAGAGCTGGATGAAGCCATCAATGACGGAGATTCTGCCCAAAAGAAGCTTATCGGCAATGTAAGCGCCTGGTACCTGCCTCCCTGGGAGGTCCAGGTGGGAAATTTTGCAGTGCACCCGGATTACAGAAGGCAGGGCGTGGCGGGTCTCCTTATGGATGCGCTGCTCGAACGGGCTGAAGCACTCGGCATCCCGGACATAAGCCTGGAAGTAAGGCCGAGCAACACGGCGGCCCTTGCTCTCTATGCGAAATACGGTTTTCAGGAAGAGGGAAGGCGCAAAGGCTATTATCAGGGCAAGGAGGACGCCATCGTAATGTGGAGGCGCGGCCCGGTCAAAGAATGGAAGCGAAATAAATGAAAGACGGAAGACATATAACCATGGGAATAGAGTCCAGCTGCGATGAGACCGCCATTGCGGTCCTTGCGGATGGCAGGGAGATACTCTCCAATATCATCTCTTCTCAGATCGAAATACATAAAGAATATGGCGGTGTGGTGCCTGAGATCGCATCGCGTCACCATCTCAAGAACATACCCTTCGTGTTCGACCACGCCCTGGAAGAGGCGGGGGTCACGCTCGAAGAGGTGGATGAGATAGGCGTTACGGCAGGCCCCGGACTGGCAGGTGCTCTGCTGATGGGCACCGCCTACGCAAAGGCTGTATGCGCTGCTTCAGGCAAACCACTTGTGGGCGTGCATCATATTCAGGCGCATATAATGGCAAATCTGCTGGAGCATCCCGATCTTGAACCGCCTTTCCTTTCTCTGGTAGTATCAGGAGGCCACACCATACTGGTGGAGGTTAGGGGGTACAACGAATTCAAGGTCCTTGGAAGCACAAGAGATGACGCTGTGGGCGAAGCTTACGACAAGGTGGCCAGAGTCATAGGCCTTGGTTACCCCGGAGGGCCTAAAATAGACAAGCTGGCAAAAGAGGGAAATCCTCACGCCCACGAATTCAAACGGGTATACCTGGAGAAGGACAGTCTGGACTTTTCCTTCAGCGGCACCAAGACCGCTGTCATAAATTATCTTCACAGCGAGGAGCAGCGGGGCAACGAGCCGGATCCCGCAGATGTGGCAGCTTCTTTCCAGGAGGCCGTGGTGGAGGTCCTTGTGAACAAAGCCATGACGGCTCTGGACATGACAGGCTACAATGGTCTGGCTCTGGCAGGCGGCGTGGCATCGAACTCCGTGCTCCGCGCAAGGCTCAAGGCGGCCATCGATGAACGCAGCAAAAAGTCCTTGAAAAAGGGCGGTCCCGAGATAAAGCTCTGGATACCTTCACCCGTGTTCTGCACCGACAACGGCGCCATGGTGGCAGTGGCGGCCTACGAAAAAGCAAAGCAGGGTCTTTTCACCGGCCTTCGCCTTGATGTCTGGCCGAATCTGGATCTTGAGACCGGACTGGACAAGCTGGAGGTATAACTATCCGTTTCGCAAGCTATCCTTTGGGAAGTGCGTGGTATGTTCCGTTTTGATAGAGCAGTAAAGCAACTGGCTGCATTTACTGCGCTGATAATAGCGCTCAGCGTCTTTCCTTCAACAGCCTCTGCCTTGAGCTTCGGCAGCCCGGCTAAACAGACTCCTGAAATGGTCATGTTCACACAGACCGGCGCAGGAGGGAAATACGATCTGTATCTTGGCGAACCGAATCAGTGCATAAGCATAGAGTCGGGCCTCAGCCGCGACAACCTTTATATGTAGGTCAGTGGTCTGTCCTTTGTGAGCGTACAGGCCATGGAGGATGAAGCAGAGCCTTATGCAGGCTTTCTTGTAGTGCCGGAAGGAGGCACCAGGGCGGAATTCTTCGAAACCCTGCCCGAAAAGCTGAACCATATCGTTGAATACGGGTGGATCTACACCCCGTCTAAATACAAAAAGAACAAATATCTTCGAGATGCGGTGGCTCAGATGAAGAATAAGCCGCTGCCAGGCGAATGGGTATACGGCATGACTGCTGCGGAGAGCATTTCGGACCCACTGTTTTCTCTGAGTAAGACTGCGGAGACCCGGACTTACGATTTCCGCTCCCATTCCTATGTCAGCTCTGAGGATTACAGCTACAGCGATGAGATCGAGGGTTATGCATGGTCCCTCGACATAAGGATAGCTGACCGCTATCTGGATATGGGCTACGATGCCATAAGGCTGGAGATAGGAAATTACAACGGAAAAGAACTGATATTTGCGGCCAAAGGGGCTGTTTCAGAGTACTTTTCGGGGGTCGGTACTGAAAGCAGGCTGGTCAAGGTGGATGAATCAGTCTTCAGCGAAGATCCCTCAAATTTCACCAGTAATGCCTGGAACTATTCTAACCCCATGATCTCCCAGGGCAGATGTAGTCTTATACATGAAAAGAGCGCTTTCCGGCAAGTAAAGGGCAGCAGCGCAGCCTGAAAAACCAACAGATAACAGACCTCCCTGATAGTCGGGGAGGTTTTTATTCATTAAATTGACATAGTAGGCAAAATATGTATTGACAATATTTGCATATATATGTAATATATAGCCAATATAAACTATTATTTCATGCGCGGGGATGGGGAGATCAGAATGGCAGTAGTGGATGAAAAAACTGTGATAATGAACTGTATTTATATCAATACTATTGAGCTTGAAGAAGATGTGTTTGCCTATGTGCGTTTCTTCAAAGACGGGGAAGTGGGCTTTTCTGTGATGGATCATCCGTCGCTAAGGCCTGATTTCTCCGAATGCGGGGTCTTCTGGGTGAAACCGGAGGATTTTCTGCTGGTGTTCAGACCTTTGTGTGTAACGGATATGCCTTCAGATGAACACTTTTCGGGCAGAGCCTCGTAAATAATGCATGAAAAATCCCGGAGTATATGCCTCCGGGATCCTTATATTTAATTGTCAGTTTTATTATGCGATCTGAGATTCAACATATTCTACGATGCTGGCTACAGTAGTGAAACCTTCAGCAACTTCATCGGGAATCTCTATATCGAACTCCTGTTCGATTGCTAAGATGATCTCGACTGCATCCAGAGAATCGGCTTCAAGATCCTTCAGCAGATTCTTGTCTTCGGTGATCTCGTCAGCACTTGCGTCCAGCTGATCTGCAATGATTGCCTGAATCTTTTCTAATACCATGTATTTTTACCTCCGGGTAATATTCAAAACAAATAACTATGAGAGATTATAATTGAGCTTTGTGATATGTGCAAGGAGTTTTTGTGAACATGTCCATAAGAGAGGCTTTAAGCGAAATAATTCTGCAGTTATTCCTGAAGTTCCATCCATTTTTCGTAGGCATTATCCAGTTCTTCTTTGGTTTTGCCAAGCCTTTCGGCCAGCTCCTTGGCTTTGGCTGCATCCGCGAAAACCTCCGGCCTGCACAGCTCTTCCTCGAGAGCCGCGGCCTGCGCCTCCAGTTCCTGGACCTTTGCCTCAGCTTCCTTAAGCTGCCGCTCTTTTCTGCGGGCCTCGGTCTGGCGCTGCTTTTCCTCCTGCATGGCGCGTATGCGCTCTTCCTTGCTGAGCTGCCTTTTTATCTCTTCGCTTGCGGCAGCAGCCTGCTTTTCGCTGTTTATGTAGCTTGTGGCCACCCCCATGTTCTTCAGGTAGGATCGGCCGCTTCCAACGGTCTCTCTCTTCTCCGAATAGTAATCGTAGCCGCCTAAGAATACGCTTATGCCCTCGGGCCCCAGCTCGTAGATGGCAGTTGGTATGCGCTGAAGCAGGTAACGGTCGTGGGACACTATCAGAATGGTCCCGGGGAAGGCCAGCAGCGCTTCTTCGAACACTTCCTTGGCTGAAATGTCAAGGTGGTTGGTTGGTTCGTCAAAGAGCAGGAAATTGGCTCCGCTCATCATCAGCTTCAGCAGCGACAATCTGGCTTTTTCTCCGCCGGCCAGATCCGCCACCTTTTTGAATACATCATCTCCGTGGAACAGGAAGCTTCCGAGTATATTTCTCAGATCCTGCACGTTGTACTTTCTGTATGCGCTGTGCAGCTCCTCCAGCACCGTGTTCTCCGGATCCAGCAGTCTCTGCTCCTGATCGTAATAGCCCGGGACCACGTTCTGTCCAAGCTGCATGTAGCCGCTGTCAGCTTCAAGCTGTCCGAGTATTATCTTAAGAAGAGTGGTCTTTCCTATGCCGTTGGGGCCCACAAGGCATATCCTGTCGCCCTTCTTGATGTCCATCTTTACGCCTTCGAACAGCTTTCTGGTGCCATTCTCGTCTGTAAAGCTCTTGGACATATCCTCTATGTACAGCACATCGTTGCCGCTCTGAAGCTTTTCGCTGAAGTTGATCTTAAGGGACTCCCTGAGCATGGTGGGCTTGACCGGCCTCTCTATGTGAGCAAGCCTCTTTTCCCTGGACTGAGCTCTTCTGACCAGCTTTTCGGTGCCCCGGCCCTTCCAGCGGGCTATAAGCTCCTCCTGGCGCTTTATCTCTTCCATCTGCTGCTCGTAGTGCTTCAGATCCTCGTCATAGCGCTGCTGTTTTTTCTCCTTATAGACCGTGTAATTGCCGTCATAGGCGGTGAGACGGGTGTTTTCTATCTCAAAAATGCGCGTCACTATCTTGTCCAGGAAGTAACGGTCGTGGGATATCACCAGAATAGTGCCCCGGTAGCCCTTCAGGTAGTCTTCAAGCCATTTCAGAGTGCCTATGTCAAGGTGGTTCGTGGGCTCGTCCAGCAGCATTATATTTGGGTGCTTCAGCAGCGTAGCAGCAAGCGCCAGTCTGGTCCGTTCTCCTCCCGACAGCAGTCCTACCGGTTTGTCGAAATAGTCCTCGGAGAATGCGAGGCTTGTAAGCATGCCCTTGATGCCGCTTTCAAAGCTGTAGCCGTTGCGTTCGAAAAAGGCCTGCTGTTCGGCGGGTGTCAGAGCCTGTTTCATCTCCTCCATAACAGTCCCGCCGTCGGGGAAGTGGTCACGCTGCTGCAGGTAGCCGACGGTTTTGGACCGATCTATATAAAACTGCCCTTCGTCAGCCTCCAGCTCGCCCACAAGTATTCTGATCAGAGTGCTTTTGCCTGCGCCGTTGGCTCCTACAATGCCAATACGGTCACCCTCGTTGACATTGAAGGAGACCTCGCTCAGAATTTCGTCTATCCCATAGTATTTGCAGATTTTCGATGCAGTTATGACACTCATTATGATCCTCTTTAAACTATGCTATGTTATCATAAAAAATAGCTTGTAACAAGACGAAGAAGTATGTTAAAATTTAAACAGAAAATGCAAGATAACGCTTGATGTATGTGAGGTAGCATTATGCGTGATGAAAATAAAAAAATACCCGTAGCGGTAAAAAGAAGGCTCCCGAGGTACCTGAGGGCGCTCGGCGACATTAAAGAAAAGGGCGTGGAGAAGATAAGCTCCGGCAGCCTTAGCGATTATCTTGGATATACCGCATCCCAGATAAGACAGGACCTGAATCATTTCGGAGGCTTCGGACAGCAGGGCTATGGCTACAATGTGGAAGCGCTCTGCAAAGAGATCGAGGGCATACTTGGCCTGGATAAGACACATACTATTATAATCGTAGGCGTAGGCCATCTGGGTCAGGCTATGGCCAACTATGTGGAGGGCTATGAAAAGAGCTACGAGCTGATAGGACTGTTCGACAGAAAGGAAAGTCTTATTGGCACCGAAGTCGGCGGTATAAAGATACGTTCGGATGCTGAGATGGAAGGCTTTCTGGCAGAGCACAAGGTGGATATTGCAGCCCTGTGCGTGAACGTGGAATCTGCGCAGACTGTGGCAGACAAGCTGGCTGCAGGCGGTGTCAGAGGCATTCTGAATTTTGCTGTGACAGATCTTGTTCTCCCCGAATCCGTAAAGGTGGAGAATGTTCACATCTCCGAGTTCCTGGAGATACTGACCTTCGATATCAGCGACAGATAGAAAAATGCAATACAAAAACCGCTTCCCGAAAGGGAAGCGGTTTTTCATTTCCTGATTTGGATTACTCTTCAGTGGGTGCTCCAACGGGGCAAACATTTGCGCAGTTTCCGCAGCTGATGCAAGCGTCCTGATCGATAACGTACTTGCCGTCACCTTCGGAAATAGCGTTTACAGGGCACTCAGCAGCGCAAGCGCCACACATAATGCAAGCGTCAGTAATTACAAATGCCATTCTTGTTTCTCCTTTATATCTGGTTTCAATTGCAAGTTAGATAAGCTCTAACCAATACCACAGCTAATATAACAGATTGAAGTTTTTTTATGCAAGGATTTTTCGAAAAATTAGCCGCGGCTAACTCAAAATTCACTTCCATTTCACAGTTCTTCTTGCTGTATGAAGTTTGGGTGAACATACAGCCGTCAGCTGTCAATATATATAAATCGATATATTGACATATATCGATTTGATGCTATAATTACATTCTGTAAGAACTTGAGAAAACGGAGCTTTATTATGGATTACGAAGCAAAAGCAAAAGTGTTCAAGGCCTTCTGCGACCCCGGAAGGCTGCATATACTGCATATACTGCAGAATGGTGAAAAATGCGCCTGCAAGCTGCTGGAGGAGCTGAACATGAGCCAGTCCACTCTTTCCCATCACATGCGCATACTGGAGGATTCCGGTGTTGTTAAAGGCAGACGCAGCGGAAAATGGGTCCATTATTCACTTGATCCTGTGGGCATAGCCAATGCCAGGATGCTGCTGGAGGAGTGCACAAGGGTATGCCTCTGTGCAGATGCGGAGGAGGATTGCGAGTGCGTAGCATAGGCAGCTTTATTATCGATGAGATCCTTGCCATGAGGTGGCTGAACAGGCTTACCGGCCAGCTGCTGACTGCTGCAGGAATCAATACTGCCGGCCGTATAGGCGGAAGTCTGCAGTTTTTCATCTATGACACTATCAAGATAATGATACTCCTCGGGGTTCTGATCTTCGGCATTTCGTATATCCAGAGCTATTTCCCTCCTGATCGCAGCCGCAGGATACTCGGCCGCTTCAAAGGGATAAAAGCAGGCATAGTTGCAGCATTGCTGGGAACTGTAACACCATTCTGTTCCTGTTCCTCCATACCGCTGTTCATGGGATTTACTGCCGCGGGCCTGCCTGTGGGCACCACCTTTTCCTTCCTTATATCCTCACCCATGGTGGACCTGGGCTCCCTGATCCTGCTCGTGAGCATTTTCGGCTGGAAGGTGGCAATAGTATATGTGGTGCTGGGCCTGGTGATTGCCGTGGCCGGCGGCACTGCGCTTCAGAAGCTTGGAATGGACAGCCAGGTGGAGGACTTCGTCAGGCAGGGAACTGTACTTGAAACAGAGGATGAGGAGCTTACTGTAAAGGACAGGCTGGAATACGCATGGGAGCAGCTTAAGGATACCGCAAAAAGGGTATTCCCTTATGTGCTCATAGGAGTAGGTATAGGAGCCTTCATACACAACTGGATACCGCAGGAGTTCATAATCTCCGCTCTCGGCAGCGGAAATCCTCTGGGCGTAATTATGGCTACAGTCCTTGGGATCCCCATGTATGCGGATATCTTCGGCACTGTGCCTATTGCTGAGGCCCTTCTTGGAAAGGGCGCCATGCTCGGCGTGGTACTGAGCTTTATGATGGCGGTGACGACGCTCTCTCTGCCATCCCTGGTGCTGCTTAAAAGGGCGGTAAAGCCCAAGCTTCTTGCCGGCTTTATAATAATCTGCACCCTTGGCATAATCATCACCGGATATTTCTTCAACGCCATACAGGGACTTCTGATATAATAATTACTGAATAGACAGAAAGGCAAAACATGAAAAAAGAACTATATGTACTCACCGGCTTTCTCGGCGCCGGAAAGACCAGCCTGCTGATGCATCTTCTTGAAAATATCAAAGACAGGAAGATAGGCGTCATACAGAATGAATTCGGAAAGATAAGCATAGACGGAGAGCTCATAGAGCGGGGCGGCATACAGATGACAGAGATCAGCCGCGGTTCCATATTCTGCTCCTGCCTCAAGCTGAATTTCGTGCAGGCTCTTGCTGAAATGGGTAAGATGGATCTGGATATGGTCTTCGTGGAAAGCTCCGGTCTTGCGGATCCCTCCAACATAGAAGAGATACTTGAAGCTGTAAAAGCTCTGGCCGGGGATGTATATGAGTTCAAGGCCGTCGTATGCCTGATAGATGCGGTGAATTTCCCTGAACAGCTCAAGGACGAAGACACTGTTGACAGACAGCTGGCTCACTGCAATTTGGCGGTCATCAATAAGGTGGATCTGATAAGCGAAGAGCAGCTTGATGCCCTGATGCAGAGCATAAGAAAGGTGAATCCTGTGTGTCCTGTCATGACTTCTGTCAGCGGCCGTGTGGATCTGAGCTTCCTGGACGAGGACCTGATGCTGTATAAGTGGGCTGAAAACGAAGACAGCCTGAATACGGTTGAAAACCGTCCCAAGACTTTTTCCATACAGGCGCCTGAAGGCACCACAAAGGCTGAGCTGGAGGCCTTCCTTCAGAAGGTGCTGCCGGACTGCTACAGGATAAAGGGCTTTATGAAGCTGGAAGACGGCGTAAATCAGGTAGATGTGGTGGAAAAGCTGGTGGATATCAGGCCTGCTGCTTCTGAAAAGCCTTCGGAGCTGGTATTCCTCTCCAAGGTTGGAATAAAAGCCATAAGGACCATAGACGAGGCCTGGAAGCAGTGCTGCAGCCAGCCTGTAAAGCTCAGAAACTAGGAGAAGATCATGAAGGATATTAAGATCATAGGAACCGGCTGCGACAAGTGCACGAACCTGTACGAAAACGTTAAAAAGGCCTGCGAAGAGCTTGCGATCGAGGCCGAGATCACAAAGGTGGAGGACCTTGTGGAGATAGTAAAGCTTGGCGTTATGGCAGCTCCCAGCCTGATGGTAGACGGAAAGCTGCTCATAAACGGCAAGGTCATGAAATACGAAAAGGTCAGGGATCTTCTGGCTAAGACAAAGTAGGAGGCATCCTATATGGAGGTTTTCGGCCTGTCCGGCAAGAGCGGTACGGGAAAGAGCTACCATTCGCCGGAGGTCTGCGCAAAATATGGCATAGAAGCTCTGATAGATGACGGACTGCTCATCTACAGAAACGACATAGTGGCGGGCAAATCCGCCAAGACCAGCCCCACAAAGCTTGGGGCTGTTAAGGCTGCCATGTTTACCAGAGACGAAGACCGGGATTCCATTCTCGAAGGACTGGCAAAGTATAAGCCGGAAAAGCTCCTTATAATCGGTACGTCGGATAAGATGGTGCTGCAGATCGCCGAAAGACTGGGCCTTGAGACGCCGGATGAGGCTCATCTGCTCCACATAGAAGAGATCGCGAGCAAGTCCCAGATGCGCAAAGCTCAGAAGAAGCGCACCAAAGACGGAATGCATGTAATACCCGCGCCTACGCTGCAGGTGAAAAAGCAGTTCTCCGGCTATTTTCTGGATCCCAGAAAAGCTTTCAGGGATGGCAAGCAGGGGCAGAACACAGAAAAGACCATAGTAAGACCCACCTACAGCTATCTTGGAAACTTCAATATTTCCGACAAGGCGATTTCCGACATAGTCAATTATCTGGGTCGGAGCATCGAAGGAGTGGCTCAGGTGCTCTTTACAGCCTCTGAAAACACCGAAGAAGGGCTTTTTATACGAACAATAATACAGGTTGAGTATGGAATCAACGTTCCGACCCTCGCTGAAAACTTCCAAAAACGCATATTCGAGGACATTTCAGCCATGACAGCCTTCAATATACTGGGTGTCGATGTGGAAATAAGGGACTTCAAGTTCCGAAAATGACCCTCCCGAATGTGAATTTAGTGTGAATAATCAAAAAAATGCTTTTAGCCTCTTGACTTATACAGTCCGGAGGCTATAATACTATTTAGCACTCGGAGTTATAGAGTGCTAATAAAATGTCCAATATAAATTCACATAGGAGGCATAATCCAAATGACTATCAAACCATTAGGCGACAGAGTTCTCATCAAGAGAGAAGAAGCTGAAGAAAAGACCAAGAGCGGCATCGTTCTTCCCGGCGCAAAGGAAGCCCCTCAGATGGCTACCGTACTGGCAGTAGGCCCCGGCACCGAAGAAGTTAAAATGGAAGTTAAAGTAGGCGACAAGGTCATCTTCTCCAAGTATTCCGGCACTGAGATCAAGCTGGACAACGAAGAAGTACTGCTCCTCTCCCAGAAGGACATCCTGGCAATCGTAGAATAATACAGACAAGAGGTAAATAAAATGGCAAAAGAATTAGATTTCGGCGAAAGCGCAAGAAGAAAGCTTCAGTCCGGTGTTGACAAGCTTGCAAATACAGTAAAGATCACTCTCGGCCCCAAGGGCAGAAACGTTCTTATCCAGAAGCCCTACGGCAGCCCCCTCATCACCAATGACGGTGTCACCATCGCCAAGGAGATCGAGCTGGAGGACGCTTATGAGAACATGGGCGCTGCAGTTGTCAAGGAAGTAGCTTCCAAGACCAACGATGTGGCAGGCGACGGCTCCACCACCGCAACTCTGCTGGCTCAGGCCATCATCAGAGATGGCTTCAAGAACGTTGCAGCAGGCGCTAACCCCATGATCCTCAAGAGAGGCATCCAGGGCGCAGT
>JAEEGL011222340.1_pt1 | contig 15318 bp, 11 predicted proteins | sample 9134231 | NCBI WGS metagenome assembly JAEEGL01 (sample SAMN16246548, study PRJNA631951) | gut metagenome | biome: gut microbiome; feature: rumen; material: fiber-attached | host: Bos | place: Iran: Karaj | collected 2018-10 | reverse complement strand
GTTAAAGCACTTTCATCCATTTTAATACCATTACCTTCAACAAGGAATAAATCAGCAGGCATAATATCACCATAATTAACCATAATTAAATCACCAACTAATAAATCATCACTAATGAAATCATTAGGTTCACCTTTTCTAATAACTTTATATTTAGTACCTTCAGCTTGTATTTCATTCAATTCATGAAATTTAGTTTCTTTCTTCCAATTTGTAATAGAACCAACTAAAGTAACTACAATAACAGCTACAATAATAGAAACACCATCAATCCAATCAGTACTAGGATCATCTGATAATGTACATCCTAATACAATTGATACAATTGCAGATACTATTAAAATTCTAAGCATCATATCTTCAAGTGCTTCTAAGACATAATCACAAAATGGTGGTACTGGTTCTACGAATACTTTATTAGAACCAAATTCATCTTCTCTATTTTTTATATCATCTATTCCATTATGAATATCTGTTTTTAAATTATTAATTAAATATTCTGTTCCACCATTTTCTTCGAAAAATTTTAAATCTTGAAAGTCACTTCCTCTTTCTTTGTAATATCCCATTAATTGTTCTAAGGTTGATACGTCAATGTCAAATCGAGTATTTTTATTTTTTGGTGTTGGAGGTTGATCTTTGGAATTTTTCTTTTGAACTAAATTTAAGGATGCTTCACTTTTTACTATGTTATCTTTGTTTTCTATTTCTTGATTTGTGTTTTTTGGCGATAGATTACTTTCTGACATATGATGTGAGAGTTATATTAAATTATATTAAAAATTATTTTTTGGATTAAATTATTTTTTATTTTGGAATGAAATTTATATTTTTTTTTATATTTTTATTTTTTTTATGGGTTTTTTTTCCGTTTTTTTATAGGTTTTTTAAGGTTTTTTATTTTAGGGTTTTTTATTTTTTTTATTTTGTGTGAGGATTTTTATTATTGAAAAAGATTTTAATGAAAGAGGAATATTATTTTTTTTCTGATGTCATATTTATTTTATTTTTATTAATTTTTTTACTTATTTAGTAAATAATTTTTGCCATTTTTTTTAGATAATTAATAAAATAAATAAGTGTAATCATTAATAGTTTATTTATTAAATATGAAGATTATGAGTAATTTATTTTCAATCATTTATCAAATCAAAAAAATAAATATTTAAAAATAAATATTAAATAATAAATTAAATATTAAAAATAAAAATTTAAATAATAAAAAAAAATAAAAAATAAAAATAAAAATAAAAAAAAAAAAAATATTCTAAAAAAAAATATAAATGAAACCAAATAATCAAATCCAAAATATAAAATTAGATATAAATTCTTTTTCTTTATATTTAAATTCAGTTGGAGGACATTCTCTTTTTATTGAAATATCACCTCAATATTTAATAAAAAGTTCAAATGATAACGAAATTGATTTTTATTCTTCTACAAAATCATCTTTAAATTTTAAATCTCATTGTTGTCCAAATTTTATTGGAGTAATAAATGAAAATACTGTACAATTTCATATAATTGAAAATTATGTAAATCAATGTAAAAAGTTTTTTCGAAATTTTGTAAAAAAAATGAATATTAAATCAAGTGATATTGATATTGAAAATGATATTAACTTTAAAGAAAATTTTAATTCTTTTATAAATGAATCTGAAAATATTCCAATTAATAATTTAAATCCTTCATTTAAAAAATTAGAAGAAACTTTAATGTATTTTTTTTATAATTCTAAAAATAAATTAAAATGGATTTTATTTTCTTTTATTAAATGGAGAGATCATTTTTTATTAAATAAATTTCTAATATTACAAAATTTAACTTTTAATATGAAAAATCCAGCAATTTTAGATATTAAATTAGGTTCTTTTTCAAAAATATCAAAAAAAGATAATAAAACAATAAAAAAATATGAAGGAGCTTCAAAAGAAATTGGATGTAGAATTATGGGAATTCAGAAAGGTAATATTTTTAAAAATAGATATGATACTAAAAATTATTCTTTAAAACAATTTAAAAATGAAATTTCTCAATTTTTTCATAGTAATAATAAATTAATTAATAAAACTATTAATGAAAGTTTAAAAGTTATTAGTGAATTTGAAATGAAAGTAAAAATTAATTTAAAATTTTCTTCCTTGTTAATAGTATATGATGATACAAAAAATAATGAAAATATTGATATTAATTTAATTGATTTTGCATTTTTGGGTGAAAAAAATAAAATTAATATTAATAATGATTTGGTTTCATCTATGAAAAAATTTGTTGTAATTTTAGATGAATTTAAAAAAAATGATAATGATAATCTTTTGAATAATAGAGAATAAAATAAAATTGTAAGAATAATTTTTTCCTTTGTAAGGAGTCTAAAAATATTTTTTGTAAAAACTTAAATATCATAATATATTTGTAAGGTAATTTATATTTAGTGATATTATAAAATAATATCAAAATATTCAATTAATAAAAGAATATTTTTATTCATTATATAGGTTATTTTATTTATGAAATTGGATTATATTGAATATATTTTTTTATTAGTTATTATTATTAAATTTTAATTTTATTGCAAATTTTTAATATATTATTATTCATTTATAGAATATTATATAAATTTAAATTAATTTATTTTTTTATAAGAAAGTATATCATTTATACAATTTTTCAAAATGCATATTTTTGGGTTCTTTTGAAATATCTCTTTGGTGATAAATAATATATTAAATTCTTTTCATATATTGATTATTGTATTTATCCTTTTATATTTATAATTTATTTTTGAAAAAAAGTAAATAAGAAATATGGGAATTATTAAAATTAATCGTCTATAAATTTTATTTCTATTTTTTTAACAATACTATTTTAACATATATTAATAAATAATTTAAAAATTAATTACCCTATATAAAATAAATTAAATTTCTAATAAAAAATATTAAAGATTTTATATATTTCTCAAATCAATTTTTTGTTACATTATTATTTAAAAAAGTATCAATTTTAAAAATAAATTTATCATTTTTTTTCATATCAGTCATTAAACTAATTCTTTCTAAAATTGGAATCAGAACTTCAATACTTAAAAATTTTTTTAATATATTATCATAGCAATAGAAAATATCATTCTTTTTTGAAAAATCAATACTCCAAAATGGAGCTAAATAATAATAAAATGGGAATTTAATTTTGTGTTTTTCTTCAAAGAGTGAATTAGTACTATTATCAGAAAAATAATTAAAATCGCTTTTTTCTTTTTTGTTAATATTTTTTTCATCTATAAAATTATTTTTTAAAAGAATTGTACTTTTTTTTGAAGGATCAGACATATTTTTTCTTGATTGAATATTTAAACTATTTGATTTTTTTAAAGGTAAATTACTTTTACCTTCAATAAATTTAGTAGAAGAAATATGACTTAATTCATTTTTCATTGTCAAAGAATTTTTCATAATTTCTTTTTTGAAATAATAAGATTTTTTAATTTTAGAATTATTAATTAAATTATTTGAAATTTCAGCAAGGAAAAATTTTTCAGAAAAATAACAAGAAATATATTGAAAAATAGTAATAATAATTCCACTTAATCCACCAATATTACTAAGTACATCTTGAATTTTTGGAAAAGTTCTTATATATTTTATTTCTTTATCCCAAACAGTAAAAAGAATTTCAAAAATTATATTATTTTCATAATATGAATTTTCTTCATTTTCAACATTATCAACATAAATATCATTAAATTCATGAAATAATGTAATTTTAGTATTCTCAAAAATAAATCCTTTAATATTCATATAAACAGAATAAGTAAAATAATAATAATATCTTTTTACTTGATTCAAAGAAATTGGAAAACAATCAGTTCTAAATATTTCAGAAATTGGATATGAATAATTATAATGATTTACAATATTATTTGTATAAAAAATATGAAGATAAGAATTTTTAATATAATCATTTATTTCTTCATTTGATCTACAAACAATACTTGAATTAGTTGAATTAATACATCTATTTAAATGGGTTTCTAAAATATTAAATCCATTAAAAATATCATTGAATCTTCCTGAAATAGTTAAATTTTGACCTGATTTTACACAAATATAATAATTACTACTATATCCAAGATTTAATGATTCAAATATCTTATTATTTTCTTCAGTTTCATTACAAAATTCTAATTTTATATTTTTTGATTCTCTTTCAATTAAATGTTTATCATTTATATAATGATTATTTTGATCTAATGTTAAATATACATATGTTGGATCTAATTTTTTTATTGTTCCATTCCAATTATATAAACCATAAATTATTGGGTTAGACGATAAATTTATTGTGTATGTATTATTTAAAGGATGATAATTTGTAACTATATTAAAATTTGAATGTGATAAATATTCTGAAAAATATTTTATAGATATAATTAACATTAATGTTATTGATGCTAAACTTAATAATATATCTATAATTGTAGTATAATTTTTCTCTTTTTGATATAATAATGGAAATTCTATTCCATATATATTAATATCTTTTATAAGATTTTTTATTCTTTTCATTTTTTTTAATTATTTTATGATATCAAAATATGTATTTTATAATAAAATAAAAAAATATTTTTAACAAAATAATCTTGATAATTTTTTTAATATATTAAAATATAATATAATTGTTTTATAATATAAGTTTTAAAACATAATAATTAATTATTCTATATAATTCATTAAGTATAATTTTAAAAAAGTTAAATATAAAAATATATTTTTTACATTGATTAATTTATAATATTTAATTTGCTTGAAATCTTAGATTTATATAAATTTTAAAAATAATAAATTTATTATTGATAATTATAATTAAATTTTCATAAAATAACATTTAAAATATATTTATAAATAATTTCTTTTTGATTTTGTAAAATGAATTTTATATATATATATTTTTTACTATTAAAAAAATTGTTCCAAATATTTATAATAAATTAAGAATTACCTTCAAAGAAGAATAATATTTTATTATTCATATTTTAAATTTATTTAAATTTTATTAATGTCATTTATTTAATATTATTTTTATCATTTATTGAAGAATTAAATCTATTATTAGTATTAGTTGCTTTTAAATTAGTTGTATTTTGATTCATAGTATTTTGATTCATAGTATTTTGTTTATTTGCTTGATTTAATGTTGAAGGTTTATCTTTTCCAGAATAAGTTTTAATTACATTTATTATATGTTTTATTTTTGCAATATCTTCACCTTCAATTTTATCATCTGCTATTATCATATCAAAAAAATCATCCATTGAATTATCACTATCAATATCAATTTCTAAATCATCTCTAAATATTTTTTTTAATTTTTTCATTGAAATAAAACCCTTACAGTAATTATCAGCATTATTAAAAAAATCTGTAATACTCATACCTTTTTCATCTATTATAATATCAGCAATAAAATTACATAATTCATATATATGATCAATGTCTTCTTGAGTGAATTGTCTATGTGCATTTTTATAAACATAATTCCCTTTTGGTTTATTAGATACATTTATTTCTGGTTCTTTTTTTATAGGTTCAATATTATTTGTTATTTTTATAACTGGAATATTTGAAAAAGAATCTCCCATTGAATTCCTATTTTGATATAAATTTAATTCATTCTCAATTATATCTAAATCTACAATTGTTGGAGCCAAACGCTTAATAAATTTATTTGTTAAAATATTAACTTCTTCAACTTTATCTTCATTATATCCTAATTTTTTTAATTTTTCTTTAAATGAAAAAACATTAATTTTTCCTGTTTCTTCTTCGAAAAATTGTCTTACATTTTGACTATGATATTTTAATGCTTTTGCTAATTTATCAAAAAATTCATTTATTATTAATTCATTTTTATTATTATAACTGTTCATATTTGTTTTATATTAATATATTTTATAAAATTAAATTTATAATCATTAATTAATTAATATAAAAAATAGCATTTATATTTAAATTATTTTATTTGGTTTATATTCACTTTCAATAATATGAACTTTTCCATTGTTTAAAGTATAAATTTTTTGAATTATATGAATTTTAACACCATTTAAAGTTTTAATTATTAATTTGTAATCTTTCTCAACAACATTTTCAGGAATATCTAAATCAATATAATTATCAATTGTAAAAGAATTTTCTATATCACTTTCTTCACTTTCATAAGATTCATTTGTTTCTTCTTTAATAGAAGATTCTTTTTCTTCTTCAAATGCAGCATCATTACTTGATTCTGAAATTTCCATTTGTTCAACAATATTATTATCAATATTATAAATTAATTTTTTTTCATCTCCAGATGCTTGAACTGTTCTTTTTCTTGTAAATCTTCTTTTAAATTTTTTCCTTTTTTCTTCATTATTTTTTTTTTTTGTATTTTCACTTAATACTATTTTGCTTTTAATATTTGAATATTCACTTTCTTGAGATAAATTAAAAGAAGAACTATGACTATCATTTAAAAAATAATTTTTGTCTTTTTTAATGCTTTTAACTTTTTTAATTTCATTTAAATCTTTTTTCATATAATTAAAATAAAATGTAGTATCTAAATATTGCGAAATAAAATTTTCTGCATTTAAAGAATCTCCAATTTTTCTTAATTCCATAGCATAATTTATAACAATAACATTTCCATATTTAACATGTTTACAAATTCCAATTCCAATATATTTAATATGTTCATTAAAAACATTTAATCTTTGAAATCTTTCTTTAATTCCATCACACATAATTAATTTACAAATAATATATTCAGGATTATTAATTCCAAATTCAATACTTTCAATTAATAATCCATTCCATTCAGTATATTTTTCAACACGTTCTCTTAAAGTTAAATTATTACTTCCTATATGAGAATTTAAATTATGAGTTCCTAAATCAACTGCATGATTATGAGAAGAAATTGATAAAGGTTGAGAATAAATTAATGAATTAACTGATTTTTGATTTTCTAAAAAAGATATTGTTTCTAATGCTAATTGTCTTCCTTCATATGTTTTAAATGGGTGTTCATTATAAAAATGAAGAATGTTATTTGTTCTATACATTTTTAATACATTTTTTAATATTGGAATATATGATTTTGGGTTTTGACGAATTTTATTGTGTTCTAAATATAATAAATATTCTGGGGAAGTGTCTTCATGATTTGATGATTGTGTTGTATACATATTAATTTTCAAAAATTTTTTTTTTTAATTTAAAAATATAAATGGAAGAATATAATTTAAATGAACCTTTAATTTCAAATAAAGATATTGAAAATAATGAAGCTCAAATTGATTTAATGATAGATTTAAATATAAGAAAAGGTTTTATTGTAAAAGTATATACAATTTTAATATTTCAAATTTTATTTACAAGTCTTTTTGTATTTTGTGCTTATTATTCACAATCCTTTTATAATTTATTAATTAATAGTTTATTAATATTTTTTTTTTCAGTAACAGTTTTAATATCATCACTAATTATTGTAGCATGCAATCCAGAGTTTTTAAAAAAAGTACCTCAAAATTATATATTTTTAATTGCTTTTACTTTTGCAGAAAGTTATTTTGTTGCTTCAATGACATGTCAATTTAGTCAAAACAGTGTTATGTTAGCTTTATTATTTACTTTTGTTGTGATAGTTACTTTAACAATTTATTCATGGAAAAGTGAAAATGATATAACTATTTATGGAGGAGTGCTTTCATGTCTTTTAAGTTGTCTTATTCTTTGTGCAATATTATTAATTTTTATTCAAGTTCCTTTAATATATATGTTTTATAATACTTTTGCTTTGCTTTTATTTGCTACTTATATTATATATGATACTCAATTAATTGTTGGAAATAAAACTAGCATTCGTTATTCTACTGATGACTATATTCTTGCTAGTATGAATTTGTATTTGGATATTATTAATATATTTATTAGAATATTATCTGCTTTTGGAGAAACCAGATGAATTATTTAATTAATTATATTATTCTTTAAAAAAATAATTATTTTATTTATCTATTTTTTTTAATAGGGTTTTTTAAATTAATAAAATGGAAAAAATATATCATTCTTTTTATCTAAATATTATATTTAAAAAAGATTGTATTCATTTTTTATATCCTATGAATGGAGATTACAATGAGTTATATTATAATATGATAAATTTAAATGATAATATGAATCAAGGTTTTACAAATTTAAAAGAATATTTAAAAAATAAAGAAATTATTTCAATTTCTAAAAATAAAGAATTTATTCAGGTAAAATGTCAATGTAATAAAGATAAATTTACTTTAGATTTAAAAAAGCAGGAAGAAATAACATCAGAATTAGAAGAATTGTTAAAAGAAATTAATGATAAAGAATATTCAGATATAAAATTAAAAATGCTTCAATATGCTTGGTAGAAAATAAGAATAAAAATTCTTAACCCATAATTTTCAGTAACATTCACATAAAAAAAAATGTTTTTGAATTCAAATTTATTATTTAAAATCTACAATTAAAAGAAAAAAATAATAATAAATATAATATAAATTATTTAAAAAAATGAATTTTTTAAATAAAAAAAAGTACAAATTAAAAAAATAGTTTTTTTATAATTTTTAAAGAGGAGTTTTCATTCTTATTATTTTTCTCATTTGTTCAATTTCATTTTGAAGTTTAGATATTAATTCACTTTGTTTAGCTCTAATATTTTCACTTTGTTTTAATTTATCTTCAATATTTTCTCTAGCTTCATATAATTTGCCATTTAAAATTTGTAAATCTGATAATTTTTTTTCTTTATTTCTCATTTTTTTTAAATGCTTTTCTGTTTCTTTATTTTTCTTTTTTTCATCTTCTAATATTTTATATAAATTATTAAATTCTGTTCTTGACATTTCATATTTTTCTTTCCAAATTTCATTTTGACTTAATTTTTTACTTTGTTTCTTTGAATTTAAATCAAAGTTATTTTTTTCAAAATTTTCAGGTGAATATAATTCATTTAATCTTTTTAAATCTTCTATGTTTGCATTTGCATATTTTTTATCTATAATATTTTGTTTTATCTTTTCTTCTGATAATGTTTGACTCTTTTTAAATAATTTATTTGATTGTGATTTTTTCATTTTTGAATCTGATTTTTTTTCATAACTTAAAGGAATATTTGATATTTTTTCTTGCATATTAATAATTTTTTTTGTCATTTTATTAATTTCATTTTCAGTTACTCTTTCAGATTTAGTTTTATTAATATCATCATTATACATTTGTTTATTATTTGAATGAGATGTTATATTTCTTAAATTATTTAAAAAATTAACATTATCATCTAATCTTTTTATTTCATCTGAATTTGAAAAATCTGTTTTAAATTGTGAATAATTTTGATTTCCAGATTTATATTTTTTATCATAATTTGTATAAGAATATAATTTATCATTTTGTTTTAAATTTGGAGTATAATTTTTATTTACATTATTATATGAATAATTTTGATTAACATATGAATTATTACTAATATTACTATAATTTCTATTATGAGAACTATATGGTTCAATTGAATAAATTGAAGAATTGTTATTTATATTATTTATATATGAATTGTTATTTAAATTATTCATTTGATTATTTGATTGATAATATTGAGATAAAGGTTTAAATTGAGTTTGATTAATATTCATAAATTCATTTATTCCTTCATCTAAAACATTATTTATTAATTCATCTTGTCTTTGTGACATTTGATAATCATTCATTTATATCTTAATTTAATTCTTTTTAAAAAAAATGTTTAAAATTATAAATTTATTTATGGAATACTATTAATTATATATTTTAAATATTTCAAAAAAAAAGTAATTTAATTGCCTAATAAAGGTTCTATTTTTGTTCTTTTATTCATTATTAAATGAATTAAGAAAACAATAAGTATTACAAAAATAACCCCAAAAATAATAGTTAAAATAATATATTTATTAAATCCATTATCAATTGGAATTTCATTATCAGTATAATTACAATATTTTTTAGTATTATTATCTGAATTAATGACCTCTTCTAATTTTTGAATAAATTCTTTATATTTTATATTTAAAAGTTCTTCCTCATCAAAAGAATAAGTAACATAATAATCATCTTCTTTAGTTTTCTCAGAATTATGATAAATTAAATGAATATTTATAAAAGAAGTAAATTGAGGATATTTAATTTCTTTATTTTTTAAATTAAAAGTATAATTCATAAACGCATTTAAACTATCTAATGAAAAATGATGAGATGAATACGAAATAAATTTAGGAACATCATAATTAACATAATTAAACTTTCCTTCAATATCTTTATTAACTTTTTTTTTTAACCAAGAAACTAATTGAGTAATTAAAGGAATATTTACCATAGTAACATATTTTTTAGTTGAATTATTTATATTATTAGGATTATAAAGAGAAATTTCACTCATATAAGAATAAGATTTATTTAAAATTTTATTTACTTCTTCATCATTTTTAATTTTATCATTAATTAAATTATAATCTTCAAAATAATTACAAATAAAAGTCTCAATACAATTTTTAAAAAAATCTCCATTATTTATTAAATAATCTTTATCAATATTTTTATCACCATCTTTTGAAATTTTAACAAGACTTAAAATTTGATCCCCATAATTTTTAACAAAATCTTCCCTAATTTTTTTAATTCTATCACTTTTTTCAATTTTTTCAACAACTTGATAACCTAAAGGACAATTTTCTTTTTTTTCTAATAAAAAAGTATGATCTTTTTCATAAAAAGTATGAACAGGAGTAACTAAAATATTATTAGGTAAAGTATTTTTACCTAATAATTCTTTTTCTACTTTAAAAAAATCTTTATTATTAGGAGGATCAGAAAAAGGAATTTGTGCTTCAGTTAAAAGTGTTCCTTTCTGATAAAGACCATGTAATTGAGCATAAGCAGATTGTATTGTTCTATTACTTTCACTTGATGAAGCATAAATTTCTCTTGGATCATAAATTTCATTTAATAAATTATTTTTATTTCCTGTTTCTATATATGTTAAATAGTGACGATATCCTAATAAAAATTGTTGTCTTTTACCTACATTTGTTAATTCATTTTCTCCATTCCATGAATTGTTAAATATGTCTTTGTAGTTTTTATTATCTTGAGATTTGCCCTCATTGTATGTTAATTTTGATGGTGAATGTGCTCCTGTACGACTTAAGGAAAAGGCAAAACGGATTCTTGTTAATTCAGATGTGTCTTGGAATAAGGATAATGTTAGTTTTTGAGTAAGGAATATTAATGTTATTAGGATTTTGGGTAGTGACATTTTTTTATATGGGGTTTTTTATATGTATTTTTAAAAAAAAATTTTTTTTCCTTTTTTATTTTGGAAAATTTTTTTTTATTTCATTTTAATTGATATTTTTGATATTAGTGAAAATAAATAATTAATTTTTTAATTATTAATTAAATTTCCTTCCTTTTATAATCCATAATTAAATTTATTATTTTTTATATATATTAAAATTTATAAATTATTTAAAATTCGTTGTAATCATATTTTCTAATAAATTTCATTTTTCCAGTACCTGCATTACTACTAACTTTATTACTACTATCATAATCATAAGTTATATTATCATCTTTTCTTAAATAATATTGAACTGCTTTTTTCCAATTTTCTTCTTTTTGTCTTTCCATTTCTTTAATTTTTAAATTTTCTTTTTCTTCTTTTTTTTTCTTTTCAAATAATTCTTCATTAAATCTTTCTTTCATTATTCTTGAATGTGCATTAACATAATTTTCATCATAAATACTATTATCATTTGGTAAAAACTGTCTTAAATAATTTATATCAGAATTATTAAAATATATACTATTCAAAATATTTCTTTGAATAACATTATTATTATATCTTAAATTATCATAATTTTGATTTTGAATATTTTGAGAATCTTTATTTCTATTATTATAATAATTATCATTATTAAATTTATTATTATTATTATTATTATTATTATAATAATTATTATTATAATTTTCAATATATTTACTTTCTAATTTAAAATTATATGGATTATCATCAAATTTTCGATAAACATTTTCATCAATATTATTTTTAAATAAAGGTTTAAAAGAAGTTTTTAATGAACCATCTTTATTTCTTAAGGGAGCCCCACCTCCAGTATTATTAAATCTATCAAAAAAATTTCCACTATATATATTTCTTTCTTCTAATTTTTTTAAATATAATTCACTAACTGAAGGTTTATCTAATGAATATTTAGGAGTAAAAATTTCATAACTAAACATTTATTTTTTAAAGTTATTAATTTTTTATCCTTTATAATATATAGATAAAAAATGAAAATTATTATTTTTATTTTACAATCTTTCTTATACAATAAAGATTAAATAAAATATATTTTAATGGAGTTCAAAAAGTTATATTTTTAAGAAAATAATTATATCAAGTAAAATTACATATTTCAAGAATATAATAAAAAATTTAAATCAAAATAAATAAAATTCAATTTAATATTGACTTTAAGTTTTAAAAATACAATAAACAATAATTTCAATATAACAATATCACTATTATATTATTATTTGATATGATTATTATAAAAAATTAATCAAAATATCCAAATTAAATAAATAAAAAGACTTCTAAGTATTTTTATTTCAATTATTTGTGATTGATAATATAATAACACATAGTATATTTTTCAAAAAATTTTCAATTTTAGCAATAATATATGTTATTTATTTATATAATTCAAGATTAAAAGATTATAAAGATAATTGATGTATAGATCTATATTTGATATAAAAATAATTACATAAGAAAAATATAAAATTTTTAATTTTTTTTTTATAAAAATAATTATATATAATTATATACATTTAAATTTAAATTAAATAAAAAAGAATGGATAAAATAAATATAGGATATTCATTTTTAGATAATTTTTTCAAAGAAGGAATAATAACTGAAATAATAGGTTCAAATTATTCATGTAAGTATAATTTTATTGCACTTTATTTGTTAAAAAAAATGATATATACTAAATCCAAAGTTTTATATATTGATACTCAATTATCATGTCCTGTTTCTTTTTTACATAATGCATTTGAAAAAATATTAGAAAAAAATAAGAATTCACAAATCGAATTAGAAAATTCTTTTATGATTTTAAGAATTGATGATTCAAAACAATTATTTTTATTTGTGGAATATTATTTATTAAATTTAATTAAATCAACAAGTAATATTAAAACTATTGTTTTAAATAATATTAATAATTTATTTGTTCCTGAAAAAATAAAAGGAAAAAAAGGTGGAAAATATTATATGAGAATCTTTTGGAGAATAGCAAAAGAATATAAAATAAATATTATTTATATTAATGATATTTATTTTAGAAATAATGCATTTAAAGAATTTAATTCTGAAAATAAAAATTATTCTGAAGAAAAAGAAACAAATTATGTTATGGAAATTGAATATAGTGAATATATAAATGAATATTGTTCTAATGTTATTTTAATTAATGATAATTATAATTATCATGATAATTATCTTGAATGTAAATGTGAAGTTTTAAAAGGTATTCAAAGCATTAAACAATTTACATTACAAATTGATACTGAAAAATGTTCTTTTAAATCAACGAAAGAAGACTAATAAAAATTCAAATCCAACAAATTGATTTATAAATAAAAAATATTAAACATAAAACAATAATAATAAAATAAAAATAAATAAATTATATTTAATAATCCAAAAAAAAAATGAATGATAACTTAACATTAATAAATTTAACAGATAAAATATTAACATTCTTAAAAAATAATCCAGAAGGAGTATCACAAGATAAATTAACAACAGAAATACCATTTAAAGAAAATGAAATAGTAGAATGTTTAAATAATTTAATATCAAATAATAGAGTAAGTATAATAGATACTTCAGAAGGAGCCTTATTTAAATATAGAAGTGAAAAAGAAGCATTAAAATTTAGAGACTTATCAAAAGAAGATATTGCAGCATATGAAATAATAATTCAAAGTGGAAATAATGGAGTAAGTACAAATGAAATAAAATCAAAATTAAGAATTGATAATACACAATATATAAATAAAATACTTAATAAATTATCAAAAAAATTTTTAATAAAAAGTTTAAAAGTTTTAAATACAAAAAATAAAAAAGTTTGGATTGGATTTGATATTGAACCAAGTCAAGAAATAACAGGAGGAATTTGGTGTTCTAATCAAGAATTTGATAATAATTTAGTTACCGTTTTTAGTGAAAGATGTTATGAACATATAAGTAGACAAAAATATACAAGTAGAAAAGATTTATTATTATTTGCTCGTTCTTTAAATTTAACTCAAAATAGTGAAATTAAAGAAGAAGATATACAAAAAATTTTAAATATTCTTATTTTTGATAATAAAATTGAACCTATTTTTCCTGAAAGTTTTATTATTGGAAATAAATATTCTATTTTATTAAGTAAAAATGATAATTTGTTAAATTTGATTAAATATCAAAAAAGTAAAGAATATAAAACTAAAAGTATTTTTGATTGTATTCCTTGTTCTATTTGTCCTGTTATTGAAGAATGCTCTTTAAAAAATATTGTTAATCCTTTTGATTGCCCTCATTTAAAAAAATTTATTAATGGTGATTTAAATAATAAATAAAATTTGTTTTATTTTTATTATTATTTATATTAATTTTTTTAATTATTAAAAGCAGTTTTTCTTATTTTTTTTATTATTTTCAAATAAAATGATTATAATATAAATAAATATATATTAATAATAAATTAATAATATAGATATTTATCTCACATATTTTTTATCTTAAATATTAAAAAAAGTTATATGACTAATTTTTAGAATAATTCATATAAATTAAAAACTAATTGAATTATTTTAAATAAAACTGAATGCAGAAAAAATATAATAACAATAATTTTAGGAAGAAGAAATATAAAAAAGGGAGAAATAGAATTTTTAAAAATGAAATTGATATCATGGATTCAATATTAAATTTAAATTCAAAACAACATGATATGAATAATAAAAGTTTTTCAAATGAATCAACTATTGATTCACCAAAAAAAAACGATGAAATCAAATTCAAATTAACAGAAGAGAATTTAAATACAATATCATTTACTCCAAAATCATTCAAAATAAAGAAAGAACTTCAATTACGAAAATTAGAATTTGAAAAAGATTTAGAGATGAATAAAAATAT
>JAEEGL014653074.1_pt1 | contig 15319 bp, 17 predicted proteins | sample 9134231 | NCBI WGS metagenome assembly JAEEGL01 (sample SAMN16246548, study PRJNA631951) | gut metagenome | biome: gut microbiome; feature: rumen; material: fiber-attached | host: Bos | place: Iran: Karaj | collected 2018-10 | reverse complement strand
TCCTGACAAGGAATACGCAGACGAGGTGCTGCGGCGAATAAAGGAAAACAATGGATACTGCCCATGTGCTTTACAAAAAAATAAGGACACAAAGTGTATGTGTAAGGATTTTCGCGAAATGCAGAGCGGAACTTGCCATTGTGGATTATACATTAAGGAAGTGGAGTAAATGAGTTTTGCTATTGGCTGTGCGGTTGGCTTGACAATCTGCTATATCGCTATACTGATTTCGAAAAGCGGTAAGCCAAAGCATTGAGGTTTTGTTATGACAATATTAGTAGACATAGATGATACTATCGAAAACCTATGCGAATGCTGGTGCGCATTTTTAAACGAAAAATATGGAACGGCTGTCTTAGCTGAAGATATTCAAGACTGGGATATTTCAAAATATTTTCCAAACGTTCCAAAGGATGAGTTATTTGCCCCTCTTTATGAAGAATCATTTTGGACAACAGTCACGCCGAAGCTCGACGCAATCAAATATCTGTTTGCCCTTTACGAAGAAGGCTTTGATATCTATCTATGCAGCGCAAGCGACTATCGCTCCATCAAAACAAAATACGAACAAATTGTCATAAGATACTTTCCCTTTATCGGTTGGGACAAAATAATTATTTGTTCCGGCAAACAAATGATTAAAGGAGATATTCTTATCGACGATGGAGTACATAACCTCGCTGGTGGCAGCTATCATAAAATTCTTTTCACCGCACCTCATAATAAAATGATTGATGCAGAAAAGTATAACATGTATAGAGCAGACGACTGGGAGGCTGTTTATAAGATTGTTCATTCTATAGCAGGCGGTCAGCATTCAAAAAAATGAAAAGAAGGGAAAGGTAACATACATGGACAGAGTTGCAAAATTTGAAAAGGTTAGTTTCGAACAGTTTAAAAAAGATTATGTGAACACATTCCTTAATGATTCAGACGATTACGACGAAGGGTATATCAAATTTATTTACGATAATATCAAACTGCCCAGAAGAGCCACCTCCGGGAGTGCTGGATATGACTTCTTCTCCCCCATCTCATTCAATCTGCTTAATGGCGAAAACATCGTTTTCCCAACAGGTATTAAAGCGAATATGAAAGACGGGTGGGTTTTAACATTACATGTTAGGAGCTCAGTTGGGTTTAAATATGGAATTTCGCTCGCCAACACAACAGGAGTTATTGACAAGGATTATTACAACAACGCTAAAAACGAAGGTCATATTTTTATCAAACTTTCAAATGGCGACTCTGCATTTAAGAAGGAGCTCAGAGTGATTAACGGCGACGCTGTTTGTCAAGGTATTTTTCTTCCGTTCGGACTAACGGTTGATGATGAAACCGCAGAAGTAAGGAATGGCGGCATCGGTAGTACAAATAAATAATCAGATACATACAAGAATAAGAGGTAGGCTATTAGGAAATAATTATCTCAGAATCAGAAATAATTATAGGAGTTGATACATTTTTGCAAAATAAATCTGATGCACTGATAAAAAAAGCCCATTTTACGGCAATGGCAAAATACTTGTTTAGATCAGGAATAATTGATTCTGCAACATTGAATCTATTGCTCAGAAAAATAGATTCCGTATCTACCTAAGATCCCACATATAGTTTGCGCGGCAATTTGTTTCTTTTGACAGCTTCTGGCGTAAAAGAAATAGTTGCCGCGCTTTTTTTGTTTATCTATTGATTTACTCTTGTTTGTTGTGGTATAATAAGAGAAGGAATAGATTATGGCAAATTTTTACAGAAAGAGTGGGATAGCTATGGATATTTACGAAACCATTAACCAAATGCGTATTGAGAGAAAACGCATCGAAGACATCCCGATGAGAGTAACATACTATGCAAGAGTGTCAACTATGCGCGAAGAACAGGATAGTTCCATAGAGGCACAGATATCGCACTTCACAGAAATGATTAGCAAGAATCCGAACTGGACGTATGTTGAAGGATATGTAGATAGGGTGCGAGGAGAAAGCGCAGACAACCGCTTACAATTCCAGCAAATGATAGACGATGGGTACAATGGCATGTTTGACCTGATCCTAACAAAGGAAGTAAGCAGATTCGCAAGAAATACCATTGACAGCTTAACCTACACCAGAGAACTATTAAAACATGGAGTAGGAGTGTTTTTTTTAACCGATAATATCTGCACTGTTGAACAAGATAGCGAACTCAGGCTGACAATCATGTCAAGTATAGCACAAGATGAGGTTAGAAAACTCTCTGAAAGAGTAAAGTTCGGGCATAAAAAATCCATCGAAAGCGGACACGTACTTGGGAACTCACGAATTTTCGGCTATGATAAAAAGGATAGCAGGCTGTATATTAACGAATACGAAGCAGAGATGATTCGCCTGATTTTTGAAACATACGCAACCGGAGAGTGTGGTTTAAAATATATCGAAGACTTGTTATGGGAAAAAGGCTATCGCAACAGAAACGGGAAGAGGATCAATCATAATACTATTGGTGGGATAATACAAAACCCGAAATACAAAGGATACTACTGCGGAAATAAAGTTAAGATAATAGACTATCGTACAAAGACACAAAAATTCCTTCCAGAAGACGAATGGGTCATGTATAAGGATGAAACTGGCGAGATCGTCCCTGCAATAGTATCGGAAGAATTGTGGGAAAAGGCTAATAAGATTTTTTCTGCGAGAAGTCAGAAAGTTAAAGAGGCGGGAAGAAGTGCAAAGACAACATCGCCGCTGTCTGGTAAAATTATTTGCGGTCAACATAACGAGCCCTTCTGGAGATCGTCATATAGTGAAAGATTGCACCCAAAAGACTCCATATACCAATGGATATGCAGAACAAAAAAGCGCGGAAGGTCGTGTGACTGTTCTACAATAGCAATATACGAACACGAGTTATATTCTATTCTTGGGCGTCTCATTATTGATTTGACTAAAAATATTGACACGTACATCGACGAGTTCGTAGAATTTTTTCACAGTAGTATAAAAAATAATAAAAGCGCGACAAAGATAAGCGAGATAGAAAGAGAGTTAGAAGCCGCAGAGAAGAAAAAAGAAAGGCTGCTCGATCTATACACGGATGATACCATAAGCAAAAACGAATTCAAGCAAAGAAACGATGCGCTACAATCAACAATCACGGAGTTAAAAAGAAAGCTCACTTCGCTGCAAAAAAATAACTCCGAACAAATCGAAGTTGGGAAGAATCTATTAAAAATTAAAAACCTGATAAATGATTTCTCACAGCATAGCAAAGCGTTTGAAGCAACAGGCAAAGACGAACCGAATCCGTCTATTCAAAAAGAATATATTGATGACATTTGTTCTGTCTTGGTAGACTGTATAACAGTATTCCCTATTGACAAAACAACAATGAGGCTTGAAGTAAAACTAAAGCTTGGAGAGACGGTCGAGGCAAAATACGAAAAGCCCATACGGAGTTCAGGACACATCTTTTTGAAGATGGTTCCTAAACTCCGTACAGGCAATACATACTATACACCAAGCGAAAGGCCAACAATGTGTAAAAAATTCGGATTTGAGCTATCCTTCATCAGAGCGTCTATCAAATACCGTCCACAATCCAATATCATCTACAAGATTTATGTTACTGTGTAAAGATATGTCGTTGTCAAACAATTCCAAACTATGATATAATCACAACAGACAACACATTTTCATCAGACAAGGATAATGCACAATGAGTAAAAACAGAGATGAAGACATTAAAACCAAGTGGGCGCTTATACTTGCAAAGGAAAATAAAAACGAAGCACAGGGCGGGCGCATCACATCTTATTTTGAAGAATGGTTACAATACAAATCATTCCTGCTCGACTGCAAACAAATACAAATTTCCTTTGAGCAGGCAGAAGATTTATGGTATGAGATTAATAGATTTGCCAACACAATAATCCAATAGTATCCAGTGTGCAATGTCGTAAAAAAAAGGTACTGTCCATTACGGGCAGTACCTATATTTTTTTATTCGTTTACAATTTGCCATCCGGCAGGATAGTCAACAGGCGACCAGACATTATTATCAATCAGAGATTCATAAATGTCATCCTCTGCTGTCGGGAAATAAACCTTATCGCCTGTCATATAAGCATTTGTGCTGTCGGGTTGTTCCCAGACAGGAATCTGTTCGGGGTCAGGAATCAGCACTCTTGCAAACAGTGACGGAGACTCATCCGGTGTCCAACCGTCCTGAGAGGTATGGTTTTGCAGCACTTTGTACAGCACACCATCGTACCGTACTCTGTCACCTGTCAGGTATCCAACATCTGCTTTCCACGCAGGGAACAGTTCTACTGCTTCGATTGCTTGTGCGTCTTCAAGGCTTACAGACAGCCCCTCTATCACTGCTCTTAATTCTCTTGCTCTGTCAATAACACTCATTAGCTATCATCCTCTCCGAGCAGGATTCTACCAGCTTCTTCGTATTCATTCGGAACCTTTGTCCCGCCAGAAAAATAAAAATGCCCTGTAACTGTATTATCAGGATTCAGAATCGCCTGTGTGCATATCAGACGAATATACAGCGTTCTTTCGACAAGGTTGTTGTCGTTATCTGTGAGTTTGAAATCCGCAAGGTTCTGAGTGGTAAACTTATCCCAGATTGTTTGATAGGCAGTTCTGTTCTGACACTCTACCACATAATGACCATCATAGGTAGCCTGTGCAACTTGAACTTCGCTGCCATCTTTAAGAATGATTTTCATTTCTGTTTCACCCCTGTAATTAAATTATAGATATACTGAAGGTCATCAATATCTGCGTTGTAAAAATTATGATTCCACAGCCAATGATCTTGATGATCTTTTCGCTTATATTTTTGACACAGTTGATCGTCCCAAATTTTATCCCATCTGTCTTGGTAACTGTTGTCACGCTTTTGGAGGATGGTCTGGATTTTACTTGTCAACCATCCCCGCTCTCTACCTTGTCCGTCATCGTTTCGTGCAAAGTATTTGTGTGCGTTTTCGCTTGTAATGACACACAGCGGTTTGTCTTGCCAGTACAGCATATTGCCTTTGAGTTCTATTTCTGTCAAAGCTGGTATGTTTACGTCACCACAAATTGCTTTTGTTTTGAAACGATTATATGTAATGTACTTCATAATTGGTTCTCCATTCTACGCGCAAAATATGATATATCAGATACATCACTTAAATTAAGAAAACTGGTGCAATGCTGCGATCTAAGTTTGAGTGAGCGACAACTTCATCACCAGAAGCAGTTACATATATAAAACCATTAGCATTAGTGTAAGGAGAACGTAACCACCATTCAGTAGTTTTTGTCTCATACTGATAGTGTCGATATTTAACCTTACTGTTTCCAACTGCATAATAAGCGTACTGTGTTTGAAAGTCCTTCTCATATTGATTTGCCTTATAATGCCAACCAAATACTTCATATTCTGACAACAAGGGTAAATAATCAATAGATACAGTTACATCGGCTTGAATGTTACTTTGACCGCCAGTATTGTAAGTATATTTCATAATATGATTCATTACGATTCTTAAATCCATAGGCAGACAAGACATAAGCGTATTAGCAACTGGGTTAGTAGCACAATTTGAAGTTGCATCATAACCAATTCTTGCAGAAGTCGGATAAGAGCCATAATCTGTCGGAGATACATCCGTAGAACCTAATATATCATAACGTAAATCGCAGCCTTTCCATCCACCATAATTATTGCCATATTGTTGACCCCAATGGTGCATATTGAAGTATTTCGTACCCATTCGAGCACTTGCAGTATTGCTCATAGTTTCATACCCATCGCTTAAGGCAACATCTATGCCGCTATCGCCAACGCTTGTCTTAAATCCACCAAATGTAACACCAGTTCCCTCTAACTCAGAATTATGGTCAAATCCAAGAATATAAACATATAATGTCAGATGGTCAAGAGACAATGTACCCATCGTTCCATTCAATTCAATAGCCTTGCAATCACCAACACTATAATAGTTTTGAGCCGTTCCGGCAGCAGAGCGCTGAGAAATAGTTTGCCAACTGTCTATAATCAGCCCCGGCACAGTTGACTCAAACTGCGCATAGCAAGACGTAGGTGTCGTAATATTACTTGGCAACGGACTCCATCCGGCAAAATTACCGTTTGTCAGCTCCGGCGTTTCACCTGTATATGTTGCCGTACCGCCATAAGAAATATTATCAACCGTTTGCAGTAACGTATCGCCATTATAGAAATAAACCTTATATCTTGCAATCTCAGTATTTAAATCAAAATCAGAAGTGCGATTTTTGATTCTGCCAAGAACCTTTACCTTTTCTGGCTGCACGGCAGACCTGACAAGCAGTCTATTATATCCTACATTAACAGCAATCGGCTTCTCGCTCGTAGCATAGTTTGTGTACTTGCCTGCGGTCAGCGCAAATGGAATAGGAATGGAAGTGCACTTTTCTGAATACGATTCAAATGTTGTGGCACTACTGCCTTCTTCCAGTTGAATAGATGCTACAATACTGCTAATCGTTTCATCATACGAATCACCGTATGCAATCAACAATGCGAGACAATGAACAGTAGCCCCTGTCTTAAACGTACAAGATGTAGCATCATTATCCGCAGTAAAAGAATCAACAGCGACATCATTGGCTTGTGGGGCATTAGCAAATGTAGCCACCTTCAGGCGATTGGTTGCAGACTTTGAAATTGTATAATGCGTATTTGGGTCACACGGCATAACAACTGTCCTTGCATTACTGACGCTATACCATGAACTGTCAGTAGATTTAATCCAATAATTGACAACCTCGGCATCGTCTTTATTAAAAATGTTTTTACCAATGACGACAACAGGAATACGATAGTCACCATAAGGAGCGTAATCGGTGGGATACGCTCCTTTTTCTAATTGCAATTCTCTTGTCGCAATGATTTGTTCGATATACTCATCCGTGTATGTTACGTCATCCTGATCATCTTCGACCCACAACAGGACAAGAACATACTGCGTTGTACTTGTTGTTGTGAATGTGTTAGTCATATAGTCGCCCACACGAACGGGATTGCTTTGCAGAAAAGTACACTGATCCCCTTCTGATGGGGATTGTGCATATCCGGCGACTCTAAGTCTGTTCGTGATATGCTCATTTGCGCTCTTTTTTACTGAAAATGTGTAAGTAGTGCTTGCATCCACAGCAAACAGAATACTTCTTGCAAAGATATTAGTGCCATCACTTTCAACTACCTCGCCAAGATGTTCTTCGATATTGCTCGGATATAATGAGACAACATCTGCATTTGATTTGTCAAATAAGTTAATCTGAACGCCAACGCCACCAGTGTTTCCATATATGACGTAATCTTTAAGCATATCAGTTTGACTTGTAAATGTAATAGGTGGCTGTTGTGTAATCGTTTCACGGTTGTATTCACTTGCATCCAAAAGAACATTTCCGGCATTGTCCATGATCTTGATGACGTTCTCATTGTTTCCAGACATAATAGGCATTACGATACCTCCCCCGTGATTAAATACAAGACACCGGTTCGTGTTTGCATGGCATCGTATTCACTCTGGGTGCAAGTGACAATATCGGCAGTTGTCAATGCTTTATTCCCGTTAATGCTCAACTCCGATGTTGCAACATTATAATTTAATGAAGATCCACTTTTATATGCCGTATCTGTTTCTGTGGAATGACTGCCGGCAGTCTTTGCCATAAGTAAATCAAATATCCCCGTCAATGGAGTTGCACCTTGTGTTACTTTTGTATCTGTAATTCCACCAATAGCCGTATCAACATATTGTTTGGTGGCATCGTTCATCGTGGAATAATACTCAGAAGAACCTACATAAATTCTCATCGTATCTGTGATGAAATATATCGCGTTTGGGTTTTTATTTGTAAGTGCATCATATTCACTTTGTGTTTCATAAGCTATTACTACTGCTTCTCCGGCAATAGGCATAAATCATCACCTCCTGTAATTTTTATGTATGACTCCATTGCAAAGTCGAACCGCCAGAGCCAGTCCACTCGCTCCATTGTCCATCACAAAGCATATAAATCTTACCTGTATCTGCAATAAACGCCTCGGAACCTTCTGCTGCATTAGTGATATTGCTCAGTTTTGAAATATCTGTAGCAAGAAGAACATAGCCACGCCACCTGATATCAGAACCATCTGCTGCTGTTCCAAGTCGGTCGGGGCTTCTGCGGAACATCTTAATACTGCCGAGCGTCTGTTCTGCTACAGTCTGCGATTCAAAAGGCATATCCATGTAATAATACATTATATATGACTCCTTTCTCTTTATTTTGCGTTGTTTACTTTTTCCTCAATTTTTGTTGTAAGCCATTTATCAAAATCAATGTAGTATTCCTCAACAGCCTGTTTACATTCCGTTTTCATCAAAGCATAAACAAGAGTTTTTGATTTTTCAAAAGCTTCCTTCTGTGCCTCTTCATCAAACTTACCTTCCTTTTTCAGAGCCTCAACGTAAGTCTGCGTAACAGACGTGACTGCCTGTTGTACGATATTGTTGGCAATATCAATATAATGACTCGTCCGCTCATCGTCTAATTTAGTTTTCAGCCTCTGCGTCTGCTTATTTAGAAACGCAATTATAATACCAGTCAAAGCTGTCAAAATCGGAACAAGCACACAAGTCTCAATAAGGTTATATATTTCCTGCGACATAATCTCACCCTCCTAAATTTTTATAACGGCACTAAAGTGTTAGCGTCCAGAGCATAATAAGTATTACCGGATATTACAATATTGCCGTACATTGTTGTAATCGTTGAGCAATCATAGATCGTATCTGTAGAAGCAAGACAAATATCATTACTTGTAAAAATCTTGTTATGAACGCTTTCAATCTTTCTGTCATTATTCCCGTCACAATTATACGTCAGTCTATTTATCATGGTACAACTTTGAGCTTCACCGTTAATGATAACTATGCAGTCTTTTAAAGTTTTGCTTGTAGAATTATATTTTCCATATATAGACACGTCACCATCAGAAATTGCCATGCGCTGTACCACTGTTGGATTTGTTATAAGATTAACATTATAACTACCGAAATGAACATAAACCAACTTACTGTTTGTGACAACTCTAAATACCAGTTTCCTTTCTTTGTCTATCGCTGCGCCCTGAGTAGTGCTAAGCAACGTCAACTGTGTTGTTGCAGATGTTTCGTTTGTGACCGGTTCAACAAAAGATAAATCATATTTGGAAGCAGCGGTTGAAGCGTTTGCGTTTCTAACAAATCTCGCCTGAAAAACACCGTTCACATCAATAACGAAAGTCGGTTTGTACGCCCGTAGACTTCCATTGGAATAATATTCGCTTTCAACAAAATCATCTATATCAGATTCAGTACTGGCGTATACGGGTGTATTGTTATTGGTGCCTATAATCAGTTTCAGCCGATTATCCGTTGCCAAAAGCTTCTTTAAAAATAATTTCATAAAATCAAGTTCGTTTCCATAACAAACCACGTTTTTAGTATAAACGCCCATATTCCTCACCTCGCTTATAGTCTATATTTGATTGTACAATTCTCAATGCCTGTCATATTTAATGCATGAGCAGCAACAGATGTACTATAACTAATATAATTGACGCCACGCATCACTGGAATAACATCCGAAACATCAATCTTACTCACAGAATCAGATGTTTTTAACGGAGTATCTGCGTACAAGTATTTTGTGCCACTGTATGCAGGAACGAAATCACCGTAATAATCATCTCTAAGTGAAATCATTGGCTTGAAATCAACAGTAACACACACACAGCCTTCTGGGAAATATATTTGAACCCTTCCTTCTTTGCCATTTGGCAAAACAACACCACTTCCATAATCGCAGTAATATTCTTCTTCTCCGTCTTCTTCGACAACAAATCTCAGGCAATATCCGCCTCTACTACTACTATATGGAGCACACCCAGTCAGAATATATTCTCTATTGTCGTTCGGGATTGTCACTACACCATTATCTGCGTACACCCATGAATCGTCTGAGCACGTTCCGGTGCAAGTAATTGTACCATCATCATGATCAGTAACGACAATATTATTTTGTAATCTGGTTCCACCGCCTGCCAAACATGGACGTATGATATTGCAGCTATAAATATCTACAATAAATTGAAAGGGCTTACTACCAGACGAATGCACTACTGGATAAATTGTCAAATTATCACAAGAATAACCACTTTTGACTTTAAGTGTTGCCCGAACTTTTACCCCGCCAGATTGTGTTACTGTGAATACCTTGTCCGTACAATACGAAATTGTTTCATCGGTGTAAATGTCGATGAGTTGTAGTTCTACTACAATTCCAGTCCATTCTTCGCCTTCATCCAATCCATAATTATTTATAAATGTTCCTATTGGTAAAACGAAATTGTGAGTTGTAGTAAATGCAAAACTTGAATCATTGGTTGCTGTCCCATTGAGTGTAATGTTGTTGCAAAATGCTGACAGAGCAGTGGTTTTGTACTGAATGCCATTATCAGAATCCGTCACAGAAATATCTGGATGAATCCAACCCCCGGCTTCTCCGAGTCCATATTCTACACCATCGACTGTCCTTGTCTCTCCATAAAAGGTATAGTCTGAAATTACGGTTCCTGTCGTTCTAAATTTAATGATGGATCCAGATTGTTCTACGAAAGGATGTGCAGCATCGTCAGCCTCTTGCTCTGTCATAAAGGTTTGCGAAGAAACAGTGATTTCATTTTCCTGTCCTGCTAATGAGTATTCATCTATTTGTGATGCACCGCTCTTATTCGTTCCTTCTGCCGAATACTGCAACTCTCCAACTATGGTTCCAATATCTTCAAGATAACCAATAATCATGCCATCACCCCCTACACAACAGACCTCGTTACCTGTATCTCTTTACATCTGACAACAGGTATCTTCTCTCCGTCTGCTCTCTGCAATGCTACATCAAAATAATAAGTTCCTAATGGCAAGTCTGTTTCCTCTGTTGTTAATTCGAGGATGTATCCAATATGATCGGAAGACAAATCACTCGCGGTCAATTCTTTATAAATAATACAGTTTTCAAAATCGTCACAAGATTTTCTTTTTAATCCATAAAGCAGTTTTTGACCGCTCTCTAACAAAACGTACTCGCCTGTTGTTTTGCTCTTCATTACAATTTTAGTTCTATAAAGTCTTCTTTGAGGCATATATTTATCTTCATCCATAGTATCACCTCGTCATTTATTCTCTTTTGTTGGCAATGCCATAAATTTTTCGTGAATATCATCCATAACACCATTGGCTCCTAATGAATGGTATTGTTGCCAACAGTTCTCAAAATTTTCTCTGGCGTATATCGGTGCGTACCCTTTTTCTGACCAGTAATTATAGTCGTTAATCATCTGGCTTCTCAACATTGCTTGCAGTCCAAGCTTCAGTGCAGTATACTGACTATTACTTTTCTTAATAATTCTATAAAACCATACGAGAATTGTTGCAACAGACGGAACGCCTAATATACTGATAATTTGATACCAGTTCATTGTTATCATCCTCTTTCAGAACGGCGGCATCCACGAATAATCATGAATAGCCGCCGTACATAGTCTTATATTTATTTCATCAGCTCGTTTACTTTTGCCTGAACATCTTTGTAAGAATATCCCGCCGCCGTAAGTTTGCGTTCTCTTTCTTCGCCAGCTCCCCACTTGCCAACAATTACTTCCATTGCCAACTGATAAATACTTTTACCAATTCTCTGTGTGAAGTCCAGTGCAATCCATCCTTTGATTCCATTGTACTGAACGAGACCCCACATATATCCTCCACCGAATGTTGCCCTGGTGACTTCAACATCGACACCGAACGGAACGGCACCAAGAATATTATACGAAGTCCCAGCTCCCTGCCGAATGTTCACTCCATCGGAAGACACAATCTTCACAGTATACTCAACGGGCTGAGATGAAGAAATTTGAGAAATCTCATTATCGGGCTTTGAAACTTTTTTTGCTGTTGTGCTTTTAGCCGAACTGTCATCCTTTGTTTTATTATCATTATTTATAATGGTAGGATAAACCTTTGTGTCTTTAAACAAACCGTCATCGTAACACATATTCATATCCACATCACCACGAATGCCAGAAACCTGCCCTTGCCAATCATACTGCCAAATCGCACAAGTATATTTCGGCGAACTTGCACCGGGAGCTGCATACCAAAGCTTATATCCTTTGACTTTATTGAAATCTAATTTATTCACAAGCCAACTTTGATTGGAATACAGTACAGGCACATAACCAGCACTCCTGACTCTCTCCATAAATACAAGCGCACATTCTGTCCAGTTAGGGTTCGCACCCACCCTGTTTGCATAACGCTCAGAATCTTCTTCAATATCCAAAGCAATGAATTTCACATACTCCTTATATTCATTAGCAATCTTAATTGCGAAATCCGCCTCGTCTCTTGCCTTGTCCGTGTCGGTAAAATAGGCAAAATGATACGTGCCGAACGGGATATTGTTCTTGACACAGCCGGATGCGTTCTGATAAAACTGATTATCAATCTGGCTCGGCAGATCAGACCCAAACGTACTCCGAATGACAGCAAATTCTACACCAGACTTTCTGACACTGCCCCAATCAATACTGCCATTTGCATAAGAAACATCAATACCCTTCATAGTAGTCCCTCCATTTATTGATTATCCTGCTTCAATTTTTCTTCGTACTGAACCTTTTCGTCTTCGTACTGCTTGATTGCAGCAACATGAACCTGTTGTAGTAAATCTTTCATCACATCTTCTACAACAAATGCCGGCAATTCTGCATTACTTATCACATTTGCCAGTGAACTAATAAATTCCTGTCTTGCGACAGAAATAGGTTTTATTACACTCATTTTTCCTTTGATTCCTTTCGTAAATTATCTGCAACGATAATAGTATCTTGTGCTTCATGCACAGACAACTTCTTTTCAGTAACAGATTTAATATGATTGATAAAACTCATTTTATCGTCATCTGTATACGCTGTCGTCTTTTTCCTATTTCTGGGTGCGCTATCTTGTTTCTTACCGCCAGACAATGCAAACAGCTCTTGTACTGCCTTAATTAAATAGGGAATAAACTCTACTGTTTTAATTGACAGTTTTCCTGTGATTTGATCCTCAACAACCAAATCAGGCAGAACGTCTTGCAACTGTTGTGCAATGATTCCTATGTTTTCGTGGCGGTCATTTTCGATCCAGTCGAACTCTTTTAATTCGATTTGGTTAATCAGAGATAAAGCATCAACATCTGCATCGACAATATTCTTTTTTAAGCGTTCATCAGATTGATTAAGGATAGAGTTATTGTGCATATCAAGATTTGCATAACAATTTACATCGCTATCAGTTACAGAAAAAACCAATCTGCTGGAATATGTACCTGTTTGTACATCGTGTTCTCTAACACCAAGCTTAACGCTGTTACCGTAAGCAGATAGATCAGTAGTGTCAGATATAAACCCCGTTTCTGCAATTCTATCATTAGAAGAATATGCAACCGTTTTGGTCACACCACCACGATAATATAAGTCCCCATCTATATATGAGTTACCAGAAAAGTGCAATCCTTTTGCGCTTTTTCTGTCGTTTGCATAATAAATCAGTTTGACCTTGTAGTCACCGTTTGCATCTGCTTGATAACCCCAGCACATATAGTCAAAGCCATTATTCAAACCGAACAGCAATCCTCTAAAGGTATCGTCATTTTTCCAAGCACTTGTACCTATCTTGCCGATTCTGACACCTTTATAGTAATACCATGAGCCAGAAGATGTTTGACTCGTTAAGATATAATTGTTGTTGTCACCTTCATATTTGCCGTACAAACTTAATCCCGCCCTGTTAAGTCGCATTAAAATATTATTACTACTATCATATATATCGAAACTCGCCTTATTCTGATAATCTTCGATCTGAATATACTGCGAGATTCTATTAAATGCCACTTTAACCTTATTAGCATTGAGGTCAAGCCCAGTGCCGTCACCAACAATATGAAGAACGCCATCACTTCCTACATAAAAGATATTTTCCGTTGATCCATTATGTGTTCTGGAAATTGACACCAGTTGATTATTGTTGTTGGGATTTGCTGTAATGGTATTCACACCATTAGTTATAATCAGCCCGTTCGTATCGAATGTCAAATTATTTGAGCTATTATATATGCCAAGATTTTCACCGAGAATCAATTTGCCAATAATTGTTTCTCCATTGACACCGTATGTGCTTTTTAATTTGTGAGTTGATGGGTCAAAATAATAATAAAATCCGATGGCTGTCTTCACTGTCTCCCAGTTATCATCCGTAATTGAAATTGTTGAATTACAGATATTGATTTGCCTGTTGTCGTATTGATTGAGAGTAGTATCATATTTTTTGAAGGTAAGACCATGATCGTCACTCGTGTATGTCTGATTATCAGATTCGCAAATAATTTTTGTCTTTGTAACATCCAGACCAGTATCTTGCCATTCGTTTACGGTGGTAGTTGTTTTTTCTGCCTGTTCTGCTTGTCTTGAAACAGAACCATAAGTAGAGGACATGCTCTTTGCACTATCAATAATGCTCTTGATGTCCGAAATGCCGTCAGGAGATTCAATCGTGTCAGAAAAATTCACGGTGATTTGACCAATATTATCATAGTCAATTTCATAATCTACCAATCGCAACTTATATATATCACCATCTACTCTTGCTCGTAACCAGTTACCAACAGCAAACTGATTAACAATAGGAGAAAACTCTGGCATAACCAGTAGGTTCTTGAGGGTAGTGCTGATTGAATGTTGCATGGTGGCAGACTTGATTATTTCTTTTTTGGCTATTTTGATAAATTCAAGTGCACGTTTAAACAACTGTGCATTGCTTAATCCGTCTGAAATATAATTGTCATTCTTATAAGTATCTTCTCTGCGATATGAGCACAATTCATTCCATAATGCCGTTCCTAAATAGTTTTCAAGATTGAGTGCACTTTGAATTGTATTGCGCTCTTTGTCAATCAGCGTTTGCACACCATCTGTTTGTAACTTTCCATCAGCGTCATAAACGCCAGCAATAACAGCAAGTTCGCTTTCCCGTGTTTTGATCTCGTTTGCCAGCAAGTGTAATTTATTATAATATGGCAAATACATCGTTGTATATAAGTTAGCAATTTGAGAAGTCCATAAGTTTTTATCTGCAATACCGCTTTCGGTCAAAATGTCAATACAGCTTTGACAAGCATCGTAAAAATTTCTAAGTCTTGTCAGACAGTACTTTTTTATCTCGCTT
>JAEEGL013455105.1_pt1 | contig 15319 bp, 9 predicted proteins | sample 9134231 | NCBI WGS metagenome assembly JAEEGL01 (sample SAMN16246548, study PRJNA631951) | gut metagenome | biome: gut microbiome; feature: rumen; material: fiber-attached | host: Bos | place: Iran: Karaj | collected 2018-10 | reverse complement strand
CCGTCAGCCTCATACTTTACAAGACCTTTGTTGATACCTGATGCTATGCAGTAAACACGCTCAGCTGTATCAATCGCAAGCTTGTTTGGCTGGAATACAAGTGAAGGATCCAGTGTATTATCAGTAGGCTTCACAAATTCCATGATGTAATTAAGATCGGAATCAAGCTTAAGGATTCTTGCATTTCCCTGATCTGCAATAAAAATATTGCCATCTTCAGATATTGCCACATCAGTAGGATTGCTAAAGGTATTAACTTCAGCTCCCTTAAATGAATCAATTATCTGCTCTACCTCAAGCTTTTCAGGTGAAACCCTGTTTATCTTAAGGATTCTGTTATTACCGCTGTCACATAAGTAAATGTAATTGCCATAGGTGAACAGTCCCTGAGGATTTCTGAGCATTTTATCAAGTCCCAGCTCGGCTGATGTATAAACCTTACAAACCGTGTAGAGATCAGGACTTTCCTGAACATCTCCCCAATAGTCATAGTTGTAAGTATAACCTCCTCCGTCGGTTGCCTGGACTGAAAGTGGTGACATAACCAGGATCGACGCTGCAATTATGGCCGTTGTGGCTTTTATAAGTAAATTCTTTTTACGCATATTACTTCAACCTTTCAACTTAGTCCTTAAGTCCTGAACTTGCCATTGTCTCCAGGATCTGGCTTTCTGAGAATACGAAGATAAGAATAGGAACGATCATTACTACTACAAGTACTGCAGCGCCCTGACCTGTTCTTGCGATACCACCTGACTGAATCTGCTGCAGTGCGTATACAAGTGTCTTTCTCTCTTCTGAATAAATATATGTTGAAGCTTTGTTATTCCAGAGGCCCTGTACTGAGAAGATGATAAGTGTCATCCACGCAGGCTTTACGTTAGGCATTACTATGTCATAGAATACCTTCCACTCATTGGCTCCGTCGATCTTGGCAGCCTCAATAAGTGATGTAGGAAGTCCTTCCATGAACTGCTTCATAAGGAAGAGTCCCATAGGTGAAGCAAAGGCCGGTATGATGATTGCCCAGTAGGTATCGATCCAACCAAGTTTATTAAGAATAAGGTAGTTAGGAATCTGTGTTACCCAACCGGTGAACATCATAGCTACTGTTACAATTTTGAAAAATGTCTTGTTTCCCGGGAAATCGTACTTAGCAAGTACGAAAGCACCCATGGAAGCGATAATAAGATGTCCTGCTGTACCAACAAAGGTAATGAAAACTGTGTTAAACAGATATCTTGTGAAGGTAACCCAGGATTTTCCCATTGTTACAAAAAGATCTGAGAAGTTATCCATAGTTGGATGCTGTGGAAAAATCCTCGGTGGGAATTTGAACAGCTCGTCCAGTGGCTTTAACGCACTACTCACAGCGTATATGATTGGGAATGCCATTACAAACGCAACGAGCAGCAGGAATAAGTAAAGGAAGATGTCTCCAGCTATCGATCTATTCGGTTTTCTTTTCTTAATCAGTTTCCCACTCATATCAGGTTCCAACTCTCCTTAACAGACTTTGAATTGCTTTGTTGCAAAGTATCATCATGAAGAACAAAATAGTTGCTATTGCACAGGCATAACCCATCTCAAATCTGGAGAAACCATAGTCAAAAAGGTGAGTTACAATTGTTCTTGCTGCGTAATCCGTACTTGGGTATCCGCAAAGTGCCATGGTTACATCGGCAACACCGAAGGATGATGTGATTGACATAACTGCACCGAACATGAGCATAGGCTTCATGTTAGGAAGCGTGATGTACCAAAGCTCCTGCCATCTGTTCTTGATGCCATCCATGTAACCAGCCTCAAACTGAGCTCTGTCAACACCTTGAAGACCAGCAACGAAGGAAAGGAATCCGGTACCTAAGCTCATCCAGAGGATAACTATCATACAAATAGGAAGCATGTATGCAGGATCGATAAACCAAAGCTTAGGAGCATCGATGATTCCAAGGTTCATCAGGAATGCGTTTACATATCCGTATGCATCACCTCTGAAGAATACAGAGAAGATTACATAACAGTTACCTGCAATTGAAGGGGCGTAAAACACGATGACAGCGATACTTCTGATCCATCTTGGAAGCTCATTGATCAGCCAGGCAAAAAGGAAGGATAAGATATATCCAAGAGGGCCTGTAATCAAAGCTATCATCAATGTGTTTTTTACGCCTATCAGAAAGATATCGTCCTGGAGCACAAGAGAGATATAATTCTGAAGTCCGATAAATCTCGGAGGTTCCAATATATTGTAATATGTGAAGCTATAGTATATAGAAGCAACTACAGGGAACACATAAAACATCGCAAAGAGGATTGCATAAGGTGCAAGAAAGAGGTAACACATCTTGCGGTTCTTAGCCTTTTTTAGCGCCACGTTAGCATTGTGCTTACGCAGCTGAAAATATTTCTGCACATATTCCTTCATTTTGAGTTCTCCCATTCGATAAGCCTGATCAGTAGTCTATAGACATACCGAACTCTTTTCTTTTCTTTTTGATTTCCTCGTCGATTAGGATCGAGTAATCTATGATAGTCTCACGTGAATCAACCTTCTCGTTGATAACCTTACGGATAGCATTGGAAATGTGACGTCCTGTGAAGTATCCGCCGGGTACCTCTCTGATTCCTGTTGTCTGATCCCACTGGTCATTGAGTACTGCTATATCCTCTGTACTCCAGGAAAGATTTGAAAAGGCATCTCTGTTAGCTGTTGCATATCTTGCTGAAGAACCAAGAAGTGCTTCTATTTCTCTACCAAAACGTACCTGTGTATCAGCGTTTGCCCACCACTTCATGAACTCCCAGGAGTTTTCTTTGAGCTGCTGATCATCGGTAGCAATCATCATTGTTGCTGAACCGGTAATGAAGTCTGACCTGTTGATATAGGTCTTACCATTCTCTGTTCTCTCAGTTCCGGGAATCAGTGTAAAATCCCAGAGACCTCTGATCTCAGGTGCTGAAACCATCAGTGTGTTATAAGTTGAATAAGGTGCAATACCGATTGGCATCTCGCCAGAACGGAATCTTGAAACGAAATCGTAAACAGTAGGAATTCCGTAATCGTTGAAGTATCTTACATAATCATCGAAGGCCTTAACTCCTGCCTCGGTATTAACTGTGGTCTTTGTTCCTGTCTCGTTGTACATATCTCCGCCATACTGATAAAGAAGTGAGAAGTACATTGAGAGGTCAGGTGTGTTGGACATTACTGATGTGGATGCTGCTGTAGCTCCGCTGCTTCCTGCTGCTGTAGGAATACCGATTGAAAGGTTGTTTCCCTGAATTGTGGGAAGCATTTCAATAAGTTCCTTCCAGGTCTGAGGAATCTCAAGCTCAAGCTCCTCAAGTACGTCCTTTCTATAGAACATAACATTGAAGGTCTGTGTCTCAGGTATTCCGTAGATGTGCTCATCAAGTCTGTACTGCTCATAGGAGCTCTCTGAATAGTGAGATAATACTTCCTCCCAGCCATCAAACTGAGTGAGATCCTCTGCTGCTCCACGGAGCGCATAGTTTACAGGCTGGTCAGCTCCGACTGAAAGAACTACGTTAGGTCCTCTTCCTGCCAGAACCGCATTGAGAAGTGCTCCCGGATCAACGATTTCTACGTTAACCTTAACACCTGTTGTTGTTGTGAAATCATCATCAACCATTGACTTAAGGATTGTTCCCTGGTCACGTCCGGTAAGTACCCATACCTTTACGACCTTGTCATTTCCCTTTTCGTCATATACATCGCCTACTGAGTTGTAATCTACAAAGAAGGAAGCGATGAAGGATTTGATCTCGTGGCTTGCCTTGCTGAAGAAGTTAGCCTTATCCTTCTTAGGTGTTGCATCTGTGCCTGAGATTACCAGGTAGTCGATGTCCAGCTTACTCTCACTCATATTAAGTGAAGCTGTACCAAGTGATGTAATGTTATCCTTAAAGGTTGTGAACTCTGTTGTAATCTTTTGTGGCTTAGCACAGAATCTTTCAAGCTGCTGTGCAATAGTCTGGGCTGTTGCAATGTTGTCAGCCTTCTGTCCTGAGTAGTCAACCATGTCATCAACTATCTTATAAAGTCTCTTAGCTTCCAGCTCCATGGCTTCCATAACTTCAGGATAAGTTGTTTCTATATGATAGTCTCTGTATACATCCGGGTTAGCTCCGGTATAAACAAGAATTCTACGATAGATCTGATTAAGTCTGAAGGTTGAATCCTCCATCTCCTCGAGGATCTTACCCATTCCACCAAGTGTTGCTTCCAGTCTTATTGTATGCTGTCCCTTTGTAAGGAAGAACTTGTAAGGTGTTCCGTTTTCATCTGCAAGATCGAGGCAATCCCAATCGTTTGAATATGCAAAAGAAATTTCCTCAAGTCCCTGGAAAGGAACCTCGCCATCGATTGTTACACATCTGTTTGAAACAGATCCTCTGGCATAATTCTGACGACCCTTTACCATGATGTTGTAATAGCCGTCTGCAGGAACTTCAAAGTCCCATTCAATCCACTGTCCTGAACTCCTCCAGCTGTCACCACCTACATAATTAAGAACTGTTGTGGTAACGCTATTCGGAAGGGTGGTTGGCGAGGATCGATCATATTTAGCATAAAGGGAGGACTCTGATCTAAGGGTGGAATCCTCGCCCTGTACCACCTGTAAATACTTTGTCGCCTCTTCTGTCTCTGTTACTGCTTTCTGAGAAGCAAGATATTCATCATAGGTAGGTGCATCCTGCACACCCTTTATAGTCAATTGTGAAAGTACTATTGGCTCATTGTCAGCTCTGAGTGTCAGCTGATTTTCACCTTTTTCAAAGTAGAACATATAAGGCTCAGCTACATATCCCATACTGTCTTTGAAATATGCTGTCTGCTTGCCGAAGTGTTCAACCTGTCTTGGTCTTATCTGGTTGCCCTGATTGTCGACCTTGATATCTCCGCCATCAGTCCACATTCTGGTGAAAGCAATGTTTCTTGCCCCTTCAAAAGGAAGCTCACCATTGATAAGGACTGTTCTCTCAGCAGCTACACCTCTTGACTCAGGAATCATATATTCCATATAGAGTCTGTAGAAGCCTGCCTCAGGGATATCTACCGACCAGGTAACCTCTGAACCCGTGTCAGTCAAAAGCCCATCAGCCTGAACAGCAACTGTGCCCTCGGCCTGATAGTCATTAAGGTTGATCTCTATATCCTTAGCAGGTGTAGAGGCTCCGGAATGAGCTGTAAGGTACTTATTATATGTACCGATCCTCTCCATTCCCTGTACATCCACTGTAAGATCCGTGTCCTCATACTTTTCATGGAAATCTTTCACTTCCTGCTTGCTAAGGACAAGGCACACCCCCGCTATAAGTGATACACCTAATACTGCTGCAATTATTTTTACAATTTTGTTTTGCAAGAGTGGATCCTCCCTATTACTAGTACTCAAAGTTTGCTACAGGCAAATCAACCTGCACTTAAAAGGATATCGGCTCCGGACATTCGTCGCCTACCATATATTGCCTTATGGCTTTCAATTATTGCGAGGCTTGATAAAAAAAAATCGCAGATTTTTGTGCAACATTGACAACAGCAAATTATTTTTATATTATTCTTTTAGGTAAAATAAGCACGATATGAAAACTGTTAGCAATATCTGAGAAGAACAAAATGGCACGAAGTGATAATATAGCACTGATAAATTGCCTAAATTACTTCTATTATATTATACGACTTATTTCACAAAATTTTAACAATTTTTATAGAATTATTGTTTCTATAATAAATTTGTCTTAAAAAGATATGAATTGGTTACAAATTGGTTGTGAATAGTTTCTATTTAATTGTATCGACAAAATGGGAGGTTGCTTATGATTCTTAGAAACAATGGGGTGAGCCTCGATTACTATCAACAGAACACTGACTACGAAGAGCGATCTCTGGATGGCACCAAAGAGAATTCTATATTTCCTAAAGACAGTTCCATCAGAATCTGGTATAACGAGCTCAACGTTGATTATCCAACTCATTGGCACAATGCTCTGGAGATTATTGTTCCTGTTGAGAACTACTATGATATAGATGTGGATAATGAGCCGCATCGCGTGATGCCCGGAGATATCTTCTTTATTCCTCCGAGAAAATCACATTATCTTCATGCGCCTAAATCAGGGCAGAGATATGTATGTCTTTTCGACATCGATTTTTTCTCAAATGTGCGGGGCTATTCAGGACTTATCACAATGCTCAAGGATTGCATTCACATTACTCCTGACACATTTGCACCTGTATATAATGAAGTTTATGATCTGTTTTCACAGATTTGGAATGAATATTTTCAGAAGACAGAGTTTTATGAGTTTTCAATCTACTCTCACCTGTTCCAGATCATGACCATTTTATCCAGGTTTAATCTGAACAGAATGCAGCTTTTTACTGACTCAACTCCGGTAAAGAGACGCGAGTACTTCGATCGTCTGAATAACGCTATTGACTACATCGATGAAAACTACGCCAACGATATTACTCTTGATGATGCAGCAGCCTTCAGTGGTTTTTCCAAGTTCCATTTCTCCAGACTGTTTAAGGAGTATATGAACTGTACCTTCTATGATTATCTGATTGGCAGACGTATCAAGGCTACTGAGATACTTCTTACAAGAGACGACCTGTCTATTACAGATATTGCTCTTCAGGCAGGCTTCTCAAGCATCTCTACCTTCAACCGTACCTTTAAGCTCAAGAAGGGCTGTACCCCCGGCGAATACCGCACCCTTTTCTCGGGAGGTCTTGGTAGAGAAAAGGGCGACGTTGCCAAAAAGAAACCTGCTAACACTTAATTATTAAATAGCTAAATGATTTTATCTGAATATCCAGCTATATAATCTGAAATCATCTCCGGAGAATACAAAGAATAATGTGTGTTCTCCGGTTATTTTTCTCTCAAGCTGAGCACTTACACTGCTGAGCTCATCTGAAGAAACATCTGAAAGATCAACATATCCAACTGCTTCAGCTGCAGGGCTGTCAAGGCAGATCTTGATTGCACCGGCGCCTTTTGAAAGAACATTAACCTCAATCTCCTGCGCTCCCGTGCTTCCAAAGTCCACTCCGCTTACGCTGATCCAGCTACCTTCAGTCATATCTGAAACGATCATATCTCCTGAGCCGAACTTCTTTGCCTCATCTCCGAACTGCTTTGTCTGCACTCCTGAAGAATTGGACATTGTAACAGCCTTTGTCTCAACGTATGGATCAAAGCTCTTAAGCTGTGCTACACCGGCCTTTGTTCCAGTGCTCTTTGAAGGCTCGTTGTTCTCATTAAGTACAAGCTTGTCAATATGAGTGCTGCGGTAGCCTCCTGTCATGCCCATGTTCTTCTCAAGCATTCTTGCGTGATAGGTAATATACCACTCGCCATTAAATTCAAACATAGCATGATGATTGTTTCCGCCGATTCCAAAGAATCTGTCAGGATTCTTAAGAACAGGATTGCAGGCTGTGAATGGGCCCATAGGTGAGTCGGACTTCATAGTCATGATCTCGCCTGACTCAAAACCAAGCTCACTTGTTGCAGCGGGTGTCACATTGAAGTTGGTGCAATATGAGTAATAATATGTACCATCAATCTTGTTGATTCCTGAATCCTCAAAAAGATAAGCCACGTTCTCGATAGGCTTTGGCTCACCCTTAAGTGAGATCATATCCTCTCCAAGCTCACAGACTCTTGCTGTTCCGGGATTGGAAGCCTGCTCAGGTGAAGGAACACCACCGCCAAAATAGATATATGCTCTTCCGTCGTCGTCCATAAGAACTGCAGGGTCAAAAAGCCATGTAACCTCAGCGCAGGTAGGAGTCTCTCTTGAAATAAGAGGAGCATCCAGTGGATCTGTAAAAGGTCCTACAGGTGAATCTGCTGTAAGAACCGCAATTCCGTTTCCGTTATTTGCGAAGTATAAAAAGAATTTATCCTTGCCATCTATATTCTTGTAAGCTGCAGCAGGAGCCCAGGAGTTCTTGCCCCACTTTGATGCACCTGTTGTGCCGGCAGCAAATACTGTGCCGTGATCCGTCCAGTTCACAAGATCGTCTGATGAAATAACATTGATTGTATTGATATTGCTGTATGTATTTTCTTTAACTGAGCCATCTGCATTGTATGATGGCTTGTCGCCTGTCATATAGATGTACACCCTTCCATCGTAAACCAGAGCGTATGGATCAGCACCAAAACGCTGAACCATTACAGGGTTGTGATCTGTCAAACCCTTAATGCTGTCGGCCGGTGTGATGTTTTCAAATACCTGACTAAGATCTGATACTTTAGTATTCATCTCTGTTATTTCTCCGTTATCTTCATTATCATTTTTTGTTACTAATTCGTTTTCTGTTGTTTCCTGTGATATCGTCTCTGTACTGTTTGCTTCTGCTCTGCTTATCAGCGAATGCATTCCCGCGTCTCCGCATCCTGTAAGGATTGCAGATACTGCGGTCATACATAAGAGATATTCCAGACCTCTTTTACGTATCAAGAACTATCTCCCCCTCTCTCTTACGCAACAAATGATATTTGATTATTGCTATCTTCCACAACCGAAATATTGCTGATTTAAATTCAGTAATTGCCAAAAGCCGCAATCTAGCAAGCATTGCTAAGCTCTCCGCAATATGTGGCTAGCCACTTTATTTGTAAAACTATAGATTAATTATCAGAAACTTATACCTAAATATATGTATTGGAGAAAAATGCTATGTTGAGAACAACCACAACTGAAAACGGAAAAGTCAGCGGACTTCCGGGTAGCAATCCCAGGATTACAGCTTACCTCGGTATTCCTTTTGCAGCACCTCCGACAGGCAAAAACAGATGGAGAGCTCCTCAGCCTGCAGAGAGCTGGGAAGGCGTGAGACTGTGTCACGAGTTTGGACCAATCTCCTATCAGAACACACCCGGAATGGGCACGGATCTTTATTGTCGTGAGTGGCATGTTGATCCTCAGATTCCAATGAGCGAGGACTGCCTGTATCTTAATGTATGGACTCCGGCAAAAGAGACTGACGAAAAGCTCCCTGTACTTGTATGGTTCTTTGGAGGCGGCTTCCAGTGGGGTTACACCGCGGAGATGGAATTTAACGGAGAGGCTCTTGCAAAAAGAGGCATCGTTGTAGTAAGCGTTGCCTACAGACTTAACTGCTTTGGCTTTATGGCACATCCTGAGATTACAAAGGAAGCCCCATATGCTCCTGCTAACTTTGGACTTCTTGACCAGAAGGCAGGCCTTCACTGGGTATACAGAAACATCGCAAACTTTGGCGGAGATCCCGAGAGGATCACAATTGCCGGACAGTCAGCAGGCGGTTCAAGCGTTATGCACCAGTATACCTGCGAGGATAATTTCGGCATTGTAAAAAGAGCTGCTGTTCTTAGCGGAATCATCAGACTTCCGGATCCCAAGGACGACATTTTCCGTCCACTTAACCTTGAAAAAGCTGAAGAACTCGGAAAAGCTTTCCTGGACTTCCTTGGCGTAAAGAGCCTTGATGAAGCCAGAGAAATTGATTCAAAAGAACTTCTCGCAGGCTACGACAGATTTGTTGCCGATCATCCTCGCATGTTCCCTATACGAGACGGATTCTTCTGCAAGGGCGATCCTGTTGAGCTTTTCGTTGAAGGAAAATGCGCAGATGCACCTATCATGGCCGGTAACACCTCAGATGAATTCATGATGGGAAGTATCAATACCGTTGAGCAGTCTGTAAAGAGCACCTTTAACGATGCTACCGAGAAAAATGCAAACAGACGCTGCTTCTACTATCGCTTTGATCCCGATATACCGGGAGACGATAATGTCTTTACTATCCCTGACGGAACTGTTATAAACGACAGTCATCCGGGCACCTTCCACTCCTGCGATCTGTGGTTCTTCTTTGACAATGTGGGAAAATGCCATCGTCCATACGAAGGAAGACACTTTGATCTCGCAAGACAGATGTGCGACTATTTTGCCAACTTTATAAAAACCGGCGATCCCAACAAGGGCGGCTGCGAAAAGATTGCTCTTCCTGTATGGGAAGCCTACACAAACAATGACAAGAATGAGATGGAGTTCTTATCAAGAGGTGCAAGCCCAAGAAAAGACGGCGGAATAAGAAACAACTGCAAAAAGCAGGCAGTTAATCCTTATCTTCCCGGCTGGGAGTACGTACCAGACGGAGAGCCTTATGTATTCGGCAACAGAGTATATGTTTACGGTTCTCACGACATTTATGGCGGCGAGACTTTCTGTATGGGCGACTATGTCTGCTGGTCAGCTCCTGTAAACGACCTTGGCAACTGGCACTACGAGGGCGTCATCTACAAAAAGACACAGGATCCTCTCAACGAGGACGGCCACATGTGCCTATATGCTCCTGACATTACAGTAGGCCCTGATGGCAGATACTATCTCTACTATGTGCTTGATAAGATCAGCATTGTTTCCGTTGCTGTTTCCGACTGTCCAAACGGACCTTTCGAATTCTACGGATATGTTCACTACGAGGATGGAACAAAGCTTGGAGAAAAAGAAGGCGACGAGCCTCAGTTTGATCCCGGCGTTATGACAGAGGGCGATGATACCTATCTTTACACCGGCTTCTGCGGACATGGTGATACTTCAAGACATGGTGCTATGTACACCCTTCTTGACAAGGATATGCTCACTGTTAAAAAAGCTCCTGAAATCATTGTTCCGGGCAAGGAATATGCACATGGCACAAGCTTTGAAGGACATGCTTACTTTGAGGCTGCTTCTATCAGAAAGCGCGGAGATCTCTACTACTTTATTTACTCTTCAGAAGTAATGCACGAGCTTTGCTACGCAACCTCCAATAAGCCCGAGGGTCCTTTTATCTACGGCGGCGTTCTTGTAAGCAACTGCGACCTTCACATCGGTTCCTACAAGGCTCCTGAAGTTCCTGCAGCCTACGGCGGAAACAACCACGGCAGCATGATCCAGATTGGAGAAGATTGGTATATCTTCTATCACAGACATACCAACGGAACCTGGTTCAGCAGACAGGCCTGCGCAGAAAAACTTCAGATCAATGACGACGGCTCAGTTGTCCAGGCAGAAATGACCAGCTGCGGACTTAACGGAGCACCACTTGAAGCATACGGCGAGTATCCTGCATATATCGCCTGCAACCTCTTTACCAAAAAGCACGCAATGTATGTTGAGTCAGAGGCTCCAAGAGTTGTTCAGGAATTTGACAACACAGGCTATGGCATCAGCTACATCAAGGGCATCGTAGACGGAACAGCCATCGGCTTTAAATACTTTAACTACGAGCACGTAACAGGTCTACAGATCAAGACAAGAGGCTATTTCAATGGCCAGTTCGATATCTCAACCAGCCTTGGCGGAGAGGTCGTAGGAACTATCGTATGCAATGATAGTTCAAATATCTGGAAAGCAAGAGAATGTAATTTTGAAGAGATAAATGGTAGACATGCACTTTATCTGCGCTATAATGGTTCAGGTAGCTGTTCACTTTCTACAATCGAATTTATAAAGGAATAAAGTAATGAGAAATAACTTAAGAAAACTACTGGCACTTGGCATCAGCCTTAGCATGACTCTGGCAGGTCTGACCGGCTGTGGAAATAGCACACCTGCAGCTAATACTGATGTCGCAAGCACTCAGCCGGAAGAAAACACGCAGGCTCAGGAACCCGCAACCGAGGCTGCTACAGAAGTAGCTGCTGAGACTCCTGCTTCAGAAGCAGCAACTTCTGAAGAAGCTGCAACAGAAACTACTGCAGCAGAGGAAAGCGAAATCACTTCTATCGAGGGAAAAGAAATGAAGGACATCACTCCTTATGAGCTTGTTGCTCAGATCAAGATTGGTTGGAATCTGGGAAACACATTTGATGCCTGGGGCGGCTCCGGTCTTGCTGATGAAACCCACTGGGGCAATCCCAAGACCACAAAAGAAATGATTGATGCCGTGGCAGCCAAGGGCTTTAACAGCATCAGAATCCCTATCACCTGGGCAGACCACATGGGTGCTGCACCCGATTATGTTGTAGACCCGGAGTGGATGGCACGTGTAAAAGAAGTTGTTGATTACTGCATCGAAGATGAGCTGTATGTTATCATCAACTCTCACCACGAAGAGATGTGGCGAATTCCGGACGATGCCCACGTCGATGCTTCCTGCGAGCAGATGGCAGCTCTTTGGACACAGATTGCAGATGAGTTCAAGGATTACGACTATCATCTTATTTTTGAAGGCATGAATGAGCCCAGAGTTAAGGGCGGTGAGAACGAGTGGAATGGTGGCACAAGCGAAGTAAGAAATTGCCTCGACAGAATGAATCAGCTTTTTGTTGATACAGTAAGAGCTACCGGTGGAAATAACGAGTACAGACTTCTTCTTATCACCAGCGTTGCTTCTTCTCATGTCATTCAGACCATAGCTCCATTGAAGGTTCCTGAGGATGATCATTTGGCAGTTTCAATTCACGCCTATACTCCTTACTCCTTTACCTATGAGGATCCTTCAGCAAATCCTTATGACAACTGGGATGGTTCACACAAGTCCGATATAACCAACATGTTCAGCGATATCGACAGGATCTTTAAACAGAAGGGTATTCCGATTCTCCTCACTGAGTACGGCGCTGTCAACAAGAACAATGAGGACGATGTTGCAGCATGGGTTACAGAGTACCTTACAAGGGCAAAGAAGTACGGTATTCCCTGCTACTGGTGGGATAACGGTATTTTCAACGAAAGCGGCGAAAAATTCTCAATCTTCAATCGTAAGAGCTGCACCTGGTACAGAGAAAAAGTTGTAGATGCCATGATGGCTGTATACTCTGAAGAATAATGATTATCTTGTTTTAATCACATAGAAACGGCATCAGTTTTTCCAAATAAGGAAAAGCAGATGCCGTTTTTCATTTGCCTGTATTATCTCTTTCTTGCTGCAAGTTTTTTTGCGTTTATTTCTGCAAGACGTTTATTTATCTGATTTCTGATAAAGTCTTCTTCTCCGTCCTTTACAAGATAGTATAAATATGAATCAAGAACAAGCTCCTGAGGAAGCCCTCTTCCTACAAGCTTGAAATTTCTAAAGCCCATCTCTATGTAATCCTTCATCTCCTCCTTGGCGATAAATGCAGGCTTGTTCTTGCAATCCTCAAAGGACTTTTTCTCCTGCCTGTTTGGACAAGGAAAAGGCCTTGCTATCTCAAATTCCAATTGCTTCTGCGCTTCATCTCTGTAGTGTTCAAGACGTCTTGGGCAATCAGGAAAACAGATTTCATCGCAGAGGATCTCAACTCTGTCAGCAACAGGTCTAAGGCTCTCAAGAACCTCCTGATTATGATTCATATCGTAATCAAGAACCACCATAAAATAATCTTTTTCAAGCTCTTTGTGAAGCATCTCAGGATCCTTGATTCTCTTTGTTGTTGATGAAATAAATTTAAAGTCCGGATACTCTTTTCTCAGGTAATCCTCCAGAACCTGCGTGTTAACCAAAACCTGATTCTCACCATTATCTGCAAGTCGCATTATAAGGTTGCAAAAAGTATCATTTAAATGCTTTTCCTCGATAAGAGGATTAGTCCATGTGAATCTCACCGGAACATGTTTTGAATTGAACATTTTTATGGTGCGTTCTATCTCATTTTTGGGGCAGAAACCAAGCACCGTCCTTCCCCCGTTCCAAATAGCTCCCGGAAAGGTTCCGTATACGCTTCCCACTCTATAGTTTTCGTTAAAAGAATTGGGAAACTCCCTCATGAGTTCAATAACCGTATAATTCAGATCCCTGAACACGCTAAAGCCCGGCAAGTGCCAATAAATATAATCCTTCATCCGATAATACCTTCCCTGATAACAATATCCAAACATGTTTATTGTCGCACTTTGGCAGGAAAAATACAAACTAAAGTTGATGCGTCATTTTTGACATTTACGTGTTAAAATATAGGAATATATGAAAAAGTATTGTTAGGAGACAAAATATGATTATTGCTCAGTGTTTTGTAGAATTCATCTTTTACAGCTTTTTGGGATGGGTATGGGAATCAATCTACTGCACAATAGTTGAAAAGAAATGGGCAGACAGAGGTTTCTTATTTGGCCCGATCTGCCCTATCTACGGAGCCAGTGTAGTTATTACCTCCATTCTGTTTAGCAGCATCCCGGCCTTCAAAGATCCCTCATTCCCTCTATGGGCCATTTTTATCATATGCATGTTAGGTAGCGCGGTCATGGAGTTTGGAACCTCCTGGGTCCTTGAAAAAAGATTCAATGCAAGATGGTGGGACTATAGTAATCTTCCGCTGAATGTACAGGGTCGTACCTGCCTGCCGGTTAGTGTCTGCTTTGGAATCGCAGGAGTGCTGGTTGTTAAGTTCCTCATTCCCTTTATTACAGGAATGCATGCATCAATACATCCACTGGTTTATGAGGCACTTGCCATGGTTCTTGCAGCAATTTTCGGAGCTGACCTGGCACTTACAGAGGCAAGCTTGTCTGCTCTTCTTAAAAATGTTGAAAAAATGCATACTGAGTTCCTTGATCGTGCTCAGGCAAATTATGAAAAAGTCTATGATAACGTATCTTCCATTGGTTCAAAGATCAGCAAGGAAAAACATGCTATGGGAGAACGCGTATCGGATGCAAAAGCCGGTTTTTCAAGGCTTTATGCAGAGAAGCTTTCATTTAACCAGAAGAGAATTCTTGTAAGTATCAAGAGATTTATGCCTGATAAGACAAAGACTAATGATCAGAACAGAGACAGAATCATGCTTATCGGAGAGCTTAAAGGTTTTGTCCGCGATTTCTGGAAGAACAGAAAACAAAGTCATCAGGAAAAAGAAGCATAATATGGAAAAAAATCGGAGCTGTGTCCAATAGGGCACAGCTCCTTTTTAGGTTCACAGGACCGAGGGATGGAATTAATGGTGGAAGAGACGGAGTCCTGTGAATGCCATTACCATGTTATGATTATTGGCTGCTTCAATTACGTTGTCATCACGAACTGAGCCGCCGGGCTGAGCAACATACTTTACGCCGCTCTTGTATGCTCTCTCAATGTTATCGCCGAATGGGAAGAACGCATCTGAGCCAAGGGCAACATCTGTGTTCTTATCAAGCCATGCTCTCTTTTCTGCCTCTGTGAATACAGGTGGCTTCTCTTTGAAGATGTTCTGCCACTTTCCATCCTCAAGAACATCCATGTAATCAGCGCCGATGTAAAGATCGATTGCATTGTCACGATCAGGTCTCTTGATGCTGTCAAGGAAAGGAAGGTTAAGAACCTGAGGTGCCTGACGGAGGAACCAGT
>JAEEGL012630549.1_pt1 | contig 15319 bp, 8 predicted proteins | sample 9134231 | NCBI WGS metagenome assembly JAEEGL01 (sample SAMN16246548, study PRJNA631951) | gut metagenome | biome: gut microbiome; feature: rumen; material: fiber-attached | host: Bos | place: Iran: Karaj | collected 2018-10 | reverse complement strand
CTGCGGCGAGCACGGCGGCGACCCGAAGTCCATCGAGTTCTTCAACACGATCGGCATCGACTACGTCTCCTGCTCCCCGTTCCGCGTCCCCATCGCCCGCCTCGCCGCCGCCCAGGCCGAGATCAAGCAGAACCCGAACGCGTAAGGGATCCGGGCGTTTCGAGAGAGAACCCTCAACTCATTGATTGGAAGGAGTTTGTCAGTTTGACAGGCTCCTTCTTTTTTGCTGTTTGGTCGGGAAAATGCCTGCGTGTTTACAAAATGTTTACAGTTTTCGGGGCCTGTGTTTACACCAGTAAAACGTTTAAACACAAGCACTTATGGCATGTTTCAAAATCTGCATCAGGAAGCAGAGAAAAGACGGATTGATGCCCGTCTACATCCGAATCACCCACAATCGACAGGTGGGTTACATTAAAACAGACAAGTGCGTCGGGAAAGATGGAATCAGAAAAGGTGAGATTATTGACCCGACTATTCTGGCGTATTGCTCCAAAGAAATCCTTCGGTACAACGAAGCACTTAATTCGGTCAATCTTGCAAACCTGACCATCCAGGAAGTTATCTCCTTCTTGAAGAAGTTGGACGATGAGATCTCCTTTTCGCAGTTCGCTCGTTCCTATGTGAAGAAGATGACGATTGAATGAAAGATGGAACGAAATGCCAAGAACTATCGTCTGGCAATTCGGTCTTTGGAGATGTCCTGCTCCATTTGAGAGCAACTGGCAAGTAAACCAATACTTGCGACCAAAAAGAATACAGGCTGTTTCATATGGCGTGAATCTTATTCTCTAATCATCTCCACCGTCTTCTGCACCAGGAACGATGCCTCCTTCCGTTGAAAAGATTCTGTTGGCATATTCGCGCCAGCCATCTGCTGCCTTGTATGCTTCAACACAACCAGCAGGGACATAGATAGGGCTATTATTGGTTTCTAACAATGCTGCAGAATCAAAAGAAGGAGGATTTGTGGCCAAGACCGTAATAGATGTCAATCCGGAACACTTATTAAAGGCTTTGTACCCAATACTGGTCACGCTTTCTGGTATTACAATGGACGTTAGGTTACTACAATACTCGAAGGTATAAACACCTATACTTGTGATGTTTTCTGGAATGTTTATGGAAGATAGGTTATAACAATTAGCGAAGGCATCTTCCCCAATACTCGTGATGCTATCTGGAAGTAAAAGGGAAGTAAGTCCGGAACACGAATAGAAAGCATATTGCCCTATACTAGTAACACTATCCGGGATAACAATAGTTAATAAATCTCGGCAACCAGAGAAAGCTCGATTCTGTATACTGGTTACATCTTTTGGGATAATCGTGTTTTTACACCCTGACAATAAGGTGTTGCTAGAGGATTCAATGATTGCATTGCAATTATCTCTCGAATCATATGATTGGTTGTTTGGAACGACAAAAATAGATGAAACGTTTCTACAAGAACTGAAGGCCCCATGTCCTATCTCGGTTACATTTTCCGGAATTACAATGGATGTCAAACTACTACAGCCACTGAATGCACAAAAATCGATGAGAGTCAAGCTTTCCGGGAAAACGATCGATGTTAAATTTTTACATCCTTCAAAGGCGTAAAGACCAATACTGGTTACACCTTCCGGGATTAAGATGGACGTTAAATCGGTACATCTATTGAAGGCATTTTGCCCTATTCGTATGACACTATCCGGGATAATAGTGTTTTTGCATCCTAGAACCAAAGTGTTGCTGGATGTTTCTATAATTGCATTACAATTGTTCCTGGAATCATATATAGGGTTATCAGGGGAAACAGTAATGGATGTCAGCCCACGACATGACTCAAATGCCCGAGACCCGATTTCAGACAGGCTTTTCGGGATATTAAGGGTTGCCAAACCAGAACAATTATAAAATGAACAATAACCTATACTGGCGATATTCTCGGGAAGAACAATGGATGTTAAATTAATACATGAAGCGAACCCCCAATAAATACTCGTGAGTCCGGTAAAATAGCGTAATTCATCAAATGTAGTAATAGTAGTATTATTTCTGAAATTAGAATCATAATCTATACTGGTAACTGCGGCAGCTTCAAGATTTGATAACTCTCCGTCTCCGTCAGTGTCCCAATTCTCAACGCAGATCCGCTTGACCTCCGGATCGGCGAAGGCGATGATCTCTGCCTCTTTCTCCATTTCGTTACATGTCAAGCCATAACGAGTCCCAGCCATATAAGCCTTGGAAGGAGTTTTTATACAATAATAACTACTGCCATCAGCCGCGGCAAAGCGGACAACTACTTCTTTCTCTCTTAAATCCACAGGGGCGGACATGATATAAATCGGGATTGTCTTCTCCTCTGTCAAGACGACATCCTCCAGGTTTATCTCAAGCGTATTCGTGAACTTATTCCCTACAATTACACGTTCATCCAAACTGTAGGTTCCTTCCTCAACGAATAATGGTTCTTCAATTGTCAACGACATCTTTGTATATGTTCCAGCAGGCAGGGTAGCATTCACGTTGATGATTGTATTCAGAGTGCAGTATGAGAATCGTAACACCCCATGCTCGGATGTGCTTGCCTCGGTTGCAAGATAATACCTCGCTCCGACAAATGGAGAAGTGGTGCCAATCTGCTTCTGCCCGGCGAATGAAACCGGAATCTTATCTCGTTTCAGATAGATGTCTCCCACAAACGGATAATAAGATGTGTAGGTGGAATTCTGTTTCAATGCCCAGCCACCACCGGTGAAACTCACAGAGTTAGTACCTACTCCATCTTCGATATTAAAATACACCTGAGATCCTTTGTCAGGGTAAATTCCGACAGTATCCGTCGCTTCCCATACAAATCCGACGGCACCTCCATTCGGAACTGCAGAAGCCTTTGTCTCCGGATCATCTCCGTCCTTGATAGGAAGTACCTCGAAAACCACCTTCTCGACAAAGTTACCATCAGTGTTGAATAAGTCTTGTTCGGGCTGCTCCAACCGAGAACAGGCGGCAAGTAAAATGATGCTTGCTGCCAGAAAATAAAAACGTCTCATATAGCGTTACTCTTTGTGATTAATCGTCACCTCCATCCGGGACTTCCGGGACCTCACCGCCGGGATTGATTCCGGTCTGCAAGAAATTCTCCTCGAAATTGACGAAGATCTTCTCGGTCACAGGGGCTTCGTAAACAACTTTCTTTTTCATTTCCGTAAGATTTGGCGTATTAGTTTATGCATGCAAAGTTACCCACTCAATATGAAAAAACAAAACGGCTAACCCCCTTTGTTCCCATTTTAAACTAACAGGTTTTCCAAGAATCGCCAAGGATTGAGAATGGTCACTCTTTGATGCACCTTACCGCACCTAACTGCTGTTTTGATAAACTAGCAACAGGATTCATACTAAAATGATCGGCATCTCCATCATCACTCCAAAACCAGGACCTTATTAATCCGTACGCAGTGGTGCTATCGTTCGCAGTGGATGACCAGTAACTTGCGCCACGATTATCTTCAGAACCAGAAGTCGGAATGTAAGTGTCGTAGGGGCTTTCATTCGGTGCATCATTCGCCTTAGTGACATCATAGCTCGGAAATCCTGCAATCATCCATACACCTTGTGGACCACCTTTCGGGACTTTCCAACCCGCAGGGCATGGATCATATATTGTTTTCTCTTCTTCCCAAAGAGAATTGTTCGGCTCTGATAACCAGTCAGAAGAATAGTACGGATAGTTTGTCTTATTCTGTATAAGCGTAGTCGGGTTTTGGAGAGAATAGAGAATTGTCCCACCAATGCTAGAAGTCACACTAGAAGGCCACGTAAAAGTAGAAACGAAATCATCATATTGGTTTCTATCATTATGCGGGAAAGGATCTTTTCTGCCCCATTGGAATAGAAGTCCGCAATCTCTAATGGAACCTATATTCTGATTCATCATCACACCTGCATTATTACTATATGCAACCTGCCTGATTTCATCATTTATTACCCAAATATGCCAACTCCAAAGAATGCGCCCATGTGAATCTTTCACAGCGACGACGGCATTCCCTTCATGATTACCGGACTTAACATATAATACTTCCCCTTTTAGTTCAGCTGAAGTGATAACATCTCCAACTATAGGTTGGACATCAGAATTGAAGGTTTCCCATAATACACTAACAGAAGCGACTTCTCCAACACTAATTGAAGAATTCCCTTTGACCGTTTGGATATAGGTCTCACTTCCAGTTTTCATGACGTGACAGTTTGCTGGCTCAGCGGATGGGAGAATCGTAATGGAACAACCCGAAGACACATTCCCAACCCTTGCTTCTACATATCCGCCTCCGCTACTTATCCCCTTGACAACACCATCACTTGTAACGCTAATACGATTGGTTCCACCTGTCACCGACCATTCAAAGCCATTGAATCCAGCATCTATAGGTAGGTATGTGGCATCCAACTGAACTTCTTCTCCTACATGAATGGTAACAGAGGATGGATTGCAAGAAATCACTTCAACACCATCTCTTGCAGGTTCTCCATACACGGGTCGAATAAGAAATCCATTATGTCTTTGTCTAAAGTAACCCAAAAACCCGTAATTCGAATTGGACGGATTCCTCATCACGTCAAAAGTACCCGCACTGTCAGACAGACCGATTCCTCTGTGTGATTTGGAGCATAGCACGGATGACCAATAGATTCCATCACCATTCATGCTTTCATCTGCCGGCAGGAAAATGGATTTGTCTTGATATCCATTAATGGTGCTTTTAACCAAATAACCAGCTACACCATTGAATTCATAAGGTGTCCAAGAACAATTGTCCAGTAATTCTTGGAAATCATCCATCGATGGAATTCTCCAACCTTCCCCAAGATTGACACTAGCCGCGTCATCTTCCAAATCTAAAACATTATTGTAGTCAGGAGTCCCCCAAGCATTATACCCATTTTCATTTGGAACAATATACTTAGAGACAGTATAGGTGTTTCCATTAGGATAAAACTTGTAATTGTCGGCACCGAAATAATCTTTTGTCGATGTCTCGCCCCAAGCATAATAGTTGCCGTACTCTTCGGGTTTTGTCGCACCCAGATTGAACGAAGCCCATTTAACGGAGAGACCAAGGTCTACAGCTTCGGAAACAAGCTGACCCTCTCTCTCCATTTCATCGCACGTCAAACCATAGCGGGTTCCTGACATATAAGCTTTGGTCGGAGTTTTTATACATTTATAATTACCACCATTAGCCGCTGTTATGCGAACAGTAACCTCTTTCCCCTTCAAATCAACAGGGGCCGACATGATGTAGATTGGGATCGTACCATCATCTGTCAGTATGACATCTTCCAGGTCAATCTCAAGAGTATTCGTGAACTTGGTTCCGACAATTTCTCTTTCATCCAAGCTGTAGGTTCCTTCTTCAACAAATAACGGTTCTCCTATTGTCAATGACATCTTTGTGTATGTTCCAGCAGGAAGAGTAGCATTCACGTTGATGATTGTATTCAAAGTGTTATATGAAAACCGTAGCACTCCATTCTCGGATGTGCTCGCCTCGGTCGCCAGATAATACCTCGCCCCGACAAACGGAGATGTAGTGCCTATCTGCTCCTGACCCGCGAATGAAACCGGAATCTTATCTCGCTTCAGATAGATGTCTCCCACAAATGGATAATAGGAGGCGTAGGTGGAATTCTGCTTCAAGGCCCAGCCACCACCATTAAAACTCACAGAATTAGTACCTACTCCGTCTTCGATGTTGAAATACACCTGAGATCCTCTGCCAGGATAGATCCCGACAGTATCCGTCGCTTCCCATACAAATCCTACGGAGCCTCCATTAGGAACCGCAGAAGCCTTTGTCTCCGGATCGTCTCCATCCTTAACCGGGAGCACCTCGAAGATGACCTTCTCGACAAGGTCACTTTCGGAAATGCTGTTCACATCAGGAAGGTCTTGTTCCACTTGAGAACAACCCACAAGCAAACCGAGACTTGCAGCCATAAGAAGATAAGTGTATTTCATATGTGTATGAATTGTAATCGTCAAGCGATGTTAATCTGATAATAATACTAAATGTGGTAGTCAATCGCAAAGATAACAATTCTAGAGAAATGAACTCCAAAAAACGATTGCCCTTCTTAATTCAAGTAATTGGATGGATTCGCACTCGGATTATTATCGCATCGTATGGATTGGGAAAAAGTGTTGGATCGTTTCGAAAGGGTCGACCGTTTTAGAAAAGGGCCTCCACGAAAGTGAAGGTCCTGAATTATTATTTGTGATAGAGTTCTTATTCTGTGACGGGACGGATGGAGAAGCCGTTTTGGCGGGCATAAACCCACATTGAAGAATTGTCCGGCGTGGAGAAAAAAAGCCAGACGCTGCCAGAATCACCTTCGGAAAGCGAAGAAGACCAATATAAGCAGTTGTCATTCACGTTGCCGAGAGCGCTGCTAAAACGGTAACCTGAGGCTGGAAGAAAGATACTGTTCCCTGTGTGTCTGCTGGTAAACCTGCATCCATTCACTCCATCTTCAGTAGTCCAAATGAGAGAACAATTATTCATCAACTCTGACCAGTCATCACTCGTCGGCATCCGCCATTTTCCACCAAGATTCACATGGGCAGCATCATCATCCATATCCAAAACTGTTTTACCATCTGTGAATCCGTTATAGCCAAATTCAGAATCAGTGCAATACTTGGTCAGATTAGTATATGATCCCATGCACCACTTGTACGATGTCCAACTGTAACCAGACTCTTTCCCTTCCTTCCACATCAGTGGGCTCTGGCTGCTATAATAGGGTGTTGGATCTCCCCATGCGTAGTAATCGCCAAAGTCCTCAGGTCTATTAGCTCCCAAGTTAGAAGACGCCCACTTTATCCCTGAAGGGAGGCCTAAGTCGACTGCTTCAAGTTTCACGACAATCTGGGTTTCAGATGGAATATGGAGAATGCTCCTGTTTTCGGTGACATTTTGAATGCTCTGCCCAGAGGCGATGAACAATGTCCCCAACAAGTTGTTGTCAAAACTATCGTTCATTGGAGAACAAATAAGGTTCGTCAATGCTAGATTGTTTGACACATCGAGACTCGTCAATTGATTGTTCCTGCAGTACAAATAGATAAGTGAAGTATCGTTTGACACGTCTAGAGTCGTCAATTGATTGAATTGGCAGGATAGCCATGTCATAGCATCATTGTTAGTTAAAAGGCTTGTCAATTGATTATATGAACAGTCTAAATCTATCAATGCTATATTGTTTGATACATCAAGGGTTGTCAATAGATTATACCTGCAGTTCATTTTTGTCAGTGCCGTATTCTTCGATACGTCCAGAGTCGTCAATTGATTCTCCCCACAATTCAAATCAGTAAGATTAGTAAAGTATTCGATCCCCTGCAAGGACGAGATACCCATAGAAGTTACATCGATGAAGGTTACTATTTCTGCTTCGGAACACGAAATCTCTCCACTTCCATTCGTGTCGAAGTTCTCTATACAATATGTTTCGAAATTTGGATCCGCAAAAACCACAGCAGGGGAAGACAATTCATCCCACACGGGTCTAATTTGTAACGCAAAACTTCGATTGATATCGATCTCGTCAATTTCTCCATCAGTGAAACGAAGCCTTTGTGCCGTATACGTTTGATATCCTTTAGTAAGAGAAGATGACCAGTAGAGTCCCGTTTCACCAGCCTCAGATACGTAACTATCATCACCCTTGTAACCTGCAGCAGGAAGGAATATTCTATTATTGTTTACTGTACTAACGACCTCATACCCGTACACGTTTCCTTTGGATGTCCAATTCCAATCGCATGATTCTAGCAACTCATCCAATTCTTCTGCTGTCGGCATCCGCCAATATCCACGAAGGGTAACAGCGGCCGCATCATCTTCTATTTCAAGAATGGAGAGTCCGTCCACATCGCCATACGAAGGATTGGTGTTGTATTTCAACATATGCGCGTATTCTCCGTTACACAATTCATATATAGACCATGCATAGGCACCTTCAGGAACTACTGATCGCGGTGAAATCTCACCCCAGGCAAAGTAATCACCATATTCCTCTGGTTTGGATGCACCTAAGTTAAACGATGCCCATTTGACAGATAGGCCAAGGTCAATGGCTTCAGGAACAGGCTGCCCATCTCTCTCCATTTCATTACACGTCAAACCATAGCGGGTTCCCGCCAGATACTCTTTGGTCGGAGTTTTTATACATTTATAACCACTGCCGTCAGCCGATGTAACGCGAACAGTAACCTCCTTGCCCTTCAAATCGACAGGAGCGGACATAATATAAACCGGAATCGTCGCCTCCTCTGTCAAAACGACATCTTCCAATTCAATCTCAAGCTTGTTCGTGAACTTCGTTCCGACAATTGTACGTTCATCCAAGCTATAGGTTCCTTCCTCAACAAATAACGGTTCTTCTATCGTCAATGACATCTTCGTATAAGTCCCAGCAGGAAGAGTAGCATTCACGTTGATGATCGTATTCAACGTACTGTAGGAGAATCGTAACACTCCATTCTCTGACGCGCTCGCTCCTGTCGCAAGATAGTACCTCGCTCCGACGAATGGAGAGGTAGTACCTATCTGCTTCTGCCCAGCGAACGAAACCGGAATCTTGTCTCGCTTCAAATAGATGTCTCCAACAAACGGATAATAGGACGTGTAAGTGGCGTTCTGTTTCAACGCCCAGTCGCCACCAGTGAAACTCACGACATTAGAACCCACCCCATCTTCGATATTGAAATACACCTGAGATCCTCTGCCTGGGTAGATACCGACAGTATCCGTCGCTTCCCATACAAAACCGACAGTGCCTCCATTTGGAACCGCAGAAGCTTTGGTCTCCGAATCATCACCGTCCTTAACGGGGAGAACCTCGAAGATAACTTTCTCAACAAGGTCACCTTCGGAAAGACGGTTCAAATCAGTAAAGTCTTGCTCCATTTGAGAGCAACCGGCAAGTATACTGATACTTGCGACCATAAGAAGATAAGTGTATTTCATATGCGTTTGAATTGTAATCGTCTAGTGTTATTAATCAGATAAATTACAGAACGTGGTAGTCAATCACAAAGTTAACAATTCTGAAGAAAAAGAGTCCAAAAACGATTGTCCTTCTTATTTCAAGTAATTGGATGGATTCGCATTTGGAATGATTTTACATCATAAAAGTGAAAAAGGCTCAGGCCGTTTCAGAGACCTATCGAGGATAATATGAAGTGACTGCTAGTTATCCCGAGTAATAGAGCATATCAAGAAACATACCCCCGAATTTCTTCGAGGGTCTGCTTTCTTTAGTCCTTGTATTTGATGGTTGCTACGTCAGTATCGTATGTAAAAGAAAAAATAGTCTGTCCTGTCTTCAGCCAAATCTCAATAAGCAAAGGATTGGAATGGCACCACATTACTTCCAGCGCCGTGTTCTGGCTCACGTCAAGACTCGTTAGCTGATTGGAGACTTCCTGAAAAAAGCGAGAACCCCATCTGGGTTTCTCGCTGAAATCTTCCGACCCTTAAGTTGCCGGATCAAGCCTTCTACCCCCTGGCCGAGGGTGCGAAGGAGGAGCTCAAACCGAATTTGACTGCTGTTAAATCCTCTTCAACGCAGTCTTTCTACCCTTCAAAGTAGCATAAAAGAACCGTTATAAAGGGCTGATTTCACAACCTTTTTCACAACCCAAGAGCAAAAAGAAAAGCACCTACGTTTCCGTAAGTGCTTGATTCAATCACAGGTCATCGACACCCGTCCATCCAAAGTATCCTAGCCAGTAAGGGGACGTAGACAACCATTGGCTATAATCAGAGCCCTGAGGATAGTGAAGCGTTCCAGTGTGCCAAGAGTCGTGGCTGAAGAACGGATAATCACTCCAGTCTTCCACATGGGTCGGACACGTTGTAGCATAGGAATAAATGTCCGTGAGATTAGGACAGTCTTCAAACATACACATTCCGAGAGTCGTGATACCCTTTCCAAAGGTAAACGAAGAAATATTGGTATGACCGAACGCATACGAATCCAGCCAGGTGACTGAATCAGGCAAGACAATGCTCCCTTCCAATCCTGGATTATCACGGAAATCCGCCACACCGATTCGGGTCAACTGGGATGGGAAGTGGATCTTCTTCAGATTGGGACAACCCTCCAACAGGCCTTTTCTGGCTGAATCATCGCTGAACTCTATGATGGAATCTGAGAAATACGCTGCAACTACCGCCTGGCAGCCAGAGAAAGAGACATTCTTCGTTTTTGTCTTATCGGCAAGATACCAGGCGATTTTATGCATTCCACTCCTATCGAAACTATAGGTTGTTTCAGGGCTGACGATCTCACCATCATCAACCGACATGCCGGTAATGACATCCAAACCATCATAAAGGATGTCGGTAGGAGAAGAACTGTCCTCTACCTGATAGGAGATAATAATCGTTCCGTCTTCCACGACAGGCGGATCACAGGGCAAAACCTGCACGCCGGATAAGACCACATTCATTTGGTAACTATAAATGTAAGTATCCGCAGCAAGGCTTGTAAAGTCAAATTCGATGATGTGATCGGACACTTCCGTTCCAAACAGATGGAAAGATGGATGATCTTCATCGATGTTAAGTCCATCATTGCCGTTCATGCCCGTGTAGCAATACTCGACATCCGTTTTCCGGTACTGACTCCAAAATGCGGCAAAACCAGGATGGATATCGGAACAGAATGACATGCAAATCCACAAAAGAGACGATGAAACACTGGTGTCAACACGAAGCTTCTTGAAATAAAACTTATTGTCCAAGACCTTGTTAAAGTCAGCGCCCTCATGGATAGTGCCTAGAACTTCTTCAGAAAGAGTCATCCATCTCATGTCACAAGTCAGACCGTAACGAGTCCCCGCTTCATATGCCTTTGAGGGTTTCTTAATGCATTCGAAATAGTGTCCTTCAGAGGAAATGAACCTTACCGTGACTTCTTTACCCTTTAGGTCCACTGGAGCAGACATAATGTAGATCGGAATCGTAGCCTCCTCTGTCAGAACGACATCTTCCAACTCAATTTCAAGAGTGTTCGTGAACTTCGTTCCAACAATTACACGGTCTTCCAGACTATAAGTTCCTTCCTCAACGAATAATGGTTCCTCTATCGTCAATGACATCTTCGTATAAGTTCCAGCTAATAGGGTAGCATTCACGTTGATGATCGTATTCAAAGTGTTGTACGAGAACCGAAGCACTCCATTCTCTGATGTGCTCGCTCCGGTTGCAAGAAAATACCTTGCACCGATAAAAGGAGATGCCATACCTATCTGCTTCTGACCGGCAAATGAAACCGGAATCTTGTCTCGCTTCAGATAGATGTCTCCCACAAAAGGATAATAGGAAGCGTAAGAGGAATTCTGCTTCAAGGCCCAGCCTCCACCATTAAAACTTACGGAATTAGTACCCACTCCGTCTTCGATGTTGAAATACACCTGAGATCCTTTGTCAGGGTAAATTCCGACAGTATCCGTCGCTTCCCATACAAAACCGACAGAGCCTCCATTGGGAACTGCAGATGCTTTTGTCTCTGGATCATCACCATCCTTGATAGGAAGTACCTCAAAAATGACCTTTTCAACGAGGTCACCATCAGTGCTGAATAAGTTTTGTTCGGGCTGCTCCAACCCAGAACAGGCGGCAAGTAAAACGATACTTGCTGCCAGGAAATAAAAACGTCTCATATAGCGTTATTCTCTGTGATTAATCGTCACCTCCATCCGGAACTTCCGGGACTTCACCGCCGGGATTGATTCCGGTCTGCAAGAAATTCTCCTCGAAATTGACGAAGATATTCTCGGTCACAGGGGCTTCGTAAACAACTTTCTTTTCCATTTCCGTAAGATTTGACGTTTTAGTTTAAGTATACAAAGATACCCACTTCGAAGGAAAAATCAAAACCGACCTTGGTTATTTTGAACATTAACATGCTTCACTATGACGCCTGCACCGTTTGCCCACGGCCAACTCAAGTGGGTTTGCCGATGATTATATGAAAAGGACCTCCACCAATGATGTGAAGGTCCTGATTGGTGAATGATTCTACTCTTTTGCAAAGACAGGGCGAACGGATATACCCAAGCAACGGAAGTCACCACTCCTGTCTATTATACTGGAACTTAAATAGATGTCAGACGCATAGCTCGTACTATCCGTAGCGAGAGACGATGACAAAACGAATCCGTAAGAACCGGCGAAAAAGAGGTCAGTTGAGTTCCACTTGCCTGCCGCGGGAAGGAAAATGGAGTTGCCGTTGGGACCGGTTGCCAATCCGCCGTTTACACCATTCAATGTCGTCCATGCCCAGGTGCAATTCTCTCTCAGTTCGGTCATCTCGGCATCTGTTGGCATACGCCAACTACCACCAAGATTGACATGCGCGGCATCATCGTCCAAGTCGAGGACGGTCTTGTCATCCGTAAAACCCTCATATCCACGATCGGTTTTATCACAATACTTAGTCAACGTTGTATTTGACCCCATGCACCACTTGTAAGTTTCCCAAGAATAATCGTCCTTTGGCTCCGTCTCACCCCAAGCATAGTAATCGCCATATTCCTCCGGTGCAGAGGCGCCGAGGTTGAATGATGCCCACTTGACGGAAAGACCTAAATCAACAGCTTCTGGAAGAGGAGCTAGGGCATTTATCCGGTCGGCATAATCGCTCCAGTATTGAGTCGACTTATATGCATCAACGCTTTCGGCGGGCACATAAATGGGACAATCGCTAGTATCATCGAACAAATCTCCTGCCACCATAGGTGGTGTATCACACAATACTATGATGCGAGAAAGGTTGGAACAATCTAAGAATGCATAAGACCCAATATACGTCACACTCTTCGGGAGAGTGATACTGCCTATACTCTCGCAACCATGAAAAGCATATGATCCAATATGGGTTAGACCTTCCGGTAAAGAAACGGAAGTAAGATTAGAACACTCTCGGAATGCGTACTGACCGATATAGGTTACTCCTTCTGGAATGGCGATGGCAGTAAGGCCACCACAACCATAGAACGCAAAATCTCCTATGCCTTTGACAGAAGACGGAAGCGATATACTTCCGCTGATGGAACCAATTGCGGCAGCGATAATAATAGCTTGATCGATCAAATACAAGCCATCCGATGTTGAATACTTCCCACCGAATGAGGCTAAAGAGATGCATTGGAAAAATGCGCTGTTTCCTATGCTGGTCGTACTTTCCGGGATAGTGACTGAGGAAAGAGACGTGCACTCCCGAAATGCATATTCTCCAATGCTGGTTACGCTATTCGGGATATCTATACTCGTTAGGTTAGAACAATAACCAAAAGCCCAATCTCCTATGGAAGTCACATCTTTATCAAACACTATGACACCCAAACCGTTAATATACTCATTCGACACAATATCCGCACCGAAAACGTCCGTTTTGTATGGGGCTACAATGCTTCCATCTGCACTTGTATACAATATAACATTATTCTCATTCTCCATTTGTTTGCAGTTCAATCCATAGCGAGTCCCGGCTTCATATGCCCTTGATGGTGTTTTTATACACTTATATCTTCTACCATCAGCCGCAGAAAAGCAGACGATAACATACTTCCCTTGTAAATCAACCGGGGCCGACATGATATAAATCGGAATCGTAGCCTGTTCTGTCAGTATAACATCTTCAAGTTCAATTTCAAGAGTGTTCGTGAACTTCGTTCCGACAATTATACGGTCATCCAGACTATAGGTCCCCTCTTCAACGAATAATGGCTCTTCTGTTGTTAACGACATTTTTGTGTATGTTCCAGCAGGAAGGGTAGCATTCACGTTGATGATCGTATTCAAGGTGTTGTAAGTGAACTTTAACACTCCCTTCTCCGAGGAAGTCGCAGCACTCGCAAGAAAGTATCTCGCGCCATTGAAGGGCGGTTCTGTCCCAACCTGTTTCTGACCGGAAAAGGATACCGGAATCTTGGTCCGGTCCAAGAAATAGTCTGCGACAAACGGATAATAGGATATATAGCTGGCATTCTGCTTCAAAGCCCAACCTCCGCCATCAAAACTGGCAGAACTACTGCCGGCTCCATCCTCTATCGTAAAATAGATCTGTGAGCCCTTGTTCGGGTAGATGCCGATCATATCGCTCTCTTCCCATGCGAAACTGACGCCACTACCGGTAGGAACTGCTGATGCTCTTGTCTCCGGATCATCACCATCTTTGATAGGAAGGACCTCAAAGACGACCTTCTCGACAAGGTCTCCTTCCATGTCCATGAATAAGTCTTGTTCGGGCTGCTCTAACCCAGAACAAGCGACAAGTAAAACGATACTTGCTGCCAGATAATAAAAACGTCTCATATAGCGTTACTCTTTGTGGTTAATCATCACCTCCGTCCGGAACTTCCGGGACCTCACCGCCGGGATTGATTCCAGTCTGCAAGAAATTCTCCTCGAAATTGACGAAAATCTTCTCGGTCACAGGGGCGTCGTAGACAATTCTCTTTTCCATTTCCGTAAATTGTAGTTAGGCTGTTTCAGCATATAAAGATCCCAATAACTGTTAAAAAAAGGTCCGAGCATCTCACATCGTGACGTTATACACGAACTTCACGACTACATCGACATTCTTGGTGTTGTCGAGCGCAGGATAAACCACATACACAAAGTGAGGGCCGCCGATGGAAACCTCCGGATCAAGGCACAGACTTGTTTCGAAGGAAAACTCGGTCCAATTGGACGGATATTGTTTCATCATAGTAAGCCCATAACCGTAGATATAATTGAGATCACTCAGAGAAATCATTCCAAGATTGGTATAATCACCCTCATCAGCTATATCTCCCGGTTCCGCATAAGTACCTGAAACATTCTTCTTTACGATTAACAAAGGGTCGTCCAAATTGTAGTTATAACGGAACTGTTCTTCGTTCGTGCCCAAGCTTTTCAGCATATTACTCACCTCCGTCGAAGATGTGGTAACATTCAATTCATGGTTGTCTCCCGAATAATTATACTTTGTATTCGGACTCGTGAAGGCTTTACCCTGATATGTGCCCCACCCCGGAATATCGTCATACTTGAATTCACCACCATGCTTGATGAACACTTTGTAACCTTTAGGGCCAGGGTCGCCCTTCGGTGTTACCGTTACCGTACAGGTCGCTTTCTTGGATCCGTTATTCGTCGTGACCGTAATCTGCGCTGTGCCGACTCCGACTGCCGATACTTTCCCGGACTGGACCGTAGCGACCGAAGTGTTGCTCGATTTCCACGTCACATTCTTATTCGTGGCG
>JAEEGL015372836.1_pt1 | contig 15320 bp, 13 predicted proteins | sample 9134231 | NCBI WGS metagenome assembly JAEEGL01 (sample SAMN16246548, study PRJNA631951) | gut metagenome | biome: gut microbiome; feature: rumen; material: fiber-attached | host: Bos | place: Iran: Karaj | collected 2018-10 | reverse complement strand
TTATTTACACCGTAAGGTACACAGTTGAAGTATTTTCCGGAGAAGTTGACCGGTGAGCCGTGGGAGAGATGTCCGCCGTGATCGAGGTTCATGCCCATGAATGTGTCACCGGGCTCCATGATGGCGAAAAATACCGCCATGTTTGCCTGCGCGCCGGAGTGGGGCTGAACGTTGGCATACTCTGCACCGAAGAGCTTCTTTGCTCTTTCTCTTGCGAGATCCTCGACAACATCCACACACTCACAGCCGCCGTAGTAACGCTTTCCGGGATAACCTTCAGCATACTTATTGGTCAGAGGCGACCCCATTGCTGCCATGACTGCCTTGCTCACCCAGTTTTCGGATGCGATCAGCTCTATATGGCTGTTCTGCCTGTTCTGCTCGGCAACTATCGCTTCAGCTATCTCGGGATCGACGCTTTTTACTTCATCCAAAGAATACATATCTTTTCCTCCAAATCAATTAGGCTTGAGCGCAAATCGCGCGTATATAAATATAGCATAGACGCATATGCAGTGGCAATCATACTTGCTTTTATTTGTATAAAAAAGTACAATTAAAAAGATGTTTGCATTAATCCAAGCAAACTCGGATCAATCATAGATAAGAAGGAGGAATTATCATGATCACTTGTCCTAAATGCGGAACACAGTTAGAAGACGGAACTACTTTCTGCACCAACTGCGGTTCACCTATTTCTGCAGCAGCACCCACACCGGCTCCTGCTCCTGCACCTGCACCGGCTCCTCAGGGCTCATATCAGCAGGCACCTTACGGCCAGCCCGCACCTCAGTATCAGCAGCCTTACGGCCAGCAGTATTCGTATGCGGATCCTGCAGATCATACAGCTGAATTTGATGCGGCTGATGTTTCCGATAACAAGCTTTTCGCAATAAGCGCTTATCTGTTCGGATTCCTGGGCATCATCGTTGCTCTGCTGGTTAAGGATTCGCCTTATATCAAGTTCCACGTTAAGCAGTCACTGAGACTCAGCATCGCCAGCGTTCTTTGCGTAGTTATTATGATCGTTCCGATACTCGGATGGATCGTGGGCGGCATCATGCTCTTCATACTGACCATCGTTGAGATCATCGCGATCGTATGGGCATTCCAGGGCAAGTCCAAGGATCTGCCTATCATCAAGGGCATCGGATTCCTGAAATAATAAGGATGAACGGATAGACTGTTATGTACCATGTTCTGATCAATCCGACATCCAAATCCGGGAAGGGCATCAAACTCTGGAAGATCCTTGAACCCATATTCGCGGAACGGGATATCAAGTACAAGATGATGTATTCCGAATATCCCGGTCATATCGTGAAGATAGTGGCCAAACTTACGGATCCGCTTGAAGGATACGGACGCATCAACCTCATCGTTGTCGGCGGTGACGGCACCATGAACGAGGTGCTTCAGGGTATCATAGATTTTGATAATATCAGGATCGGGTATATCCCCACCGGTTCGAGCAACGATTTTGCGAGAGCACTGAAATATCCCAAAGATCCGGTCAGGCAGCTTGAGAGTATCTTCGATTGTGAGGAGCCGTATCCCGTTGATATAGGATTACTTACATATCTGGATGCGGTTGATGATTCGGGCAATCCCGTGACGATAAACCGTCGTTTCGATGTAAGCTGCGGCATCGGATTTGATGCGGCAGTATGCGAAGAAGCAATGCATACCGACGGTATCAAAGGGATGCTCAATAAACTGAAACTCGGCAAGCTCACTTATCTGGCCATAGCACTTAAACATCTGCTTGTCAGGACCGGTGTCAGCGTGACCTATACGATAGATTCGCAGGAACCGGTGAAGCTTTCGCATTTTCTGTTTATCGCAGTGATGCAGAACAAATATGAGGGCGGAGGATTCATGTTCTGCCCCGAAGCCGATTGCACTGACGGACTGCTTGACCTGTGCGTTGTGAGTGTGGACAGCAGAGCGAAAGTCCTGCTTGGCATACCTCTTGCGTTCAAGGGCAGGCATACCATGATCAAAGGTATCGAGTGTAAACGTGCTTCCAAGGTGAGGATAAGAACCAGCGGTCCGTTGTGGGTACATACAGACGGAGAAGTTCACAGAAAGAGCAAAGACTTTACGGTTGAGACTCTTACGACCAAGCTGATGTTGCTCAGATGAGCAAATCACAAACCAAGATCAGGGCATCGCGCTTATTTAGCGCGGTGCCTTTTCAATTTCAGAATATCCCGTAGATGGAGATGAAGTGGCAGATGCTTCCCGCCATGACGAACAGATGGAATATCTCATGCGATCCCCACATGCTGTTACGGTTGTTAAAACGGATCAGCTTGAGCGCATATATTATCCCGCCCACCGTGTAGATCACACCGCCCGTATAGAGCCACACGAGCGTAGAAGTTGAAACATGGGGGATGAGAGAGGGCATGGCAAAGACCACGACCCATCCCATGGCTATATAAATGATGGAAGATACCCATTTCGGGCATGTGACCCATATAAGCTTAAACATCATCCCGGCCAGAGCCAGGCCCCATACGACACTGAGAAGGACAGTTCCGTCGCTGCCCATTGCGCACACGCAGATCGGGGTATAGGTTCCTGCGATCAATACGAAGATCATCATGTGATCGAGGCGTTTTAAGCGCAGGCCGGCTTCGCCCTCGAGCAGGAAACAGTGGTATGAAGCGCTCGCACCGTACAGAGATATCATGCTCAGCATAAATACAGACAGCGCGATCAGATCCGTCATGCCGGCCTCTGCCGATGATGCATGTATCAGCAAAACGGGAGTGAAGAGGATGGCACATATGCTTCCGACAAAATGAGTCAGAGCGCTGACCGGATCTTTGGCACGGAATTGCTGACGGCCGTTTATCAGATTGAGATTTTCTCCGGAAAAACTTACGATATTTGAAGATGCAGTTGCAGTTACCATAACAAAAGTTACCTCCAAACAGTTTATCGGTTATTCAAAAACCTGTTATAAGTATACTTTAACCGTGCTCAATATCCTTGTCAAGAGTTTTTCAAAAACCTGTGTAAAGATTATTGTTGCGAAACACCATATACGGTGGTAAAATTAATATACTTTTCACCCTTTTTTGAAAGTATAGGAGATCATATGGTCATAAAAACCGAGTATATCTCGAAGGAATTCGTACTTCCCGGATATTCCGAGATCCCGGGGGTAGGTCTTTTTCTCGAGCAGGTTTCCAAGTATATCAATGAATATCTGACGCCTCTGGGAGAACCGGAACTCACCGGTTCCATGATCAGCAACTATGTCAAAAAGGGGATAATCGACAACCCTGTAAAGAAGCAGTACGGCAGGGAACAGATCGCTTACCTTATATATATAGCCATAGCCAAGACGGTACTTTCGCTGGAGGATATAACTACGATGATAGAGCTCCAGAGAGAAACATGTGATGTGGAGTCGGCCTACGAGTATTTCAGGACCAGATTCATGGAGATCCTGGAGGCTGTGTTTACATCCGGCGCGATCGATGTTTCGGGAAAAGATACCCTCGTGAAAGCTCTGGCTCAGAATATGATGATAACGGCAGCGCATAAGATTTATCTGGATATGACTTTTGACGGATTAAGATCCGGCAACAGGGCATTGGATGAAAAAAGCGATTGATGTCATAATCGACAAAATAAAAAAGAATGGTAGCGGAAATCTGGCCGCGTCATTGCTCATGGCGCTGTTCTTTGTTTCGCTGAGCATAATTTTCTACATATTCCTTCATAATTCCATTAAAGAAAACATAATAAACGAAGACAGGATCCTGGCAAAGGAATCCGCGGCTCTGTATAAGGATTATCTCGCAAGGGGAATGGAGATCATCGAGTATGAAGCCTATCAGATAGAAGATATGGTAGTGGCCGGAGAATCCATAAAGGCGATCGAGGATCATGTGATATATTCAACCAACATAATCATCGAATCCGTGGACGGTGATTCCACCGGCTTGTACGGGTATATAAAAGGTGAATATATAGATGGTGCCGGGTGGGTTCCCGAGGAAGGATACGACCCTACGTCCAGACCGTGGTATAAAGCCGCAATGACACACAGAGGAAGGTTTACTTTTGTCGATCCCTATCTGGATGCACAGACAGGCAACGTCATGATGACCATGGCCAAGACACTCGGAGATTCTTCCAATGTCATCGCACTTGATATGAGCCTGACCGAACTTCAGAATATCACCGATGAGCTTGCCGAGCAGGATGGTGATCATATGGTATTTCTTGTGGACAGCTCAGGATCGGTTGTAGCTCATCCCGATCGCGATATGATCGGAATAAACTGTCAGGATATGCCCAATGAGCTTACGGGATTTATCGTTAATCAGGTCATCAGGGGAAAGGTTGGTTCTTTCGAGACGCTGTATGATGGATCCCAGTATATGGTTTATTCGGAGAAACTTGCCGGATACTGGTATTGTATATCCGTTACGGAGGCAACGGAAAGCTTCCGGATCCTTCGCATTCTTTTAGCCATAACGGCGCTTGTCGTCATTGCAACCCTTTTCATCTGTGTGATGCTCTTCATGAACCTCTCACAGGGAAAACAGAATACGGATCTGCTCAATCTGCGACTGTCCACGGCGGCTGATATCTATATGTCCATGCATGATATAGATATCGGAAATGACCGGATATCTGCGATCAAGACCGACCCCGAAGAGGAAGAAGCCGTGCGGGATAAGGTACGTGAGCATGCGCAGGATGATCTGAACCATGCCATGAACATTCTTGTCGATGAGATCTCAAAACCTCTCGTGCTTGATTTCCTTAACTTAAGCACTCTGGATGAACGCATGCGGGATCATAAAACTATCACCGCAGAATTCCTGAACCATAAGAAAAAATGGTGCCGCGGCCGGTTCATAGCCGCAGAACATGATGATGCGGGAAAACTTACGCATGTGCTGCTCCTGTTCGAAGAGATCGATGCAGAGAAGCGTAACAGGGATAAACTTCTGTATATGTCCCAGACCGACAGTCTGACCGGTATCAATAACCGCGGATCAGGCGAGCACAAGATCAGAGAACAGATGGGCAATGGTCTGGGCGGCATGTTCGTTCTGATAGATATTGACAAGTTTAAGAGTATCAACGATAAATACGGTCATGATGTGGGCGATGTGGTGCTTATAGGTGTGGCCAATGCATTGAAGAATGCGTTCAGAAGTTCGGATATCGTTATGCGTCTCGGAGGAGACGAGTTCGCCGCATACGCAAAAGGAATAAATGAAAGGGAAGCTGCAGCCGATGTGATAGACCGTCTTCTTAAGAATGTCGAAGCACTGGATATCCCTGAGATGGAAGGGAAAAAGGTGTGCATCAGTGCCGGGATATCTTTCTTCGGACCGGATGACGACTGTTCATTTGATGAACTCTATAAACAGGCTGACAGATGCACTTATGAGAGTAAGGAACATGAGGGTAATTACGTAACATATCACTCCTGATATATAAGATTAGCATTTTTGCATATTTTATGGTATATTTTTCATTTGGGATCAGTTGTACATCGACTGCTGGTATGAAAGGACTATGACATGATCAATGTTGCTGTACTCGGATACGGTACCGTGGGAAGCGGTGTCGTGGAAGTTATCGAAACCAACAAAAAGGACATAGAGCGTAAGATCGGTACATCCGTTCAGGTAAAATACATACTCGATCTGCGTGATTTTCCGGGCGATCCGCATGAGGATAAGGTCGTTCACGATTATGAAGAGATCGTAAACGATCCGGAAGTCAGCATTATATGTGAGACCATGGGCGGAATGGAGCCGGCATATGCTTTTACCAAGAAAGCACTGTCGAGAGGCATAAGCGTATGTACTTCCAATAAGGAACTCGTAGCGGCTCACGGCCCCGAACTCATACATCTGGCACAGTCAAACAAGTGCAATTACATGTTTGAAGCCAGTGTCGGCGGCGGTATTCCGATAATCAGACCCATGAACAGTGCCCTCACAGCAGAGCATATCGATTTCATGATGGGTATATTAAACGGAACCACCAACTACATCCTTACCCGTATGGATGAAGACGGTGCGGACTTCCGTGATGCATTAAAAGAAGCGCAGGAACTCGGCTATGCGGAAAAGGATCCCACAGCCGATATCGAAGGATATGACATCAGCCGCAAGATCGCGATACTTTCATCGCTCGTATGCGGTCACTATGTAAATTATGAAGATGTTTATACCGAAGGCATAACGAAGATCACAGCGGATGACATCAGGTATGCCAAAGCTATGAACAGAGTCATCAAACTGCTTGCGGTAAGCCGTGAGATCAACGACAAACTGTTCGTTATGGTAGCGCCTTTCCTGGTAAGCAGGGATCATCCTCTGTATATGGTCAAGGATTCTTTCAATGCCATATTCATTCACGGCAATACGCTTGACGATACGATGTATTACGGACGCGGCGCAGGTAAGCTTCCGACAGCCAGTGCCGTTGTTGCCGATGTCGTGGATTGTGCCAGACATATCGGTAAGTGCATTACCATACTGTGGGATGATGAGAAAGTGGAACTCACTGATGCCAATAAACTCAGGAGCCAGTATCTGGTAAGAGTACCGGTTTCCGAGAAGGCGGCAGCGGAGAGCGCATTTAAGATCAGCGAAGTGATAGATGCAGGCTTTGCGGAAGAGTTCGCATTTGTTACCGAAGAGATCGACCACAACGAATATGAAGAAGCCGCTAAGAAGGCGGGCAGTGTGATCAGCAGGATCAGACTTGTATAAGAATAAGAGAAGAGAAGTAAAGTCATGGTAAAAGTAGTCAAATTCGGAGGAAGTTCACTCGCGGATGCGGAGCAGGTCAAAAAAGCCGCAGCCATCATCAAGGAAGAGAAGGAGAGACGTTACGTGGTTCCGTCCGCTCCCGGCAAAAGAGCGCCGGGCGACACCAAGGTTACGGATATGCTCTATCAGACATATGATCTGGCAGAAGCAGATAAGAACTTTGATAAGGAACTCGTTGCGATCAAAGCCAGATATGATGAGATAATCTTGGGGCTGGGACTTGATTTTTCTTTGGATTATGAGTTCAGGACCATTAAGGAGAACTTTAAGAACAAAGCGGGAAGAGACTATGCCGCTTCCAGAGGTGAATACTTAAACGGCCGTATCATGGCTGCCTATCTGGATTTTGAGTTTGTCGACGCAGCAGAAGTCATCAGATTCGATGATGACGGTGCTTTTGATCCGGCTACCACGGCCAAACTCATGAAAAAGCGTCTGGAGAAGACTGATAACGCTGTCATTCCAGGATTCTACGGAGCGCTTGCCGACGGCACGGTCAAGACTTTTTCCAGAGGCGGATCCGATATCACGGGTTCGATCGTTGCGGGCGCCATCAAGGCTGACGTATACGAGAACTGGACGGATGTGAGCGGATTCATGGTTGCAGATCCCAGGATCATCGACCATCCCGAAAGCATCGAGACCATCACATACAGAGAACTTCGCGAGCTCGCCTACATGGGCGCAAGCGTTCTTCATGAGGATGCGATCTTCCCTGTGCGCAAGGAAGGAATCCCGATCAATATCAGAAATACCAACGATCCCAAGGCCTCCGGCACATGGATCGTGGAGAGTACATGCCAGAAATCCAAGTATGTCATCACCGGTATCGCGGGTAAGAAGGGCTTCTGCTCTGTGAATATCGAAAAAGATCTGATGAACTCCGAGATCGGGTTCGGCCGCAAGGTCCTTCAGGCATTCGAGGATTACGGACTGTCATTTGAGCATGTTCCCTCGGGCATCGACACTCTGACCGTATTCGTTCATCAGGATGAGTTCATGGACAAGGAACAGCAGGTAGTAAGCGCCATCCACAGAATGGCCGATCCGGATACGATAGACATAGAATCCGATATAGCGCTGATCGCAGTTGTGGGACGCGGAATGAAGTCAACGAGAGGTACCGCAGGACGTATCTTCTCAGCACTTGCCCATGCGAATGTCAACGTCAAGATGATAGACCAGGGTTCGTCCGAGCTCAATATCATCATCGGTGTGGCAAATCAGGATTTCGAAACAGCGATCAAAGCGATATATGACATTTTTGTAACAGCTGCAGTTTAATACAGATACACATATGCCCACCTGCATATATGATTCCCCTCGCTGCGACCCGATAGTACTCGCTTCGGGGAACATTTATGCAGGTGGGCATTTCTGTCAGGATTGAATTATCTGAAAATAAATAAAATAATTACAAAAATGTGTTGACAATTAGTTTTAAGATGATATAATTAACTCATAAAGAAACAGAGAGGAGATAAAAAAACTAAAAATACATACTCTTTAGGAAGAGGTAAAGTCCAATGGGTATATAACATAGATCAATTGAATATGGAACGCTAACATCCAAAAGTATCGAGTGCATAATGAATAACAGTGGTAAAGAAGCTTACAGAGTATAAGCCGCCACAGATATCTGAATATCAAATTCATGCGAGAGGGTACAGGATCAGCAGACGGAGGATAAGTCCATTGGATACGTCATTTAAGTAGCGGGTGTCGATCAGATAGAATCGATGCCCGCTACTTCATTTTGCACCTGATATATGGTATAATCTTGTATTCGGTGGATCAGATATTCTGATCGTTATGTTAGGACCATCGCTTTCGGAGGAAAAATAAATGTCCGCTTTACTCGAGATCAGACAACTCCATGCCAGAGTAGAGGATACCGAGATATTAAACGGTATAGATCTGACCATAGGCAAAGGAGAAGTACATGTCATAATGGGACCGAACGGTGCCGGTAAGTCGACGCTCGGTTCCTGTATAATAGGCGATCCCAGATATATAAAGACCGGCGGTCAGATCCTTTTCAAAGGAGAGGATATAACCGACGAGACTACAGATAAGATATCGAGGATGGGATTGTTTCTTTCATTCCAGAACCCGATCGAGGTTCCCGGTATCACATTGGCCAACTTCATTCGTACCGCGCTTGAACTTAAGACCGGTGAGCGTATCCGCATGTGGGATTTCCGCAAGGAACTGGAAAAGACGATGAAGCTCCTTAACATGGATACGGCATATGCAGACAGAGACTTAAATGTCGGCTTTTCCGGCGGAGAGAAGAAGAAAGCCGAGATCCTTCAGCTGCTGATGCTCAAACCGGACCTAGCTATCCTGGATGAGACGGATTCCGGACTTGATGTCGATGCCGTCCACATCGTATCCAAAGGCGTGGAAGAGTATAAGAAACAGGTAGGAGGTGCGCTTATCATCATAACCCACTCCACCCGTATCCTTGAAGCATTGAACGTGGACAAGACACACGTCCTTGTTGACGGAAAGATAGTAGATGACGGTGATGCATCCCTGGTGGATGAGATCAACAACAAGGGCTTCGAACGCTTCATAAGCTGCGAAGAATGCAAGAATGAAGACTGCGAAGTCAAGAAGAAAATGAGATCATGAAAGAAAAGACACAGGTTGAAGATATAGACAGCAGTCTGTATGATTTCCGGTTTGAAGATGCGGATTCCTACAAGGTAAGTGAAGGTCTTACCGAGGATATCGTGCTTCAGATATCTGAAGAAAAAGGCGATCCCGAATGGATGCGCGATTTCAGGCTTAAGTCACTCAAACTGTATAACGAGATATCCGTTCCCGAGTGGGGCCCGTCGATAGACGGACTGGATATGGACAATATCGTGACATATGTCCGGCCTAATACCGAGCGTATGCACTCGAGCTGGGAGGATGTGCCCTCCGACATCAAGGAGACGTTCGATCGTCTGGGTATACCCGAGGCGGAGAGAAAATCTCTTGCGGGCGTGGGCGCACAGTATGATTCGGAAGTCGTATATCACAATGTGCGCGAGGAAGTCGCTGCGCAGGGTGTCGTATATACGGATATAGAGAGTGCTCTTCACGGCGAATATGCCGACATGATACAGAGCCATTTCATGAAACTGGTACCTCCTTCCGATCATAAATTCGCTGCTCTTCACGGTGCCGTATGGAGCGGCGGATCTTTTGTATATGTTCCGAAGGGAGTGCATCTTGAGATCCCGCTTCAGTCATATTTCAGACTTAATGCAAAAGGTGCGGGACAGTTCGAGCATACTCTGATCATCGTGGAAGAGGATGCATATCTTCACTTCATAGAAGGATGCTCGGCTCCCAAGTACAATGTCGCCAATCTCCATGCCGGATGTGTTGAGCTGTATGTCGGCGACAGAGCGACTCTTAGGTATTCCACGATCGAGAACTGGTCCAAGAACATGTATAACCTGAATACCAAGCGCGCGACCGTCGGCGAGAATGCGAAGATAGAATGGGTGTCCGGTTCGTTCGGATCGCATGTATCATACCTCTATCCCATGAGCGTCCTTAACGGAAAAGGTGCAAGGAGCGAGTTTACCGGCGTTACTTTTGCAGGAGAAGGACAGGACCTTGATACGGGTACCAAGGTCGTTCATAACGCTCCCGACACATCATCATATGTGAACACAAGATCGATCAGCAAGAGCGGAGGCATCAATACCTTCCGCAGTGCCGTAGTCATAGGTAAGAACGCGCACGGAGCGAAATCCGCTGTATCATGCGAGTCCCTGATGGTCGATGATATAAGCCGTTCGGATACGATACCTGCCATGGATGTGAGATGTGCGGATGCCGATGTGGGACATGAAGCGCGCATAGGACGCATCAGCGATGATACGGTATTCTATCTGATGAGCAGAGGCTTATCGGAGGAGGATGCAAAAGCGCTCATAGTCAGAGGCTTTGCGGATAACGTAAGCAAGGAACTGCCGCTCGAATATGCGGTAGAGATGAATAATCTCATAAGTCTTGAAATGAAAGGGAGTATAGGATGATGAACGTAAACAGACTCCCTGCCAGGACATGGGAGTGGCTTAGAGTAAATGAAACAAAACTTGAGGAAGTCCCTGCAGTAAGCTCTTTTGAATACAGGGAAGAAAAGCCGGATGAGATAAGGCGTGGGTCGGGAATATTTGCCGATTACAGGACCGGCCTCGGGGATGAGTTTAATGAAGCCGTAAAGAACACAGGCCTTCCGGTGAACGCATATTCCGTAGATTCGAACGTGACGGCCTCAGCACCTCTTTATCAGGATTTCGATATTACGTCCGGGGCAAAGGCGGGCAGCCTTATCAATTTGGAGGTAGGCCCGAATGCTTCCTGTACCGTGATCCAGTTCATAAGTTCTGCCGGGGAAGAAGGCGGATGCAGCTTCCTTCTGCAGAATAAGTATCACATAGCCGAAAACGGTAATCTGACACTTATCCAGGTACAGAACCTGAGCTGTGACAGTGTTTTGTTAAACGACTGCGGCGGTGTGTGCGAAGACGGTGCGAATTTCCACAGGATCCAGATAGTACTCGGCGGCGGGACGACACACATGGGTGAGTTCTGCTCGCTTGACGGAGAAAAGAGCACATACAAGTGCGACCTCGGATACAGGATAGAGGGGAGTCATGTTCTTGACATGAACTATGTCGCCGATCATAACGGACGCCTCAGCGAGAGTGATATAAGCGTTCTGGGCGTGATGTCGGATAAGTCCGAGAAGACATTCAGGGGAACGATAGATTTTCATAAGGGATGTGCCGGAGCCAGGGGCGCCGAACTCGAAGAGGTGCTCCTGCTCAGTGATGATATAGTAAACAAGACCGTTCCGCTGATCCTCTGCGATGAAGAGGATGTGGAAGGATCGCATGGCGCTACCATAGGCCGGCTGGACGAAAATCTGCTCTTCTATATGAAGTCCAGAGGTATCGGTGAAGATGAGATATATGCCATGATGGCGCACGCCCGTATAGATGCGGTTGCCTCGCTGATACAGGATATGAACGTGCGTGACCGTGTATATGAGATGATCGACGGGCCGGTCAGGAGGGACTGTCTGAAGCAATGATACCGACAGATATCAGTATCAGGGATGAGTTCCCGTTAATAAAAAACAATACGGTGGCATATCTGGACAATGCGGCTACTACGCAGAAGCCTGCGTGTGTGTTGGATGCAGTCAGGGATTATTATGAAAAACATAATGCAAATCCCATGAGAGGACTGTATGAACTCAGCATGGAAGCCACAGCGGCTTATGAAGATGCCAGACTCAAGACTGCTGAACTGATAGGTGCCTCACAGCCTGAGGAGATAGTCTTTACCAGGAACGCCACCGAAAGTCTTAATCTGGTCGCATACAGCTATGGTTTACATAATATCAAAGCAGGCGATGAGATCATCGTGAGCGTTGCCGAACACCATTCCAACTTTCTCCCCTGGAGAAATGTGGCAGACAGGACAGGTGCAAAAGTGGTCTATTGGGACTGCGAGCCTGACGGATCGTTTGATACGGATAAGCTTAAGGAACTCCTTAACGAACATACGAAGCTCGTGGCCATCACACATGTATCCAATGTGCTCGGACGCATAAACGATATCCGTACCATAGCCGGTATGGCTCATTCGGCAGGTGCCGTGATAGTAGCGGACGGATCACAGTCGGTTCCGCACATCAGGACTGATGTGAAGGAACTTGATGTGGATTTCTTTGCTTTTTCCGGACATAAGATGTATGCGCCCATGGGCATCGGCGTATTATACGGGAGAAAGAAACTGCTCGATGCAATGCCGCCCTTCCTCTATGGAGGGGAGATGATAGAGAGCGTGACCAAGGAAAAGATCACTTACGCTGAGGTACCGCATAAGTTCGAAGCGGGGACCGTTAATGCAGGCGGAGCGGTGGGACTTGCCGCTGCCATAGATCTCGTGAACAGATACGGCTATGATCTGATGGAAAGCCGCGAACGTGAACTTACGAAGCATGTATTCGATGCGATGTCACAGATGCCCTATGTTACGATCATCGGCTCCGAAAGAAGCGATGAGCATGTGGGTATAATTGCATTCAAGGTAGAGGGCGTTCATCCTCATGACGTGACGGCCATTTTCTCCGAAGAGGGAATCGCCGTTCGTGCGGGACATCATTGCGCACAGCCTCTGCATAAACATATAGGGATCATGTCCAGTACGAGAGTCAGCTTTGCATTTTATAACACGCTGGAAGAGGCTGACAGGTTCCTCGATGTACTGAGCGGGATCCGCGGGAGGATGGGAATTGTCTGAGACATTCTATAATGAGATCATAAATGAACATAACCTGCGTCCTTACCATAAACACAGCATAGAGGGCGCGAATTTTACGCTTGAGGGAGTCAATCCGTCATGCGGTGATGATATAATCCTTAATCTTAAAGTAGATGAAAACGGCATCATAACGGATGGCGCATACGAGGGAGAAGGCTGTGCGATCTCCCAGGCATCGGCTGATATCATGCTCGATCTGGTCATCGGGAAAAGCAGGGACGAAGCACTTCGCCTTGCGGATATATTCATGCGCATGATCAAGGAAGGCATCACCGATGAGGAAAAAGACGAACTCGAGGAGGCAGGGATACTTGAGAGCGTATCTCACATGCCTGCCAGAGTTAAATGTGCAGTGCTCGGATGGCGTACGATAACCGAGATGTTCGCTGAAGCCGAAGAAGAGTAATACATTTAGGAGACCATGTAGAGATGAGAAAATCCCGAAAGGTTGACGAATCTAAATTTGACTTCATAGAAGAATACGCAAAAGCAGTTGAAGAGGCTGACTCATCCGCACCTTCCGGGGAGTCTGCCGAAGAGGCGGAAACCGGCCCCGAAAACGCAGAACCTGCTCCCGATCATGTTCCGTTTGAGAATATCAGATCCGAGAAGGTGGAACTTACGGAAGCGGATGAACTTATGGAAGAAGACGAGGATGACGAGGAAGAGATCGATGAGAACTCTCCCGAGTACAAACGCTCGTTAAGACATAAGAGGCGTGTGCGTAACCAGATCCTGGCTTATATAAGTCTGCTCATTGTTCTGCTCATCATAGGGGGCGGAGCTGCTTACGGTGCATATACGCTTAAGGGCGTTATGGACGCCAAAAAGGCAGAGGAGGAAGCTGCGAGACAGCAGGCAGAAGCCGAAGCGGCAGCTCAGGAGGAGATAGTTATAGAGCCTCCGGAATCCGTGGTTGAACAGACGGAGCCCGAGGAGACCGTAGAAGAAGTAGAAGTGGTCGAGGAAGAAGTCGATTACCTTGAGGAGATGGTCACAGATACCATCTCTCAGATGACTGTCGAGGATAAAGTCGCACAGCTGTTCATGATCACTCCCGAAGCACTTACAGGTGTGGGCGCAGCTACCAAAGCAGGCGAAGGGACCAGAGATGCTCTGGGACAGTATGCAGTCGGCGGGCTTGTGTATGACAGAAAGAATATAGAGTCGGAAGATCAGCTGACCGAACTCATAGAAAATACACGTAACATGAGTAAATACGATCTTTTCCTGGCTATCACGGAAGCGGGAGGGGAGTACAGCGTATTATCCGGCAGTGCACTTGATGATATACCCGCAGTTGATGCGCCTGCCGATATAGCAGCCGGAGGAGATACCTCCAATGCATATAATGCGGGTGTTACGATCTCCAGTTATATGTCCTACTTCGGATTCAACGTTGACATGGCCCCCAACGGTTCTATGACCGCGGATGAAGCATCGGTATCCGCTGCGGTAAGTTACGGTGCGGATGAAGCCACGGCGACAGATATGATCAGCCAGATGATAAGCGGACTTCAGACCGGCAAGGTTAATGCATGCATGACGGATTTCCCCGGTACCGGATCGATCACGGAGAAGACTGCAGACGGAAAAGTTGAGTCGGAGCTTAGTGCGGATGAGATATCGGCACAGATCCTGCCGTATATTACCGGTACGGCAGCAGGCGCGCGTCTTGTGAGCGTCAATAATGTAACATATACCGCTGCCGATGAAAGCGGCATGCCCGCATCGCTTTCCGAATATGTGATAGGGAAGCTACTTCGCGGTGATATGGCTTTTGACGGGATCGTAGTCACGGCACCTCTTAACGAAAAAGCCATAACCGAAAGCTTTACTTCTGCCGAGGCGGCTGTATATGCACTGACAGCCGGAGCAGATATCCTGTATATGCCCGAGAACTTCGAAGAAGCATATAACGGCCTTATGGAAGCCGTATCAAACGGCACTATTCCCGAGAGCAGGATAGATGAATCGCTTGACAGGATCTTCCGAGTAAAACTGTCAGTTTACATCGAATAAAAAAATTCTCATGTCTGTTCAAATAAATGTTGACACAGACAGGGGTGTTTGATAATATATTTATTGCGTTGTGCGTAAGCCGATGCAAAATGCGATAGTGGTACAGCTGGTAGTACGTCGCCTTGCCAAGGC
>JAEEGL012116002.1_pt1 | contig 15320 bp, 14 predicted proteins | sample 9134231 | NCBI WGS metagenome assembly JAEEGL01 (sample SAMN16246548, study PRJNA631951) | gut metagenome | biome: gut microbiome; feature: rumen; material: fiber-attached | host: Bos | place: Iran: Karaj | collected 2018-10 | reverse complement strand
TCTGCTCCAGAAGATACTGCGCCACGCCCTGCAGCGTTCCTCCGCTGCCCACGCCGGACACATAGATATCTATCTTTTTACCCAGCTGCTGCACCAGCTCCACTGCTGTAGTGCGGTAATGCATACGCGGATTCGCGGGGTTCTGGAACTGCTGCGGCACAAAATAATCAGAAGACTCTGCCGCTATCTCCATGGCCTTGTCCACGGAGCCGGCGATACTGAGCTCCGGATCCGTAAGCACCAGCTCCGCACCCAGCGCGCGTATGATCTTCTTGCGCTCCTCGCTCATGTTTTCGGGCATGACGATTATAACACGGTATCCTTTGCGGACCCCGCACAGAGCAAGCCCTATGCCGGTGTTGCCTGAGGTAGGTTCTATTATAGTCATGCCGGGCCTGAGCCGCCCGTCTTTTTCCGCCTCTTCTATCATATTGAGGGCGATGCGGTCCTTGATGCTGCCTCCCGGATTAAGGAACTCCGCCTTGGCGTAGATCTGCATCCCTGTGGTCTTCTCCAGGCTTATGAGCGGAGTATTTCCTATAAGATCCAGAACATTGGTATAATACATGCTGAAACTTCCTCTTATGTGTTACTCTGCGTCCTCGAAGCGCGGATCGTCCTTCGCGACCGTGCCGAAGCCGTCTTTCTGCAGGCCTCTTTGCTCCTCCTCTATGAGATGGGCGTTAACATAGTCGTTCATGTGGCGGATGAAATTGAAAATATCGAAGACTATGACGACGATATAGACTATCGCCCACCCCAAAGCTGAAAGCGTTATTATTCCGCGCCTTCCGATAAAATACACCAGCACAATGGAGATGACCAGGCCCAGGATCAGGTAAAACCTGTGCTCATCTATGTATTTTTTTCTCCAGAACTGCTTTCTGTCCATGTACGGCTCCATCTTGATCTGACAACGCATTCGGTTTGATAATGCTAATTATACCTCAAAAGAGTGAAAAAGTAAAAAGAAACTCAAAACCCCTTGAAATCCCAAGGGGTCTTTTGTGGAGCTACTGACCAGAGTTTTCTATGGACAGTGAATTTACGGTTTTATTCCCATACCGAAATCACGGGCTGCAGTGAACTGTTTCCCGTCCCTTTCATAGAAGAATATGATGTTGTAGGTTCCCGGACGGCCAAGCGGACCGTAGATGTCCGACCAGTCTATCTTCATTTTATATTGCTCGCCGCTTTTTATCGTTATCATACTTGCAGGCCGGCGATCTTCATCCTTAATCCTGCCGATCTGGCCCATCGATCCTGCCCTTTTAACTATATAATTCACATCAAGTTCAATATCAGAATCTGAACCATTGTACAGGATGACTCTGGCACTGGTATCCGAGAGCGGAGGATCGTCCTTTGCGTGCTCGCTGTAGTCAAAATCAAGCTTTACAGCCGGATCCTCAGCATAATATGTATAGGAATACTGTGGGAATTCTCCCTTTGTATACTCTGAACTTGTCAGAAGATCTACGACAGTCTTTGCAAACTCCAATCCGTAAGATCTGCTGATATAGAGTTGATACATTATACTTTCATGTGCGAAATAGATCACATAGCTGCGGCTTTCGACCACATCAGAGTCTGCCGAGCCATAATCAGATATGATATATGCTGTCTTGTCCGGCGCGTATTTATACTTTGTCAGTCCGCCGAGCTTTGTTACTCCGTAACCGTGATCCAGGTGCTCATAACCGGGGAGAACGACCTTTGCTTCGAGGGCTATACCTTTTCCATCCAGGTAAAGAGTCGTATCATACAGGACCTCGCCGCGAGCTTCCACAGCCACTGCTATAGCCTGATCCACTATAAAGCTGTCCGATTTGATAAAACGTATCCCCAGCAGTTTGTCTATTTCATAAGGATCCGTACAGATCCTTCCCTTCTCGAAACTGTACTTTTCTACAAATGCATCTATGTTTGAAGGCTCTACCGGTTCCCATTCCAGATCCACCTTCGTTCCTCCCAGAATAATACCGAATGTGGTAGTGGATGCAAGTACTGTACCGCTGCCAGCCAGCACGATCATAACTGCTATCACTATACTGAGTATCTTTTGCGGCTTCATCACTCTGTGTTTCGGCAGTTTGATATCAGTCCCGGCCTCGAATATTGATTTGATATTCTGGCTGTTTTCTTTTGTAAACCGTTCCATTTCTATCAGATCCCCTTTTTTACTGTTGATTCCGTCAGCTTCTGCTTTGCTCTGAAAAGTATGTTCCTGACCTTTTTTACGTCTGTCCCTGTGGCAAGTGATATCTCCTTTGGAGTCTGTTCGTCCAGATATCTGCGTTCGATGATCTCGCGTTCAGGATCAGAGAGCATGCCCAAAGCATCATTTAAGATCTTCAGCTCTTCCGAACGGATCACTTCAGCTTCAGGATCCGGTCCTTCAACTTCTGAAGCATTGTCCAGCGGATCATGCTCGATGCGCCTGATCTTCCTGTATCTGTCGACTGCCAGTGATCTTGCTCTCATGGACAGCCAGGTCTTAAGGCTTCCTTTTTCAGGGTCGAACCTTTCCGGCTCTTTCCAGAGCTCGATGAAAACATCCGCAACGCACTCCTCCGCGTCTTCAACAGACCCGGACTTTCCTAGGACAGCAATTACGATCTTCCAGAGCAATCTCTCATATCTGGCCATAATATCCGAGATAGCCTGTCCGTCTCCATTCTTCAGCTTTTCAATTATTTCTCTGTCCTGTACCATCTGCGTTCGCTCTGCTTTCACTTATAGTACGATTCGGGATCCAAAATGACTCAATAATAATTATATCAGGGAAGATGTCATATCTGACGCAAACATCTGAAGAAAGCAAAAGGCTTGAAACATCAGGGTTTCAAGCCTTAGTGGAGCTACTGACCAGAGTCGAACTGGTGACCTCATCCTTACCAAGGATGCGCTCTACCTACTGAGCTACAGCAGCATATGAAGCATTGGCGCCGCTTTTCCGCGACGCCAATTATTATACTTGCAGGTACAGTGAATGTCAAATACTTTTTTCAGGCCGACGTCTTTCTGGAAGTGTTATTTCAGATCCTGCAGCTTTGCGCGTATGCGCTGGATGGCGTTGTCGATCTGCTTGGGCGTTTTACCCGTCAAATCGGCTATCTCACGGTAGTTTTTGCCCTGGGTGAGGTATTTTATCGTAGCATGCTCAAGTTTGCTGAAAGAGACGTTTTTCTGCCCCATAATGATGTTCAGAAGCTCGGTCTTTACAGCTACTTCGGCGGGGTCCGAAGCCTCACCTGCGGGAATGACATCGGCAAGCGTGGATGCGTCCGCTGCGTTTCCTGCGACAGGCTGGTCGAGCGAGATCGCGTCGTTGAGCGGGCTGTGCTTTTCGCGTGTAGCGCTGCGGACTGCGGAGATGATCTGGCGCGTAACGCATATATACGCGAAGTTGACGAAAGTCCCGGCCTCCGCTTTATAGCCCCTGATAGCCTTTACAAGTCCTATCATGCCTTCCTGAACTACATCATCGCGGTCACCGCCGACGATATAATAAATAGCGGATCTGGAAAGCACCATATCCTTGTACTTTGTGAGAAGTAACTCCTCAGCGCCTACGTCGCCTTTTTGCGCCAGTTCCACGAGCTGCTCGTCTGTGAGTGCGTTGTACTTGTTTTCAGCCATTTTATACTCTCCTTATCTATCTGGATGCAGCTCTCTGCCTTGCCGCCTCGAACAGCACTATGGCTGCCGCGTTGGAAGCGTTGAGCGAATTGACGTGCCCCTTCATGGGGATGGATACTATGTAGTCGCTCTTTTCGCGGACCACCCTGGAGACTCCGCTGCCTTCGCCGCCTATGACAAGCGCCAGCGGGCCCTTAAGATCCGCGGTGCTGTAAGGCTGGCCGTCCATGTCCACGGACGCTATCCAAAGGCCTTTGGACTTGAGCAACTCTATGCAGCGGGAAAGGTTTCCGACCTTGGCTACGGGAACGTATTCTATAGCACCGGCCGAGGCTTTTGCGACTGTTTCGGTAAGCGTTACGGAGCGCCTTGAAGGGATGATGACACCATGCGCACCGGCGGCATCTGCGGAACGCAGCACAGCGCCCAGGTTATGCGGGTCCTCGAGCTCGTCCAGAATTATTACCAGAGGGTCCTCGTGCTTTGCTTTTGCGGCGGCGAGTATATCCTCCACGCCTACGTAGTGGTGCGCCGCAACGTATGCCGCTATGCCCTGGTGAGCTTTTCCCGGCGCCAGCTTATCCAGCACCAGCTTATCCACGTACTGGACCACCAGGCCCTGCTCCCTTGCAAGGCTCGCGATGTTGCGGGCGGAGCCTTCGGCGTCCTTTTGCATGAGGATCTTGTCCACCGGACGGCCTGCTTTTATGGCTTCAGTTACGGGGTTGCGGCCTATGAGAAGGTTTGGATTCTCCTCAGGCTTAGCCGGCATCTTTTTTGGAGCGTAGGCTTCCGCAACCTTAGAGCCTCTGCCGGCGCCCTGCGCTGTCCTGCCGCGCCTTGCGGGAGCCTCTGTTTTTTCGTATTTCGGCCCTGTTCTGGGGTTGTTTCTTTTAGGCATTTTCTGTTATCTCCATGGCTCTTTTGATAACTTCTTCGAGCCTTTCATCTCGTCCGGAAAGTTTAAGGAATCCCAGCAGCGCCTCAAAAGCCGTGGCCCACTTATATGTGAGCGGGTCCGCGTTTTTGGGCTTTGTGGCTATCTTATGGTTGTGGGCGCGCCTGGAAAGAGCCTCCTCTTCTTCCGAAAGGAAACCTTCTTCCATCATCTTTTTTACGGCGGCCGCCTGAGCCTCGGCCCTGACGTAGCGTACGCCTGCCTTGTGGAGCTTATCCGCCCCTATGGCCGCGCCGCGCTCCAGCACGCGCTCCCTTACTGAAAGCTCGTATATAGCGTCGCCCAGGTAGGCAAGCGCCAGCACATCCATCTGTCTAGGCTCTGTCTGCATTGTTGAAAAGATCCCTTAAATAGCCGCTTTTTGCAGGCTTACGATCTGATGATCTGGACGCCCTGGGGGGTGTCTTTGAGGGTGATGCCCCTTGCGGCGAGCTCGTCCCTGATGCGGTCGGCTGTTGCCCAGTCTTTGGCTTTTCTTGCGGCTGCGCGCTCGTCGATGAGCTTTTGCAGTTCTGCATCTATTTCCTCTTTCTTTTCCTGGCGTAAAAGTCCCAGCACGCCTGTAAGCTCGTCTAAAAGCTTAAAGGCCTCTGCGGCGAACGCCTTTGTGGCGCCTGATGCTACGTCCCTGTTGATATCTGCGACCAGCTCGAATACCGCGCTTATTGCGTCGGCAGTGTTGAGGTCGTCGTCCATGCTGTCGATGAACTTCTGCTTGTGGGCTCCGTAAGCGGCGAACTTTTCAGCCTCGGCTTCTGTCATGGCGCCATCGGCTCCGTGAGCCATGAGGTGCTTTAGCGTGGCCTTGCAGTTCTGCATGCGCTCAAGGCCTGCCTTTGCAGCTTCCATAAGGTCCCTGGAGAAGTTTATAGGGCCTCTGTACTGCGCTGAAAGAAGGAAGTAGCGGAGGACCTCCCCGTCGTACTCCTTGAGGACGTCCCTCAGCAGGAAGAAGTTGCCTGCGGACTTAGACATCTTTTCACCGTCTATGTTTATGAAACCGTTGTGCATCCAGTAGCGGCTGAAGGTCTTTCCGGTAAGACCCTCGGACTGCGCGATCTCGTTTTCGTGGTGTGGGAACTGCAGATCCTCGCCGCCTGCGTGCAGGTCTATGGTCTCGCCCAGGTACTTTTTGGACATGGCCGAGCACTCTATGTGCCAGCCGGGCCTGCCCATGCCCCAGGGGCTCTCCCAGGCTATCTCATCCTCGGATTTTCTGGCCTTCCAGAGCGCGAAATCGAGCGGGTCTTCCTTTATGTCGCTGACGTCCACGCGGGCGCCTGCCTCAAGATCGTCTATGTTCTTGCCGGACAGCTTGCCGTAGCCGGGGAACTTGCGGGTGCGGTAGTAAACGTCGCCGTTTACCTCGTAGGCCATGCCCTTGTCTATGAGGCCCTGCACGAACTTAATGATGTCCGGCATGGTCTGGGTGACGCGGGGGTGTACAGTAGCGGGGGCCACGTTGAGCTGCTTTACATCATCGTAGTAAGCGGCGATGTACTTTTCGCCCACTTCAAGCGCGGATATGCCCTCTTCCCTGGCGCGGTTGATGATCTTGTCGTCAACGTCGGTGAAGTTCTGTACGTACTTTACCTTTTGGCCGCGGTACTCCAGGTATTTGCGCATGGTGTCGAAGACCACTATGGGCCTGGCGTTTCCTATGTGTATGTAGTTGTAGACCGTAGGGCCGCACACGTACATGGTGAGCTTTTTGGGATCCTGCGGCACGAGCTCTTCTTTTCTTCTGGTAAGTGTGTTGTAGACTCTCATATCTGTCCTCCGGAAACGCTTACTTTTCGGCGTTTATCAGCTTAATTGCCTCGTCTGCGGCTTCCTTTGCGGAAAGCTCCGCGACATCGCCTCCGCGGCGCAGCTTGTACTCCACTATGCCGTCCGCGGCTTTCTTTCCGACGGTGATCCTTACGGGTATTCCAAGAAGGTCCGCATCCTTGAACTTGACGCCCGGGCGCTCGTCGCGATCGTCTATTATGACCTCGCAGCCAGCCTGCTCAAGGCTTTTTCCAAGCTCTTCGGCAAGGCTCATCTGGACTTCGTCCGCCGGCTTAATTACCGTGATGATGATGTGGTAGGGAGCCACGCTGACCGGCCAGATTATGCCGTTGTCGTCGTGGTGCTGCTCCACTACGGCTGCAAATGTGCGCGTGACGCCTATGCCGTAGCAGCCCATGACTACCGGGTGCTCCTGCTGGTTCTCGTCGTGGTATGTAAGGTGCATGGGCACGGAGTACTTGGTTCCGAGCTTGAAGACCTGGCCCACCTCTATGCCCCTTGCGGACTTTACGGGAGCTCCGCACACAGGACAGGGGTCCCCTGCCTGCAGCAGCTTGAGGTCTGTTACGATATCGGCCTTGTAGTCCCTGCCGTAGTTGACGTTGAGTATGTGGTGATCCTCTTCGCAGGCTCCTGCGCAGAGGTTTTTGGTGTTTACGAGCTCGGAATCTACGACTATCTTGCAGTCGTGAAGGCCGACCGGGCCAGTGAAGCCGCCCACGCAGCCTGTCGCGGCACCCATGGCGGATTCGTTTGCGAATATGACGGCATACTCAGGAACGTTCAGGGCGTTAACGAGCTTGGTCATGTTGAGCTGGCGGTCCCCCCTTATGAAGCAGGCGACGTATTCCGGCTTTCCGCTTTCGTCCTCGGGCCTGTAGACCTCGAAGAGAAGAGCTTTCATCGTTTTGCTCTGCGGAAGCCCCAGGAATTTCGCGACTTCTTCTATGGTCTTGGTGCCGGGGGTGCGGACCTTCTCCATCGGAAGCTCAGCTTCCGCCGGGGCAGCTTCGTCTTTGAACGCGGCGCGCTCCGCGGTGGCTGCCATGGTGCAGTGCTCGCAGTAGATTATCTCCTCCTCGCCCACGTCGGAAAGAGCGCAGAACTCGTGGGAGTTGCTGCCGCCTATAGCTCCGGAATCCGCTTCCACGGGCCTGTAGGTAAGGCCGCAGCGGTCGAAGATCTTCTCGTAGGCGTGGTACATGTTCCAGTAGCTGACATCAAGACCAGCCTCGTCGCGGTCGAAGGAGTAGTCGTCCTTCATGATGAACTCGCGGCTGCGTATGAGCCCGAAGCGCGGGCGCGCCTCGTCCCTGTATTTATGCTGTATCTGGTAGAGGTTGAGGGGCAGCTGCCTGTAGCTGGATACCTGCTGGCGCACGATGTCCGTGAAGACTTCCTCGTGCGTGGGCCCGAGGCAGAACTCCCTTTCGTTTCTGTCCTTAAGGCGCATCATCTCCGGGCCGTAGGCGTACCAGCGGCCGGATTCCTGCCACAGTTCGGCGGGCTGGAGCGCCGACATGAGGACTTCCTGGGCGCCTGCGGCGTCCATCTCCTCGCGCACTATGTTCTCTATCTTTCTGAGGGTCCTGTAACCGAGGGGCATGAACGCGTAGACTCCGGATACCAGCTTTTTTATCATGCCTGCACGAAGAAGCAGGATGTGGCTGGGGATCTCGGCCTCGGAAGGCACTTCCCTGAGGGTGCTCAGAAACATTGTGGATGCTTTGATCATGGTATTTTATGTCCTTTCGGCTTGATTACTTTATAGCTGCGGTGGCGAAGGCGCTTATGGCCTCCCCGCTGCCGGTTATTCCAAGGCCTTCTTCTGTTGTGGCCTTGATGCCAACGCTCCTTACCGGAATGCCCAGGGCGTTTGCCGTGGCGGCCCTCATCTGCTCTATATAAGGAGCAAGCTTAGGCCTCTGCGCGACAATTGTAGCATCTATATTGACTATAGTAAAGCCCGCATTTTCAAGCAGCTGCGCGGTCTTTGCAAGCAGCAGGCTTCCGGGCATGCCCTCCGTTTCGGGGGAGGTGTCCGGGAAGTGGTATCCTATGTCCCGAAGTGCCGCGGCGCCAAGAAGCGCGTCCGCTATGGCGTGGGCACAGACGTCGGCGTCCGAATGCCCCAGCAGGCCTTTTTCGAACGGTATCTCCACACAGCCGAGCATGAGCTTTCTGCCCACGACGAGCCTGTGAACATCGTATCCGTTGCCGCAGCGTATATCCTTCATTGGAAGATCCTCCGGAGTCGTTATCTTGATGTTTGCGTAGCTGCCCTCAGTGATGGTTATTGCCGCCCCGATGCGCTCCGCCAAAGAAGCTTCGTCAGTGCCGGAGAAACCGTCCTCCGCAGCCTTTTTTAAGGCTTTTTGCAGCACTTCGGCCTTAAATCCCTGGGGAGTCTGGACCTCGTAAAGGCTGCCGCGGTCCAGAGTCTTTTCCGCAGTCCTTATGGTGCTCTTGGGCTTTACGCAGGGGACCGCCGCCTCCGCACCTTTCTTTAAGGCGTCTATTACCCCGCCTATTACTTCGGCAGAGACGAAGGGCCTGGCGCCGTCGTGCACCAGTATAATATCCGCTTTTCCGCAAAGCTCCGCTACGCCTTTTTCAACGGTCTGCTGCCTTGTGGCGCCGCCTTCGCGTACCAGCACCCTGGGGAAGACCCCTACGCCGCTGGTGCAGGCGTGCAGATGCTCCGCCAGAAGATCCTCGCAGTACTTCCTGTCCCCCGGAGGGCACATCACGAGTATGTCCGCAACGTCCTTAAGAGCACAAAAAACCCTGACGGTCCTTACAAGGACCGGAAGGTCTTCTACAAGCAGGTATTGCTTTGGAACGCTGCCGCCCATCCGGCTCCCCGAACCTGCGGCAGCGATTATCACGGAAATGTTCTGCATATGGCTAATCGGGTTTCGCGAATATCATGCGGCCGGCCGAGGTCTGCAGCACGCTGGTGACTGTGGTGTTTACCGTCTGTCCTATCAGCTTCCTGCCGTTTTCTACAACTATCATGGTGCCGTCGTCCAGATAGGCTACGCCCTGGGAGCTCTCCTTGCCCTCCTTTACGAGGAAGACCTGGAGCTTTTCCCCGGGCAGCACCACGGGCTTTAATGTGTTGGCCAGTTCGTTGATGTTGAGCACGCCGACTCCCTGGATGGCCGCCACCTTGTTGAGGTTGAAATCGTTGGTGACCACCATTCCCTTCATGTTCTGGGCGAGCTTAAGAAGCTTGACGTCTACCTCGGGGATCTCCTCGAGCGACTTGTCGGAACCGGTCTCGTAGATCTCTATGCCGTACTCTGTCTGGATCCTGTTGAGAATATCGAGGCCTCTTCTGCCGCGCTGGCGCTTTAAGGCATCCGAGGAATCCGCGATGTGCCTCAGTTCCACCAGGACAAACGAAGGTATGACTATATCTCCTTCGATAAAGCCTGTCTTGAGGATATCCACTATCCTCCCGTCTATGATGACACTGGTATCCAGTATCTTCGGCGCCGCTCCGCTGCGGCTCTTACTTTTGCGTTTTGCTGTCTGCTGCTCCTTGGAAACAGGAAGTATGCCCTTAAAACTGGGCGCGACCTTTCTTGCAAGCGTAACTCCAAGGAATGCAAATAGAAGGTAGAGCAGTACGGTCAGCACAACGTTCAGGTTGAGCGTCTGGAGCACCTTTATCCCATTAATAATCGGCGAGATAAGGTAGGCGATCAACAGCCCCGCTATGAGACCTGCAACTACAGTGAGAAGTTCTTCCGCAGTGAGCTTTTCAGCAAGCTCCATAGCTACGGAATTAGCAACCTTTTCCCCTCTTTTCGTGAGTGCCGAAAAAACATTGAAGAAAATAAGTCCGAATATTCCAGTGGACACCAGCACTATCAGCGTGGATTCGGTCTGCTGAAGACCCGAAAGAACGCTCCAGTGCTCCACCAGGTAGGTTGACACTCCGAAACCAAACAGCATTCCGCAAACAGTAAGCACGATGCGGAATACTTTTCTAAGCATTGCATTCTCCTTTTAAAATATTAAGTTGTTATATAAAATGACGCAGACCTTCCTATTTCAGATGGCCTGATCTATCATGCTGAAAGCTGCGTCCTCGTCCACGCCCAGGACCATAACCATCTCGGAAGACAGTATCTGCCTGGCGTTGTTGAGGAGCTTCTTTTCCCCGGTAGACAGCTTCTTTACGCGGTCCACCCTTGTGAGGTTCCTTATGACCTCGGCAACCTTGCAAAGGTCGCCGGTCTTGAGTTTGTCCATGTTCTCGCGGTTGCGGCGGTTCCAGTTCTCGTCCATGGGCGTGGACTCGGCCTTAAGCTCCTTGTACACAGCCTCCAGGTCCGGTGAGCCTACTATGCCCCTTAAGCCCACAGCCTCAGCGCCGTTGACCGGCACCATGACCTGCATGTTTCCGTGCTTTATTCTGACGATATAATAAGACCTTGTTTCACCCAAGATCTGCTTTTCCTCTATGCTCTCAACCATTCCGGCTCCGTGCATAGGATATACGACTTTATCGCCAATACTGAACATTATACAAGACCTCCGTAGCTATTATAACACGAAAGGCTCTGGAGGTCAATTAAAAGTAAATGCTAATAATATCATCGACTTAATGACATGTCAACAATTGTTAGCATAATGTCATATGTTTTTTATGGGCATCGAGAACCAGAAGCGGCTGCCCTCTCCGGGCTTGCTCTCAACACCGTATGCGGCGCCGTGTTTTTCAAGTATCTCGGAGGCTATGGAAAGGCCAAGACCGGTGCCCTGGGAGCTTCTTACGCCCTGCTTGCTGGCCTTCTGATAGCGGTTCCAGATCTTCGCCTGGTCGGCTTCGTCTATGCCTATGCCTTTGTCGCATACCGAGCAGATCACACTGTCTCCGCTCTTTTCGAAGCCCAGGCTGACTTCCTTCACATCGCGGCTGTAGCGTATTGCGTTGGATATGAGGTTGGACATGACCTGCTGGATCTTGCGCCTGTCGCCGTGGACTATTATCTTTTCCGGCAGCGGCTTATAGCTGAAGGTAAAGCCTTCCTGCTCCATCACCATATAAGTGGAAAGGACGCTCTCCCCCGCTTCCTGAATGTCGAAATCTTCCATATCCATCTCCACGACTCCGGCTTGCATCTTGGAGAGCGTGAGTATATCGCCTACCAGGTCGTCGAGCCTGTCGGCCTCCTGTATGATGACGCCAAGGTGCTCGTCCCTCTTTTCGGGTATGTCCCCGGACAGATCCCTTATCATCTCGGCGTAGGATTTGATCATGGTAAGCGGCGTGCGCAGGTCGTGCGAAACGTTGGCTATGAGGTCTTTTTGAAGTGCATCCGAAGCCTTAAGATCGACCGCGGTCTGGTTGAGCGTAGCGGCAAGGTCTTTAAGCTCCTTGTAATCTCCGCCCTCGAAATGCACGTCGTAGTTGCCCTTCGCAAGCTCGCGGGCCTGTATCTCCATGTTGGAGATAGGCGTTGCCAGACGCTTGGAGGTGAACCTCGCGACGAAAATGCCTATGATCAGCGCCACACCCGTAACTATCAGCAGCTGCGAGCGAAGGATGCCCACGGCAGGCCCCAGAGGCGTCAGCGTCGCTATAGCAAAGACGTACACGGGGTTGTTGGATTCGCTCTGCACGTGCTTGGCGTAGACGTAGGTCTTGTCGCCCATGCGGGAGTTGGTTGAAAAGCTGATGCTTCCCTTCTCGCTGCTTCTTAGCATGTTCCTGGCCTGGTGGAGCAGGTCTCGGGTGTTGTCCATCATGGGGAAACGCCCCATCTTGCTGGATTCGGTCGAAGAGATGCCGTAGCTTCCGTCCGGTGACTCTATGCGTATGAAAAGGTCATTGTCCGCAGACTTCTGGCCCAGAAATTCCACGAATTCCTGCATGGAGATGCTGTCGGTCTTGGACGCGTAGAATGACGCCACGGAATTAACCGTCTTGGAACAGCGGCGGCTCATGGCCAGTTCGTAGTACTTGTCCAGGAATACCGACTGGAATATCCAAAGGATGGCCATCAGGATCACCGCAAAAAGGATAAAGGACGCTGTCAGCCTGTAGCGAAGGTCCTTTACCTGGCGCGTGTTCTTATCTTTTTTTTCTGCGGCCTCAGTCTTCAAACTTGTATCCTATACCCCTTACGGTAGTTATCTTGTCCCTGTACGCGCCAAGGCGGCTGCGCAGGTTCTTTATGTGTGTGTCTATGGTGCGGTCGTCGCCGAAGAAATCGTAGCCCCAGATGTCCTGAAGCATCCTGTCGCGGGAGAGCGCAATGTTCCTGTTCTGCATCAGGTATGCCAGGATCTCGTACTCTTTTAAGGTGCAGTCCACCTTCTCACCGTCCACGGTGACGGTCCTGGAGTCTATATTCACCTCAAGGCCGCCGGACTTGAGCACCGACTGCCTTACCGGCTCGGACTCGCGCTTTTTCCTGGCAAGGACCGCTGCCACGCGGGCCATCAGTTCCTTGGGGCTGAAAGGCTTTACCACGTAATCGTCTATGCCCAGCTCGAAGCCGAAGAGCTTGTCGTACTCTTCCCCGCGGGCCGAGAGCATGATTATGGGGACGTCCTTTTCCTTGCGTATCTCCTTGCAGGCTGAAAAGCCGTCCAGCCTCGGCATCATGATGTCCATGATTATAAGGTCGTAGTCGTTGTTAAGGCACTTTCCGACGGCCTGCATGCCGTCTTCCGCCTCGTCGGTCTCGTATTTATTGAACTGGGCGTATTCGCGGATGACCTCGCGTATCTTTGCCTCGTCGTCTACTATGAGTATCTTAGCCATGTCTGCACCTCCTGGTGTATGGGTCGTAATACTTATATTGCTATTTTAGCTGCTGTTTTTGTGAAATCTGTGAAGCTGCTGTGATAGCTTCCAAAAGCGTGCGAACCCCCACAAGCTTTATTCCGTCCGGGCGCGAAGGCAGCTTTTCCAGGCTCCTTGCAGGAAGCAGCACAGTCTTAAAGCCCAGCCTTGCAGCCTCTTTTACAAGCTTTTCGGCAGACTGCACCGGGCGCAGGTCGCCGGTAAGGCCTATCTCGCCTATAGCCAGCATGCCTGCGGGAAGCTTTACGCCCTTCTCATCGGACCATATCGCAAGCGCTGCCGCAAGGTCCGTGCTGGTACCTTCGGGGCGCAGGCCTCCCACAACGTTTACGTAAATATCGCGGTTTATCAGGGTGATGTGGGCCTTGCGCTCCAGGACCGCTATTATCATGCCCAGGCGCTGGCTGTCTATGCCTATTGCTGTGCGCCTTGCAAAACCGACGCTTGTCGGCGCCGTAAGCGCCTGTATCTCAAGGAGAAGCGGCCTTGTGCCTTCGTAGACGGCGGTAGCAACGGAACCTTCGGAATCATCCGAAAGGCCCTCCAGGAAGCTCTGCGAGAGGTTTTCTATCTCCACCAGGCCTTCTTCTCGCATCTCGAAAGCGCCGATCTCGGAAGTTGTGCCGAAGCGGTTCTTTACGGCGCGCAGTATGCGAAGATCCTGGCTCCTTTCCCCGTTGAACGACAGCACAGCATCCACCATGTGCTCCACTATCCTGGGGCCGGCAAGTTCGCCGCTCTTGGTGACGTGCGCCACGATGAACACGGGGATGTTCATACCTTTTCCGATGTTCATCAGCAGGTTTCCGCAGGCGCGCACCTGGGACACGCTGCCCGGGGCGGACTCGATATCGTCCGTATACATGGTCTGTATCGAATCTATGATGAGGAAGACCGGCTGCACTTCCTGCACGGCGGCCATGACCTCGTCCATGTTGGTCTGCGAAAGCAGGAAGAGGTTCGAAAGATCCCCGCGGCAGACCCTGTCGGCGCGCATCTTTATCTGCTCTTCGGATTCCTCTCCGGAGACGTATAGAACCTTGCCGTACTTCTGCGCTATCGCGGACGCGGCCTGGATTATTATCGTGGATTTTCCTATGCCGGGCTCCCCGGATACCAGAGTGAGCGACCCCTGCACCAGGCCTCCGCCCAAAACCCTGTTCAGCTCGGCTATACCGGTGTCCAGGCGGCTTTTCTGGCCGGACTTTACCTGATCTATCGCTACAGGACGGCTCCTGTGCCCTGCGGACGCGCTGCCGGTGCGCCTTCTGGCGTCGCCCTCCTGGGGCTCCACCACCTTTTCCTCCACGAAGGAGTTCCACGCGCCGCAGACACTGCACTGCCCGAGCCACTTCGCGCTCTCGTAGCCGCAGTTCTGGCACACGAACACAGTTTTATTCTTCTTGCTTGCCATAAATTTTCCTTTCCGCGCCCCCTGCCATTATTCTATTTCAAAAAGCGCTTTTTATCAATAAAAAGCTTGCCGCAGGATGCCGAAAAACAAAAGACCCGCACCGTGAATGTGCGGGTCCTGATATTGCGTCTTTTCGACAGACCGGAACTAGTTATTCTCTTCCTCTGCCTTGTGAGCGGCGATGACCTTGTCAGCCAGCATGCCGGGCAGCTCGGAATAGCGCTCGAAGTACATGGTGAAGCTTCCGCGCGCCTGGGTCATAGCCCTGAGGACGATCGCGTAGTCGGACATCTCTGCCTGGGGAACTTCAGCGATCAGCTTCTGCAGTCCGCCGTGCTGCGGCTCCAGGCCGAGGATCATTCCGCGGCGCTTGTTCATATCGCCCATAACGTCGCCGGTGTAGTCGTTGGGAACTGTGATCTCAACGTGCATGATCGGCTCGAGCAGGCAGGGCTTAGCTTCCTGGATACCCTTCTTGAACGCAAGAGCAGCTGCGATCTTGAAGGACATTTCATCGGAGTCCACGGCGTGGAAAGATCCGAAGTGCAGCGTAGCCTTGATATTCTGGCACTTGCAGCCTGCGAGGGGGCCTTTCTCCATGCACTCGCGCAGACCCTTTTCAACTGCCGGTATGAACTGCTTGGGTACGCAGCCGCCGACTGTCTCGTCCGCGAACTCGAACTCCTCCG
>JAEEGL015101598.1_pt1 | contig 15321 bp, 9 predicted proteins | sample 9134231 | NCBI WGS metagenome assembly JAEEGL01 (sample SAMN16246548, study PRJNA631951) | gut metagenome | biome: gut microbiome; feature: rumen; material: fiber-attached | host: Bos | place: Iran: Karaj | collected 2018-10 | reverse complement strand
ATAGTAATGTTTAGCTTGGAGTTCGGCCACAACCCGCCGGGCAATTTCCCGGTTGTAGGCCCATTCAAGGAGACGGCCGTCAGGGCTTCGCTTTCCTGCAGTTTCCCGGCCGTGTCCGTTGTCGATAAGGATTTTCATAGGACACAGAGTTTAGGTTGCAGGTCGGCAGTTGCAAAATTACTGAAAGTTTTTCAGTTTCCACTGTTTCCACCAGAGCCGGTTCACTTCCTTCCAGTATTCCCTCCCCTCCGGAGTCTTGCTCCAGTCAAAGCACCGGCCAAAGAAGAATTCGTCGATAACCAGGATGCCGGCAAGGGTTTCATCCAGGTAGTTGGCCCCGCATTGGGTATAGAAAGCCGCGTCAAACTGCTTTTCACAGTCATTCTGCCGGAGAAAGCTCCGGAAGGTCTGGTAGATGTTGTTTGCCATATATATAGAATCCGCTGTATCAATGCCTTGGCAAAGGTACAGCGGCTAATTGACAGGTTCTGACATCTACAGCTCTTCCCTACAATTCCTCCAGATTTTTCTTCACATACTCCTTCACGTACTCCAGGAACTCTGGGCTGTCGATAATCTTGATTTCGTGGCTCAGTCCCAGGAAGAACCGGCAGGCGCCCACATAGGAACTCAGGTCGGTGTCCAGGATCCAGTAGTTGCCCTGGCGCTTGATATCGGCCATGGCCAGCGGGTATTCCTCCAGAAGAAGATTCTTGGCCATCACAGTCATTTTCCACTTGATGTGGCCAATGGTTGGCCCGGCCATCCGGAAGACGTCCATTCCCTGGCGCTTGTGCTGCTTCTCAGCGGTCCACCCCTCCTCCTGCACTTCCACGCTGCCGATGCGATTGATTTTGAAGATTTTGTTCTTCTTATCTTCCAGGTCGTAGGCGCAAACATCGATGTAGTCGGTGGTGAAGCCGTAGGGCTCCACGTAGCGATCGCGGACTGTATGGCTGTTGCCGGATTCGTAGCCCTTCAGGATAACTTTCTTCTTCTCTTTGGCTGCATTCCGGAGGTTTTCCACGTGGGCGGCATTGCTCCGGAAATCAGTGAACTGCTCGATGGAGGTGGAATCATAGACCACGGCCAGCTTCTTTTTGATGCCCTTCTTCAGGGAGTTGGTGGGAACGATGGCCTCGATGACGGAATGGATCAGCGCAGCTTCCTCTTCAGAGAAGTACAGCAGCCGGTCAAAGTCCGGTATGTTCCTGGGCACCTTCTCGATTTTGTAGGTGTTAGAATAGAGTTTCGAGACCGTGAGCCCAGCCGCCTTGAAAGTATCAATGTAGCGGTAGATGGTGCGATACGACATGTCCAGATGCTCTGCCAGTTCATCAATGGAGTAGTTGATGTTGCCGGACATCATCAGCATCATGCGTAGCATGCGTTCTATTTTGGGTTGGTCCATAGGGCGGGCAGGGTTACTTCTTGGGGTCAAAAGTCAGTTATTTCGTGGGTGTTAATCTCATTATTCGGTTGAGAGATGGCCGATACGGGCCGTTACTCAACTATTCAAGTGGCTCACCGGTTTCCGGGTCGAAGTCAGGCCCGAGTTCTCCACCAGTTGGGTCTATGCCAGTGGACAGGTACTCTTCCCAAGCGGCGTCTCGTCCGTTATTATCGCCCTCGGTATTGATGTCCTCTATGTTGAATCCGGTTGACATTTATCAATACTTTCTCAACTCCAGGCCATGTAGCGCCAACTGGGACTTGATGGCATTGGCTGCTTTCTTACCTATCCCATCAAGTGCGAGCAGATCCTTCATTGTCATCTTACGGAGCTGGTCTATTGTATATACTCGGTTCCGTCCAAGAGCAACAATGGCTCTGTTCGGTATATGGAGGTCAACGATGGTTATATCCGCTTCTTGTGGCACTATCTCCACTTTGGTCGAATTGTCATACGATATGCCATTTGCATCGAGTAACTCCTTCAAATGCTGGTTTTCGGCCTTCAATTCAGCAATAATCTTCTGCAGCTTACCTGCATCGTCATCCTTGATGGTCCAGGTTGTAGCCATGTACTTTTCCAAACTATCGTAGGAAACCAGCCATGCACCATTCTCCTTCCTGGATGACTCAATCTCACCGGAACGGAGGAGACGGACCATTGTTTCCTTGTCGCAGCCCAGGAGTTTCTGGGCCTGTGCCCTTGAAATGTAGTCAGTCATATCAATACCCCGGATTCTGCGTCATGTTGTAATTGTAATCAATCTCCTGCTGTGGAATCGGGAGGAGGAGATAATTGGCGTTGGTTATACCTAGTTCCTCCTGAGCAAGACCATTGCGTTTCAGGAAAGCAAAGTGGTATGGCAATTTCTCTTGCTTGCGCAATTCCAGGATGTAGGAAATAATCTGACTGGAGTCAGTCCTTTGCGGTCCCCAATTCTTTGCTTGCCCGACCTCATTGACGAGAGCAAGGGCGCCTGCGTTGTCACCGTTCTTATACTTGCATTCGGCCAAAGCCAGAACCACTTCGGAATAACTGAATACAATCACGGATGAGCCGGTATCGATACTCTTCGTCTGGTTGTAGCGATTCATACCAAACAGATAGGGATTATCGCTCGTTTGTTCCCCTCCAATATATACACCTTCAGGGTTATTCTCATCATAGGAGTAGTAACCCGATGCTTTTACGTCCTGTAAATAGTTCTGCGCTTCTTTCCAATTATCAGCAGAATCGGTCTCCATCATCAACTCAGCCAGAAGAATCTTGACGAAGTTCCTGGGCATAAAGAACAGATCATTTGCCGACAGCGAGCATCCATAAACGGACTTGTCGTCTGTGACCTTCAAAGTCTCTTTCAAGCGAGAAATAAGGTCGGCTCGAATCTCTGTCACGTTGTTTCTGGGCACATATGGATTGTCCATGCTTACCGGAGCAGTAAGATATGGCACATCACCCCACAAAACGGTCATCGCACGATAGCAAAGTGCAGCATAGAAGTCCAAGAATGAGCCATAGACATTCAGTTTGTTGGCATCTAATTCGCGGAACTGATTGATTACCCGCATTGCTGAATAGGCACGTGCCCATGCATTATATACATTGCTATTTGTAGGAGATAATGGGGCTTGAATTGAGCCTCGAGAACTATTATGGGAGTACCACCTATCTACATCGTCCAGAATGGATAAAGCCTCACTAACATGCTGTGCCATATTGGCCACCATCATTTCCCCATCATGGCTGAGTCCCGGAATGGGGGCATTAGGATTTGCAGCCTGCTTAACTGATATGGTTGCGAGTGTATTATCAAGATAATCCGCAACAATAAGATCGCGCTGGGTATCAGCACGAGAGTTGGAAGGCTTGACAACAACCTTTATTACGTTGTTATTTACAGACGCTTCCATATCCAATCCATACCCAGAATCGCTATTGTAGAGATTAATGATGTCTGGGCTAACCACACCCGTCGAAGAACCATTTCCAGAGCCGCCACCAATTAAGTATACCTGTATAGGAGATGTGACATTAATCGTAAAGGTTCCGCCTTCTGCAGGAGCATTAATCTCATTCTTATCGAGAGAGATCGATGCGCCTTCCGGAATGATTTCATCGCCGGCGGTACCGTTTCCATCCCAGTCAAAAAAGTATTGTAGCGGCTTTACTGTCACCGTTTTGCCAAGTGTCTCGTATCGGCCTACGACATTACCAGCGATGCTTTCAAGCCTCCCAGACAACGTCTTGACGCTATTGGCTATTGACTCTTTAGTAGCATCTGTGAAATATCCATTAGCGCCAAATTCGTTGGTCAGTTTCGAGATGAATTCCGTCATACTGGCCTCGGACCGGTCCACCTGGATGATGGAAGAAACCGCAATCAGCGCGGCCGCCTCATCGGTCCCGGCGGTAATGGAGAACTGTGAAACGTCCTTCCCTGCGTACTTCTGCAGACCGAAGGCACCCATCAGCTCGGTTTGAGCCTGGGCTGCGGCTGCTTTGAATGTGTTGCCTTCCTCAATCAACTTCTGAATACGTTGACTCTTGAGATGAGTCAGCAGATTCACGTTGACGCTGCTCTTATCGGACAGATCCACCAGGGCGTTGAGGTTAATCATTCCCTTGGACAGCTCGCCGGTGACCTCGTTGAAGAAATAGCCGGTTGCCGTAATCTTGGCATAGGGGGTATCGAATTCCTGGGAGCCGAAGTCAAAACTGCCGGCATCATCCTTAATGGATTCCATGAACGTCTTGCCGGTTGAATGCAGCTTCTCATCCATCGTCTGCATATTGATGGTGGAGCCTTGCACAAACGGGCCTTTCTCCACGGTACCGGAGACCTTAAATGTGCCTTTAAACGGCTCATCGGTAGGATTCTTTTCGCAGGAGAAGAGGACTATTGCAATAAGGGGTAGCCAGAATCTTTTCATTTAAATACTGTTCTAAAAATCAATAACTAACAGGGCGTATGGGCATACCAATGAATCGATTCATGATATACTCTTTCTCTACACGGTCATAAGAGAAACTCATGGTGTATGCGGCATCAGGATAATCAGTAGATATTGACGACAAGAAATAGAAGCCTCGGTAGCCAACATAATCTGAGGTGTTCTCTGTTTTATAGCCTGCAACTGGAATGAAAATGCTCTTTTGAGTAATATTGCTTGTCACAAGATAACCGTTAACTCCTCCTCTTGTTTTCCATGTCCATTTGCACATCGTACGTAGCTCTTCCCAATCTTCTACAGATGGAATATGCCAGTCGTCACCAAGATATTTGTGTGCCACGTCATCTTCAATTTCGAGGATGGTTTTGTTATCAACTGTTCCGTTAGACGTTTTTGTATTATACTTTGTAAGTTTATAATTGCCTTCAATTACACACCATTTATAGTTGGCCCAATTATATGTGGCCTTGGTCGACGTTTCTCCCCAGGCAAAGTAGTCTCCATATTCATACGAGTAGTTTGCACCCAGGTTGTTCTCACTCCAACAGACGCTCAAGCCGAGATCGACACCGCCTTCCGGGAGATTCTTTAACGTGAATGATCTAACTTCTCCGTAGAACATTGTATCATATACCTCAACGCAAGATGCAAAAAAATACGTTGTTCCATTCTTTAAGTTTGTAAATGACATCTTAAACGTGCCATTATCAGATAATTCTGCTTCTGTAATACTATTATGTGCTTTCAGTGTTTCCAATGTCGATGCCGATTCACTGTATAGGAAATATGCACGCTTACTTAAAGGTTGTGTTGAATTAACTGATACATTCCCGTGAAGAGTTACAGTGGAATACCCTATACTTTCTGCTTCGCTTGTAGTGACTGACGCGTCAATTTGGGTGGTTGAAAATTGACTAACTTCCCCCAATACCGTAATTCCATCCAGTATTGATACCACCATACAGTTGTACTTTGTGTTTGATGAAAGGTTCTCGAGGGTGGTTGTGAATTCGCCGCTTTCGTTTAGATATACGTCTATGCTGCTGCCTGAATTTGAAATAGCTTCCGGGGTGGTTTCTATAGCACTGTAGCACACTTTGAAGGCACTTTGGAATCCTATAAGCTTTTCTTGCATATTATTGATGACTATACCATTAAGAACAAGACTGTTCTCTGTTGCTTGGGCGTTGTTACGGAGAACTGCCTGGATATTTACGGCGCCAGTACGGAAAGATTGAACATCACTCATTATCTCCTTATCGCCGACCAAAGCAACCGCCGCCATATGGTATTCCGTATCGACGGTCAAATTAGTGGCATAAGCCAACCATTCGGTTGTCGTCTGTGACGCATCGATACGGATACCGCTTGTTCTAAGGGAAGTTGCATCTGTGGCTGTGGAGCTATATAGGAACCATACTACGACACCTATTTGCTCCTTACTATCGACAGTAACCGTTGCCTTCAAAGTGGCATTATGCTCAGTTGCCTCGACACCGATTGAAGGAAATGATGCATTATAATCAGATGTTGAGAACGTTAACACATCACTCCTGAGTTCTACATCCTCTACACCAGCGACAATCATGAAAAAGTATGTTGTGTTCGGCTTCAAAACGGAAATGGTTTCAGAAAATGCTCCATCCTCTTGCAGAATTAGTGACCTATTTGAGCCGTGTTGAAGGATATCTTCTGCGTTTGAAAATGTATCACTAAATAAAAGCGTTGCAGACTTTCGGAATTGGCCCACAGAAGAGACCTCAATCTTCCCACTTATTGTAGCCCGATATTCAGTGATATCAGTTACCGGATTCACGGAAATGGATGCTGTGATGTCATTGGTGTTGAATGACTTTTGTTCCCCTGTATAGCTTTTCCCGTCTAAAGTCACAAACGCGCATACCTCATATGGTTTTGAACGAACCAGGTCTACTACTTTTGTACTAAATGCATTATTGCTGAGGTTATCAGCGTAAATTGTTTTTTCGCCTCCTCCTTCCGGCTTGACTTTGAAGCCATAATCCAACTCTTTGTATTCACAATCCGTTAGATTGAGACTGGCGTGTAATGTTGCGATTGAAGCATCAATATCCGTTGCATCAAGGGTTTGTATTAAACTGCCAATGGCGGATGTTGTGAAAGATTTTGTCTCACCATATGACACTTCACTATTCTGAAAGACATATGTGCGGTAATAATAGGTGGTCTCCGGTTCCAGGACACTAGCTGTAACCGTGAAATTATAAGAAGCATCAAAAGACTTTGCCTCAATTGCTGTAGCGGAACCGTACAACACACCTGATCCTGTAGAATACAGAATTCCTATTTTCAGATCTGACGCTGTGCTTGATGGCAAAGACGCCTTTCCTGAGAGAACAGCATTACGGCAAGAAATATGTGTGGCTTCACCTGTAGTAGCACTTGTGATGTTCTGCTCTTCAATTTTCTCAGAGCAGGCAGCCAGTGCAAAAACAGATAATAATAGCAGGTATAGTTTCTTCATACTAGAGACAATTAAAAGTCATTGATTTCTATAGCGTTTGAGCCGGGCTTATCGATACCCTTATTCTTCGCTTCCATTGAGTAGTAGCTGCTGTTTGCGATTATCATCGGCGTGCTGAACATTCTCAAATGGATGTCGGAACTCAAGCTTCCAGGGTGGGTAGAGATAATAATCATCTTTTTCCCTATGCCCCATTCATAGCGTTCTTTGCTGTCATCGAAGCTACCTTTAAGCCTATCCTGATCGGACATTCCATAGCGGCTTCTTATTAGATGAAGCAACTGAGCACGTGCTTCCTTGCTTGAGCCTAATATTGTTGAGCCGGCGGTATCAAAATCAATCTGCATCAACTTATTATCATGGTCAAATTCCATTGTCACGTCATAAGCGTAGTCACCAATTTCAACCCTATAGTAAAGCAGGTTGGTTTGATATGGCATATCTTTGCCGGTATTGCCATGATAGGAATCATCGCGCGTTTTTAATAGCCATTCTACAAACTCTGGTAGCGCCTTGATTTCATCTCGGGACATCCCGAAATAGGCTGTTTTGTAAGCAAGGGTTTCGTCTTCTAACATCGAAGGCGATTTCACATCCTCAAGCGCTATTTCTCTGTTTCCCTTCTTGACAATGAAGTCCTTGGGAATCCGGAAGCTGACCCACTTGTCCATGTCCGACATGTTGAGCTCCGCATACACGGCTTTTTGGTCGGCATTGAACTTTTCCTGCGCCCAAATATAGGCAAGAGTATCACTCGCGGCCTCAAACACAATGTCTTTATAGGCATCGGTCCCATATGTAATGTATGAGTAAGTGTACTTGCCGCCTTGCTTATTGGTCCCTCCACCGCAAGATGTAATCACCAATGCGATAGCGCATAAGCTTATAGATATGTGGGAAAAAGTCTTCATTCTTTTGCTTCTTAATAAGTTACTTGCCCAGACGGTCGCGGAGGTCTGCCAGAACTTCACCGTTGTAGGTGAACCAGAGGGTGCCTTGGACAGGATGATTGAAGCCCTTGAGGCGTTGGGCAAGGCCGGAGAGCGAGGTGGTCTCGCCCTTGTACTGGATGTGGCGGTCATCGAGGACTGTAACCTTGACGTTGGGGTCATCGACGTAGACCAGTTCTGCTCCTGCAGGAATTCCACATTCACCAAAGTTGAAGGGACCACGGCGGGCAGCTTCCTTGATGTCCTGGGCAAGCTGCTCATCCAGAATCTCGTGGCCTTCTGGCTTCACTTTCTTCAGGCGATCCATGGTACCGGAAATCTTGGCAATGCACTCCAGGAGTTCGTAGGCAGCCTCTTTGGACATTTCGTAGAATTCCTTCACGCGGGGCTTTCCGTCAAACTCATCTACGGCACGAAGCTGGGGGTTGAGTTTGTCAATCAGCTTGTGCAGCTCCTTATCGGTGAGGGCTTTATCGACCTCGTAGATGGCATGAGCGCGGAATGCGTACGGAATGGTTTCACTCCTATTAAGCTGTTTCAGCCGGGCCTCCAGGTTGGTGGCGTAACCAATCTTTACGTACTCCGGGAAGGATGGATTGGTGAGGATGTATATGCAGCCGGTGTTTTTCATAATTGTCATTATTTGTTTGATCCTCCGAGGAATGACTCCTTCATTTTATACAAGCTTACTCCATTGTATGAGAAATATCTGGGGCCTTGACAGACACCAGAAATGCTTCTTTTATTACGTGGCATGTACTTGGCAGTAAACTCGGCAATAGACATAAGAAGCCCGTCACATTCTACCATATTATCCTCAGCAACAATCAATTCTGTTCCCGTTGGCGTATACACTATGACGTCTCCAACTGAAACGCCACATTCTTCAAGACTGAAAAAACCAAAATTGGGATCTATCTGACTATCGGTATCAAAAAGGGCGGTGGTGTCTGTTGCGTTAAACTTTGCTGCAAGAACTCTTTTTATGTGCGCTCTACCGATTTCGGAGATATGGAAAAGATCGTATAATTGATTATCAATATTTCCATTAAAATCAATGATACCATTATTGTCTGCATAATCTTTGATATCAGGAACCATCATGGCCAAAGAAGTCAAAGCTTCATCCGTTAGTAATAGAGCGAATCGAATAAGCTCACTGGTCGCATACTTAAGGAAATTGTTAGCTTCTCTTTCTGTGTCAAATACTTTTAGCGCAACCCTGGCTCTGCCAAATGCACTATAATTATCGAGAATCTCAATTTGATTGTCACGTTTCTGCCCGCCAGCATTGGCACTAGATACTACGACCTTCCATTTATCGAGAACTTCTTTTCCCGTAGTTATTATATCTCTACTTGCGATGTACCACTTTGCTCGACCACTCTTACCCGCTTTGTCGTTAGAGAAAAGCTTAATTTCTCTTTGTTTATCAAAGTGAGATGATTCTGTCAGCGGTCGGACCTTATCAGGATTCTTTTCTACGAAATCGCTTTCAATTGAGAAGAGTTTCTGCGAAAGAACAGAGTCATGCAAGATAGCGAAGTGATTCTTTTTAACGCCATCAAGAATGCATTTCACAATTTCACGGTCTCGAGGATCTATGACAAATAGCTCTGTCCCCGGGTTATCAGCATAAATTTCTAATGTCGCCTCTTTATCAACATACTTGTAATCAAATCCAGGAGTGGTTTTGCTCATGTCCTTCAACAGAATAGTGATGCCATCGGCGATAGCCACTTCCGGGAATATCATTGTAGAGTCAGCAAAAAATTCAAGCCTGCTCAGATGTGGATCATTAATCTGATTGAGGCCGAATTCAATCATGCCTTTACCAGAGCGGTGAATCCATCTTTTCCCGGGATAAATAAATGAGCTATAGTCTGAAATTCTATCAGCAACCATTTGGAAATAATGGAAGATACTCGAAGAGCGCTTTTGTCCATTATCTGTTTCTTTTTTCGCCGTAACAAGCTGGTACGGCGGATTACTCACGACTGCCGAAAAATGCATATTTTCTTCTATTACAGTGTTTTTCCAATAATTCTTTCCTTTACAAACCTTGTCAATAAATAATTGAGGCTGATGCATAAATTTATTGATGAGGTCTTCAAAATATCTTGCGTTTACTTTTGTATGCCTGAAACCACGAAGTGTACGTTTCGTGATTGACTTTGCCATCTCTGTTTTGCAAATAACGAAGATATTATTCAACAAAACTTCATCCCATATTTGGTTTTGTATTTCAACAGGGACGTCAGTAGCCAACATATGAGAGTCACGATAAGATTGCAGTTTTTCAGCGAAAACGCTGTAAGCCATAAAAAGAGGATACAAACCTGTTTTGGAATTGATTTCCAAAATACGCGTATTAGGATCTTTAAACACGTGGTCAGTAACCACTCCATGATCCACAAAGCGTGGCTTTACGCCCTCTGTATGCATATCTTCTTCATAGAAAACGTACCCTCCTATACAATCACTGATATGAAGATTAACAACTGGCCATGGGGTTAACACGGTTTCTTTATCAGGGTTGCGGAAATAAGAGAAGATACGAGCTATCTCACGTGTACGCTCCATTGGAGCAAGTTTATCAGCAGCTCTAACCAAATCGCGGTAGTTACGTCCTACAGCCCGAAACATATCAGGATCATAGTACGGAGCAAACTCGCCAAATAGTTCTTTGGTTACACCGCGTGGCATAAATTCTTCCCATGATTGGTCATCAATCAAAGAAGCGAAATTCTCAAGTGTAATATCTTCTCCTTCATTATCGAGTTTAGCGCCGTACATCAGAAGTGGAAGACGGATAGAGATGCCTCGAAGGATGGAAATAGCGGCATCTGCATTTTTCTTTTTCTCTTTGGCTTCTTCCAAAGCCTTGAGTTCCGCCTCAGTACGCTCTTTCTTTGGTTTCTTCTGGAGGCGCTCAAGTTCCTCATATTGTTCGTTCGTGAGTCCGGATTTGGCCATATCGACGTCCGTTGAGGTATGGTTAGCCTTTGTAGCACCAATGATGGCGTGGAGGTTCTTGAACTTTTCAAGGGCTTCCTTGTCCAATTTCCGGAGCATTTCCTGGTTATACAGACGCGGATCGTCACAACCGTTGCGGGTAACGCGGGATATGTAGGCGCGCTTGAGTTGCTCCAGCATATTCTCCACGTTGTAGGTGGCCATTTTGGTACCGTTATATCCAATCACCGGGCAGAAGTTGAGGAATTCGCCCAGCTTCACGCGGTCGCTCTCGGATGTGGTCTTCTTGGTCTGTACCTTGGCGGTATCAGCCAGTACTTTCAGGGTGCGGTCAGGAGCAAAGTCAAAGACGTAGCAGTTCTCTTTGCGGCGGCCATCGTTGGTGGTATACGGGCTCTGGACGCGGAAGATGGTCTGCATGTAGGCCTTTGCGTCGGTATTATGGGAACCGGCCAGCATCATCACGGCCGTCCAGGGCTTCACGGTGACGCCAGTGGTCAGCTTGCCGCAGGAAAGTGTGATGGTCCTGGTTTCTTCCGGGTTGTCGCCCATGGCCTTTTCTACCATGTTCAGGGCATCATCATTCTCCTCTTCCAAGTCGCCGTCGCCGGCCACGTTCACAATTTCAAACTGCCCAAAGATGGGGTGGGCCTTGAGCAATGCTGAAAGTGCTCTGGCTTCCTTGACGCCTGGTACCATCCAGAGGGTATGTCGGAAGGCATTGCGGAACTCGACGGTGGAATAGGGATAGTTGCTCTCAGGGTCGTATTTCACTATGAGGTCCAGGAACGACTGGACATGCTCCTCGTGGATGAAACGGCCTTCCATCCCTTCTGGCATCGCGCGGTGGTCGCGTTCCGGATCACCGGTCCAGGTCCTGAAGAATTCCTTGAAGTTGAAGGCTGAGTCCTCTATGTCTTCGAAGCCTGCGAGGGCTTTTCCCAAGTCAAAGGTGAAGATATTCAGACGCGGCAGTCCGGCATAGGGATTCGGGTCACCAAAGTGGTTAAGGTCCCATTCGGCTTTGGCCCGCTGCTCCATTACGTAGTCCCAGGTATAGATTTCATCTTCCTTGTAGTCGTCAAGCAGGTTGAAGGGAGTACCGGAGAGGTTGAGCACTTTTGTCTTTTCCTTGGTGAGCAGCTTGATTACGTTCTGGCCAAGTTCGGTCTGGGTTCCTTCGTGGGCCTCATCGATGATCACAAGGTCGTAGTCGGCCTTGAGTATTGCCTGGTTCTTATCAAATTTACCCCCTGCCATTTCGGCGCCACGGAGATCTTGCATTGATGCGAAGTATACGTAATGGGCATCAGGGTTCTTCTTCGCAAACTTCTCCAGTAGCTCAAACGGTTCACCTTTCTCCCGGGAGCCGTAGGTCCAGGGGTCAATGAAGCTGAATATCTTTCCAAAGTCCTCAAACCAGCCCTTATCGACAACCGGCCGGTGCGTGATGATGATGGTGCGGTGGAACTGCATCTCCTTCACCACCTGCAGCGCTGTGAGGGTTTTTCCGAAGCGCATCTTGGCATTCCAGAGCATAGCCTTGCCGCCAGACTTGAATTTCTTGACGGTCTTGTCTATTGCTAGCTGTTGCTCCGGGCGGAATTCAATGGATTCATCGATGGACTTCATTTCGTCTGTCCTGATTGAGAAACGTCCTTCCTTTGCAGCCTTGATGGCAGCCAGGGCAGTCTCTACGCTACACTCAAACCATTCCCGTCCCTGGTTCTTCTGACTGAAGTCGTGGCGTTTGATGCCGGAACGCAGCAGGATCTCATGGACCTGCTTATCGTTGAAGGTAGTGATGTTTCCGCCATGGATGGACAGCGTGAGTTCCGTGTGCTTGAGGTTGTAAGCGATGCCGGCAGTCTTGGTGTACTGGTCAATACGCTTACGTGCTGCAGCATTCAGTTCCTTGCAGTTGGGCTGCAGGGTGGAATCCGTTGCTTCATCCAAGGTCGCCTCGCCAATCTTGACACATCCCTGATGCGCGGCATCGGGGATGGTGAAAATGTAGATCAGCTTGGCCTTTAGTGTGGAGTAGTATTGCATACGCCTACGGTTTTATGAGGTCGATGAACCTGACGGGTTTTCCCGTCTCCCAGTCCATTATCTTGCAGTATATGCCGTTGTGGCGGCGGATGTCGTCAGTCTCACAGCCCTTGCAGGGAATACGGACCTCTTCTCCATCGCCAAACAAGGACGGCTCTACGTGAACATCTTCGTGGCACGAATTGGGGATGACGCCCTTGAGGCCATCCATCTGCCAGAAGTTCCAGGATATGATTTCGGCAATTTCCCGGGCCTGCTCCTTGGTGGGCTGGCCTTTGAATTTGTCCTGATAGTAGTCGAAGAAGGTGTAGAGGGCGCTCTCGCGTGCAATAACCAGGTTGTCTCCTTGCCATTCGTAACCGTAGGTGGCTTTGTACGCCAGCTTGGCGGCTTCAAACCATTCCTCAACGGTGGAGGTGTTCTCTGCCACTACGCGCAGCTTGCGGCCCAGGAGGCCCACTCTATCCTTGACGGGGATAACTTCACCGGTAATTGTGTCGTAGCGGCTAACGAGGTATGGGGCCTCTCCGCAGGCCATCTCTAATCGTGTGTCTTTCACGTAGTCCTGCCAGGTCTTGCCGCCCTTCGTGGGGAACGGAATTGGCATGTGGTTGGTTTTCCAGCCCTTGTCCGTTTCAGTATTGAACGGGCTGGCTGTTCCGAACCATTCCTTGTCTACCAGGTTGTTCTGGACGTTACAGATCCATGAAGGAGTAAAGACTTCTCCTTTATCTTTGACACGGGCCTGCTGCTCCTCTTTGGTCTTTTTGACGCGGGGCTGGATAAGGTCGCCGTTCTTGCCGGTGATGGACTCTATGGAGATTTGCTCGTTTTCTCCGTATTCAGGGCCCAAGGATTCGTAATTGTCTGTGGCCCAAATGATGTGAGCGAACTTTTTGCCGTTTTTCGGGCGGCAGTGATCTATGAGAAGGGTTTCCAGAAGAACAGGATCTTGCTGGAGTATGTCATTCTCACGTATGTCTATCTCGTTGGACATTAATGAGTAGCGTGACTGCGTTTAGTGTTTGTGATATGAAATTTGTCAAATTTACAAATTTTCATCCATAACCCAATACAATTTGTGTCAAAATCTTCATTTTTCACCAATGCTTTCCAATAACTTGCAAGGAAAAATGCAGGAACGCCCCAGGAAATCTCCCGGGGCGCGGCTGTGAATACCAAATCGTTTATCAGTTTTTTACTGGGTTTTGATTTTTGCCTTGGAAGGTTGCATTTTCTGCACTTTCTGCATTTTCAGTATGGCTGGATTTGAGTTGAAAGTGCGGAAAGTGCAGAAAGTGCAAGCAGGCATAAGGGAGTTATTTAAAGCGCTTCTCATACTGGCCGTGGGAGATGTGGCGGAAGAAATTGCTCTTTAGCCATTCTTTGAAGGTTCGCTCGCTCATATCAAAGCCTGCGGCCACTTCAAGACCTTCGGCGGTGGTGAAGGAAATGGGAAGTTCCAGGTAGATTTTCCGCTGCTTTTCGTTGAGCTCATCGATGGGGTTCAGATTGAATTTCTTCCTCGCTTTCAGGCCACAGGCCGTGAAGTAGTAGCAAAGATCAATGCCACCCTTGACGGATGCTGCGGAAATGGTTTTGAACATTTTCCCGCTGGTCCCGTATTTCAGGGCCTCCAGCACAATCGAGAAGCGGATGCAGTAGCGTTCCATTTTGGTCAACATCTCGGCCACAGCAGCGGAACTGGCGTTTTTCTGGTCGGCAAGAGCATTGAACCACTGGGTGTAAATCTCCAACGCATCACGCGACAGCTTGACGTTTTTGGCGCCGGGCTTGAACGGGATTTTGTAGATGTTGTCCACAATTTCGCACCAGGTCTTCGTGAGTTCCTTCGGCAGCTGGTCATTGTTCAGTTTCGGGTACTCGCTGTCATCCGGGTAAGCAAAGAGCCAGCGGTCCACAAAGCCGCTCTCAGTCTTTCCTTTGGCGAATTCGTAAAGAAGGCCGGGCTGAATGGTGCCAATGACGCCAATGCAGGTGTCCTCGATGTTCAGGGGCTGGCTGCTTACTCGGTTCACGATGACGGATCCTCCATTGTAGAGCTGCGTCCAAACCTGCTCATCGTTGCCGGAGCGGTACTTGTTGAAGTTCTTGATGAATCCAATCAGCTCATCCACGTAAACGGCCAGGCTGCGAGCATTGATCTTGTGCTGTCGGACCAAAACTTCCGTCGTGAAATCCGAGAGTACAATCTGCTCGTATTCAGGCTCCACGGGCACGTTTTTCCTCTCCTTCAGGGGCTTTTGCATGGCCTGTTCATAAGCAGCTCTGGCACGCTCGTACTTCTGCAGGGATTTCTTGTCACGGTCCACCAGCGGCTTGAAGGCGTACTTCAAAGGGGCGCTCTTGTTCGTTCCTGGTTTCCCAACAATTGCGATGTAGAGGATGGCCTTGTCCAGCCATTCATTCTTGATT